>TARA_R110002051_G_scaffold32382_3_pt1 | contig 101459 bp, 87 predicted proteins | sample TARA_R110002051 | Tara Oceans TARA_R110002051 (sample SAMEA4397023) | marine metagenome | biome: Polar Biome; feature: [MES] marine water layer (ENVO:01000295) within the mesopelagic zone...; material: water (ENVO:00002006), including particulate matter (ENVO:01000060) such...
TGTCCTCACCGTCCTCGAGCAGAATGGCGATCACGGCATTGACCTTGACGCCTTCCGTGCCTTCAGCGACCACGATCTTGCCAATCACGCCCTCATCGACGGCCTCGACTTCCATCGTTGCCTTGTCGGTCTCGATCTCGGCCAGAACCATGCCGCTCTCAACCTTGTCGCCCTCTTTGACGTGCCATTTGGCGAGAATGCCCTCTTCCATCGTGGGCGACAGGGCGGGCATGGTGATTTCGATCGACATGATTGGATCCTCGCCTCAGGCGTCATTGGCCCCATCGGGGGCCAGTTCTGGATTGATGGTCGCGACATGGGCTTCCCAATTGGCGCCGTCGAATTCCTGGAAGCGGGGCAAAAGCCCGGCATCGGCATCGAAACAGCGCAAATTGACCGACCAGTCGTCGGGATGCGAACGCGGCACGTTAAACGCTTCCACGCCGCACTGGCGGCAGAAATAATGCTTCGCCGTGCCGGTGTTGAAACGGTATTCGGTCAGCATGTCCTCGCCGTGCATGATGCGGAAGTCCGCGCCCGGCGTGATGACATGGATAAAGCCCGCCTTGGCGCAGATCGAACAATTGCACGACAACGCCACGACATTGTCCGGCAGGATGGCCGCAAAGCGCACCGCGCCGCAATGGCAGCCGCCGTGACGAGGGCGTTTGGCTTGGGAGTTGGTCATGAGGAAACTGCCAAGGTTCGGAAAACTTCCGGCGCGCAAATCCAATCGATTGGCCTCGCACAGCCATTGCTAAGTATGATATCATCCGAATGGGTGGGACGCGCTTCACCTGCCCCGGTGGCGATCATCAGCTGAGAACTCACTCCCTCGCGAAGGAAATCCAGCTCGACGCCAAACAGGCTCTCAGCGCCGATAGTTCGAATAGTCATGAGTGACGCGCCTACAAACCTGTGCCACTCACCACGACCACCCAACGGAAGTCGGGCCAAGCTGTCCTCACGCCACCCGTCCAGCGTCGCGGTTACCGCCAGATGGTGATCGTTCGTATTCGCCCAAGTAAAATATAGGTATTCCCCGGATTCAAATCGGACGGCCGCTCCTCCGCCAAGCAAGACTCTATCCTGATCCAACTCCAAGAGGAGCTCAGGTCCGACTTCGCCGGCCAAGGGTAAAGCGATGATCGCATCGCATCGATCACCCAAACGTTTCTCGATAAGTCCAATTTCTGACACCGCCCCTACTCCGTATAGCAGACGGCCCTCACCGCCTGCACGATATCCTCAACGCCCGGAAGCGAGAGCTTTTCCAGATTGCCGGCATAGGGCAAAGGCACGTCTTTCTGGTGTACGCGCGCTGGCGGGGCGTCGAGATAATCGAAGGTTTCGGCGGTGACGACGGCGGCAATCTCGGCCCCGACGCCCATCCGGCCCCAGCCCTCTTCGGCGCAGACGATGCGATTGGTTTTCTTGACGCTGGCGACGACGGTATCCGTGTCGAGCGGACGCAGGGTGCGCAGATCGATCACTTCGGCGGAGATGCCCTCCTGGCTGAGGATCTCAGCGGCCTGCAGGGCGTATCCCACCATCCGGCTGTGTGCGGTGATCGTCACGTCTGTGCCTTCACGGCGCACTTTGGCCTTGCCGATCGGGACGATCCAGTCGTCCAGATCCGGTACATCGAAGCTCTCGCCATAAATCATTTCATGCTCGAGGAAGACAACCGGATTGGGATCACGGATCGCGGCCTTGAGCAGGCCCTTGGCGTCGGCGGCATCATAGGGCGCGACGACTTTCAGGCCCGGCACATTGGCATACCAGGACGCGTAATCATGGCTGTGCTGGGCACCGACCCGGCTGGCAGCGCCATTGGGGCCACGGAAGACGATCGGGCAGCCCATCTGGCCGCCGGACATGTAGAGCGTTTTGGCGGCGGAATTGATGATGTGGTCAATCGCCTGCATGGCGAAATTGAAGGTCATGAATTCAACCACGGGGCGAAGACCGTTGAAGGCCGCACCAACGCCAAGGCCGGCAAAGCCATGCTCGGTGATCGGCGTGTCGACGACGCGGCGGGCGCCGAATTCATCGAGTAGGCCACGCGTGACCTTGTAGGCACCCTGGTATTCGGCCACTTCCTCGCCCATCACGAAGACGGTCTCGTCGCGGCGCATTTCCTCCGCCATGGCGTCACGCAGGGCGTCGCGCACGGTGGTCGAGGTCATCTTGGTGCCGGCGGGAATTTCGGGATCGTGCATGGCCGGCGCTGCGGCGGGTGCAGATTGCGCCTCGGCCGGTGCTGCAGCGGCTTTGGGCTCGGCGGAAGCGGGTGCCGACTTGGTCTCCGGCGCCGCCTCGACAGCGCTCGCATCCTCGCCCTCTTCGGCCAGAACGGCGATCACGGCATTGACCTTCACATTCTCGGTGCCCTCGGCGACGAGCAATTTGGCGACCACGCCCTCCTCGACGGCTTCGACTTCCATCGTCGCCTTGTCGGTCTCGATTTCGGCGATCACCATGCCGGAGGTGACGCTATCGCCCTCCTTGATATTCCACTTGGCGAGCGTGCCCTCTTCCATGGTCGGCGAAAGGGCGGGCATGAGGATTTCAATCGACATCGGTCAATTCCTGTCAGTGGTCAGAGCGAGCGAGGCGCTCAATTATTGGCCGCTTCCGGCTTGTAGCGCAGCGCGTGGGTGCGCATGCGATTGGCAAATTCGATCAGCGTGTTGAGCGGGCGGATCAGAACTTCGATCCGCGCCATTTCGCCATTGTCATTGACGGTGATGCGGTCAAACCCGACCAGGCCCATGCCGTCGACCGTGCCGGTGAATTCGAGGATCACCTCATTGCCGTCAACCCATTGCTGGCGATAGTCGAAATCCTCGACGATCGAGATCACGCCCATCAGGATATGCAGGATGTAATGCTTGTCGTCCGACGGCTTCCAGATCACCGGCGAGTGCAGCTCACAGCCTTCGGCGACAATCGAGGCCAGCTTGGCCCGGTCGCGGTCGCGCACGGCGGCATGCCAGTTCTCGATGAAATGCTTCACTTGCGGGGTCATGCTCACGCCTCCACCAACACGTCAGTCCACAACTCGCTCGGATCGGGCTCCGGCGAGGTTTTGGCGAATTCGGCGGCGGCGTTGACGATGACCTTGACCTCCTTGTCGAGCGCCTTGAGATCGTCTTCGGTCGCGTGACCGCCTTCGATGAGGCGTTTCTTGATCAGATCGATCGGGTCGTGATGGCTGCGGATATCGTCGACTTCCTCGCGGGTGCGGTATTTGGCCGGATCCGACATCGAGTGACCGCGATAGCGATAGGTTTTCATTTCCAGAATGAAGGGCCCGTCGCCGGAGCGGGCGTGTTTGGCGGCCATCTCGGCAGCCGTGCGAACGGCCTCGACATCCATGCCGTCGACTTCAATGCCGGGAATACCGAAGGAGGCGCCGCGTTTGTGCAGCTTGGTCTCGGACGAAGCGCGTCCGACCGAAGTACCCATCGCGTACTGATTATTTTCGATCACATAGACCACCGGCAGACGCCAGAGCTGGGCCATGTTGAAGCTTTCATAGACCTGGCCCTGATTGGCGGCGCCATCGCCGAAATAGGCGACCGAGATCTTGCCGTTGTCCTTGTAGCGATCCGCGAAGGCGAGGCCGGTGCCGAGCGAGACCTGGGCACCAACAATGCCGTGGCCGCCATAGAAATGCTTCTCGCGAGAGAACATGTGCATCGAGCCGCCCTTGCCGCGCGAATAGCCGCCGGCGCGCCCGGTTAGCTCGGCCATCACGCCATTGGGGTCCATGCCCTTGGCGAGCATGTGGGCGTGGTCGCGATAGCCGGTGATGACCTGGTCGCCCTCTTCAAGCGCCGCCTGGACGCCGACCACCACGGCCTCCTGGCCGATATACAAATGGCAGAAGCCGGCAATCAGACCCATGCCATAAAGCTGGCCGGCCTTTTCCTCGAAACGCCGCATCAGCAGCATTTCCGAATAGTATTGCAGCAGCTGGTCCTTGCCGGCAGCTTTAACGGTGGTCGTGGCGGTTTTGCGCTTGGCGGCCATTATTTCGTACACGAAACAGATGTTTCGCGCTCCTCTTTGTCGCTATCGCCATGTATCAGAAATCGCCTGTCAGGGGCAAGCGGCGGCGCGACATCTCGCCAGTGCGGGGAAAGCTGAGCGGCCCGCAGGCCTGCAACAACCACTGCGTCTTCCTGACGTAAGTCAGGAGCTCGACGCCGTAGAGCTCAATGATATCGAGGTCCTGACTTACGTCAGGAAGACGAACATGTTTGGTGAGGATGAGGGGAAGCGGGTGGAAGCCCGCTCAGCGGCCGTCGTCAGTGGTGATCTCGACGATAAAGTCGCGCGGATGGGCGACATTGAGGATGGTGCGGGCGCGTTCCTCGACATAGTCGAGGTCGAGACTGTCAGAGCGCAGGCGCGCTGCGGTGGTTTCAAGCGCCTCGCGTTCGAATTGGGCTTCGGCGAGTTCGATTTCGGCGGCGTGGAGATCGTTCTTGACGACGATCCAGTTGAGCACCCCCTGCTCGCCCGTCAGCGCGTGATAGCCGAAATAGGCAATCGCGACCGCGAGGAAACAGCTGGGAAGAATACGCTTGATCGCGTCCAATGCCACACACCCTGATCTTCGGCCTTTTCGGCCTGTTCGATGAGGATGATTGAACACGATCAGGCTTTAGGAAGCGTGAATCCGGGATTCAGGCCCCGGTAAGATACGGGCCGCAAATGCGGCAGAAATCGCCATCATCACCGGTTCTGCCAGGCGCGTTGGGACCGGCATGGATGGGCATCATGCTGATCGATCAACCCGGCTTGAGCGCCAGCGTGGCGAAACTGGTCGGCATATAGGCGTTGAGCGGCGTAGCCTCGTCAGACCAGTCATCCTGGTAGAAACCGGCAATCAGGAGACCCGCCTCGATCTGCCCACCGATCTGGGATTCGAGGCTGTGGCTGAATTCCAACGCCTCTCGCTGTTCGATTCGGGCCTGGACCTGCGCCTCGGGCAGATCCCGCGCCGCGTTAAACGGCAATTTATAGCGAACCTGCAACGCAGCCCCGCCCTCGACCGCAGCATGATCAAACAACCAGAAATCCGGATTGACGAAACCCGAAAGCAATCGCCCGCCCGGCTTGAGGACTTCCGCGCACTGCCGCCAGACTGGCGCAAGGTCGGCAATGAAGAGATTGGAGGTGGGGTGGAAGATCAGATCGAACCCGCCGCTGACATGCTCGGACAGGCGCGTCATATCCGCTTCGGTCACAGTCAGGTCGAGGCCGTCGCGCTGGGCCACAAACACGTCCTTGGCCAGTTGCGCCGCGGAAATATCCAACACGGTCACATCGGCCCCCGCCGCTGCGAGCACCGGAGCCTGCTGCCCGCCCGACCCGGCCAAGCAGAGTACACGCGCGCCCTGCAGCGGACCGAACCAGTCACGCGGGACGGATTTGTTAGGCGTCAGAATCACCGACCATTCGCCGCGCCGTGCCGCAGCGATCACGTCGGCACTGACCGGTTGGCACCAGGGACTGTCTCCGCGATCGGATTCAGTATTCCAAGCGGACGCATTGTGGCGGTGAATATCCATGCGCACCCTCCAATGCCCGGCGCAGCCTCAGCTGATCGCGCTGCCGCCGGCATAAACGCCCATATCGCCCAGCTCGGATTCGATCCGCAGCAGCTGGTTGTATTTGGCGGTACGGTCGGAGCGGGCCAGCGATCCGGTCTTGATCTGCCCGCAATTGGTCGCGACGGCGAGATCGGCAATGATCGAATCCTCGGTCTCGCCGGAACGGTGTGACATCACGGCGGAATAACCGGAGCGCAGTGCCATATCGACGGCATCGAGGGTTTCCGACAGCGTGCCGATCTGGTTGACCTTGACGAGGATGGAATTGGCGGCGCCCACTTCAATGCCGTGGGCGAGGCGTTCCGGATTGGTGACGAAGAGATCATCGCCGACCAGCTGGCAGCGGCCATCGAGGCGCGTCGTCAGGGCTTTCCAGCCCTCCCAGTCATCCTCGGCCATGCCGTCTTCGATCGAGATGATCGGGTAGTTGTTGACCAGGGTTTCGAGATAGGCCGAGAAGCTCTCGGAATCATGTGTCTTGCCGGAGCCGGCCAGCACATATTTGCCGTCCTTGTAAAACTCGGTCGAAGCGAGGTCGAGCGCCAGGGCGACATCCTCGCCCGGCTTGTAACCGGCTGATTCGATGGCTTTCATGATCACGTCGAGCGCCTGTTCAGCGGTGGCGATATCGGGGGCGAAACCGCCCTCATCGCCGACATTGGTGTTGAGGCCGTCGGCCTTCAGACGCGCCTTGAGGGCGTGGAAAACCTCGGCGCCGCAACGCAAAGCTTCGGAAAAGCTTTCCATGCCGACCGGCATGATCATGAATTCCTGGAAGTCGATCGGATTGTCGGCATGGGCGCCGCCATTGATGATATTCATCATCGGCGTCGGCAAAACGCGGGCATTGAGCCCGCCGATATAGCGATAGAGCGGCTGGCCAAAGCTCTCCGCTGCGGCGCGCGCCACAGCGAGCGAGACGCCCAGGGTCGCATTGGCGCCGAGCCGCGCCTTGTTGGGCGTGCCGTCGAGCTCGATCAGGGCGGCATCGATCCGGCGCTGATTTTCGGCATCAAAGCCGCCAATGGTCTCGAAAATCTCGCCTTCGATGGCCGCGATCGCCTTGAGCACGCCTTTGCCGCCATAGCGATCCCCGCCATCGCGCATCTCGACCGCTTCATGCTTGCCGGTCGAAGCGCCGGAAGGCACAGCGGCGCGGCCAAAACTGCCATCCTCCAGCAGCACATCGACTTCAACGGTTGGATTGCCGCGGCTGTCGAGGATTTCACGGGCGAGAATATCGGTGATGGCGGTCATGAGGGTCAGGCTCCGGGGCGGATGGCGTTGAGGCGCTTCATAGACAAAGCCGGGCGTCAGGCAAAGCCCAACTTGGCAGGCCCGGTCCAATCGGGGCTGAAACGCAACAGGCGCGTCCCGGTTTCCGGAACGCGCCTGTGGAAATTCATGCCCACAGCACCAGCGGCGCTGCGGCGATACGAATCAGTCGTCCTTGACGTCGAGGATCTGGCGGCCGCGATACATGCCGGACTTCAGATCGACATGGTGCGGACGACGCAGCTCGCCGGAATCCTTGTCTTCGACATAGACAGGGTTGGACAGGGCGTCGTGGCTGCGGCGCATGCCGCGCTTGGACGGCGTAGTTTTTCTTTTAGGGACGGCCATCAGGCTCTCCACGATGCTAAATACGGTTAGAGATGGTGCGAACCACCCGTTAGAGCCGCGCCATATAGCCGCTTCGAACTGGCCACGCAAGCGTTCGGGACGCTTGTTCGTGACATTCGCGGCCAACAGGCGTATTAACCTTTTGTGGGCGACGCCGCAGACCGCACGATCACGAGACACGAACACTCATTGAACTTAGGTCGACTGCAGAACGACGCCGCCCTTTTTCTCCTCAATATGTGCCGGATCAGGTCCGTTGCGTCCGCCATCGTCACCAGCTCCGGCCGCTTTGCGGCCACCACTATCGCCCTCCTCTTCCTTGATGGAAGAGGTGTCGCCGAAAGCGACGGAGATGGTGACGGCCTCGCGGAAATAATCGGGGCAGACACAATTAATCTGTCCTCGCTGCCCTGATAATTGTGTCTGTCCCAATTAATTCAGATAGTCAGCATTGCGCGAGTGGACGCTATTCTGGGTTCCAAAATGTCAACGTAGGAGCGGTGTCTGATGAAAGCCAAGATATTGGAGTTTTTGAGCGTCGTCGGGATAGCTACGATTCTCCAGAAATCATGCTTTATCCTGATAACAATCGCTGGCTACCTGAATTGGGCTGGCGTTATCTGGGTGTTGGTCATATACGCGGCTGTGTCAGTGGTCGTAATTGAGCTGCTTTTTAAAGGCGGCCGTCAAGCCTATGCGTTGCAATTCACGGTTTTTGGCTATGTGGTGTTCTCACATCGTGTGCAGTCGATGCTTGAGCAAGGTGGTGTTGCGGTTTCAGCGCCCTATTGGTGGGGAACCGGGGTAGCATCCGTCTTGTACTTGTTAGCGCTTTTTGCGATTTTTAGAAGGCACAGAAATGGCCTTGAGCCCTATTGGTAGCAATTTAAATGGCTGAAGAAATTGAGACAGGCACAGTTAGCGCACATCAAAAAAGTGGTGACCGGCACCCATTTCCAAAAGCCAAGCATCCATAAGATCGATTGAATTTCCAATCCCGCCGCGGCCCGCGGATACGGATGTCTCCCCCGTGCCATCCTCGCGCTTATCCGCCCCCCGCCGCACCAGGCTATACTCTCCCCAACATCGCTCTTTGACATCGTTAGCCCAAACTCAATCCCCGCCGGATTGCGTCCACCCGTCCGGCATCAGCGCGCTGCCCTCTACGCATCCTCGCTGTAGTCATAGTAGTAGTAAGACCCCTCACCCAACCGATTCCAATTTTGCGAATTGGGCCCAAGAGACACCGTCACAGGCAGGACAGGCCATGGATCTGGAACAATACGACCTTTGGGCCAAGCGGATCGCCGACTGGACGGTCGATTACCTCGCCAATTTGCGTGATCGCCCGGTGCGGGCCCAGACGCAGCCGGGCGACATCTTGCGCCAGCTCCCCGCCGCGCCGCCGGAAGGCGCTGAAACGATGGAGCGCATCTTCGCCGATTTCGAGGCCATCGTGCCTGACGGCATGACGCATTGGCAGCATCCGCGCTTTTTCGCCTATTTCCCCGCCAATGTGGCTCCCGCCTCGATGCTGGCCGAACAGATCACCGCCGCGATGGGCGCGCAATGCATGCTGTGGCAGACCTCACCGGCGGCGACCGAAATGGAAACCCGCATGGTCGACTGGATGCGCCAAGCGCTCGGCCTGCCGGACGGCTTTCGCGGCGTCATCCAGGACAGCGCTTCCTCGGCCACCCTCGCCGCTATCCTGACCATGCGCGAGCGTGCCCTTGGCTGGTCTGGCAATACCGCCGGTCTGTCCAGCCAGCCCCGCCTGCGAATCTACGCCTCGGCCCAAGCGCATTCCTCGATCGACAAGGCGGTGCGTATTGCCGGCATCGGCCAGGACAATCTGGTCAGGATCGCCACCGATGAGGATGATTCGATGCGCCCGAACGCCCTGAGCGCCGCCATCGCTGCCGACCGCGCCGCCGGATATACGCCCGCCGGAGTGGTGTTGTGCGTCGGTGGGACCTCGGTGGGCGCCTCTGACCCGATTGCCGCCATCCTCGCCATCGCCGCCGCCGAAGGCCTCTACAGCCATGTTGACGCGGCTTGGGCGGGATCGGCGATGATCTGTCCGGAATTGCGCGACATCTGGGCCGACGTGGAGGGCGCCGACTCCATCGTCTTCAATCCCCACAAATGGCTCGGCGCGCAATTTGATTGCTCAATCCAATTCCTCGCCGACCCGGGCCCGCAAGTGCGCACGCTCGGTCTGCGGCCGGATTATCTCGAAACGCCCGGTCTTGATGATGGCGGGGCGGAGGGGCTGGTCAATTACAGCGAATGGACCGTGCCACTCGGGCGCCGTTTCCGCGCGCTCAAGCTCTGGTTCCTGATCCGCGCCTACGGGCTGGAAGGCCTGCGCACCCGCATCCGCAACCATATCGCTTGGGCGAATGAGGCCGCGACCGCAATCGCCGCCCTGCCCGGCTTTCGGCTTGTGACGCCGTGCCGCTTCTCGCTGTTCACCTTCGCCTACCAGTCCGCCGCGGCAACGCGAAACCTGCTCGACCGCGTCAATGCCGATGGCCGCACCTATCTGACCCAGACCGTGCATAACGACCAGTTCGTCATCCGCTTTCAGGTCGGCCAGTTCGATTGCAACCGCGAGGACGTGATGATGGCCGTCGATGTACTGGCTGAGCTGACGGCTTAGTTACCGGCATCAAAGCGGATATCGCCGCCCATTGAGGATCGGGTGTCGCGATGGGTTGGTGAGCCGAATATCCGCACTACGGCTCCGGTCGAAGCGCGGACTTTGGCGCTGTCGCTGGCAAAAACACGGGCTTCGCCGCCGGTTGAAGAGTCGATATCGACCGATTGGCAGACCAGATCGCCCGCCCGCAGCACGCCGCCGGTCGACAGATCCAACGCCAGCGCGCCGCACGTGCCGGACATCGTCACTTCGGCGCCGGTGCTGACATCGGCTTCAAGCGCGCCGGCCGCGATACCGGAAACTTCAGTTTTGATACCGCGGTGGAAATCAAGCGCCTCAACGGCTGGCAGGGTGACCCGCACAGTCAGGTCGAGCTCACGACGTTGGCGAAACATCCGGTTGTGCTGACGCAGCACCAATTCACCATCGCTGACCCGCGATTCAAGCTGATCGAAATCATCCGCATCGCCCTCAAGATCGACCGACCAGCTCTCGCCGACCGTGACGACCAAGTGATAACCGCCGCCCGCATTGATGCGGTCGAATCCGGTCAGATCAAGCGGCTGCACGTCCTCGGCCGAAGCCAGACCAGCCGAGAATGCTGCGGCGCCCAGGGCCGCTAAAATCATATTGCGCATTTGCGTCTCCCATCGCGTGTCCATGAGGAACACACTATCATCCATCACCCTTGATGCATGTGGGATCGTGTTTGGATGCATCCCGCCCGAAAGGAGGCGCAGGGTCGCTCTGGCGCGATGCGGCCTAAACCATCCGGCTCTGTTCAAGCGCGGCAGCGATGAAGCTGGCAAACAGCGGATGCGGCTCGAACGGACGCGATTTCAGCTCGGGATGGAATTGCACGCCGATATACCAAGGATGATCCTTGATCTCGACGATCTCCGGCAGGATGCCATCGGGCGACATGCCGGAGAAGACCAAGCCAGCGTCTTCAAGCTGCTGCTTGTACGCAATATTCACTTCATAGCGATGGCGATGGCGCTCTTCGATATGGCTGGTGCCATAGATCTCGCGCACATGGCTGCCCTCGGCCAACACAGCCGGATAGGCGCCAAGCCGCATCGTGCCGCCCTTGTCGTCGGCTTCCGAGCGGGTCTCGACTTCATTGCCGCGTGACCATTCGGTCAACAGGCCGACAATCGCTTCGCCGCCGTCACCAAATTCGCTAGAGGTGGCATCGGGAATACCCGCGAGATCGCGCGCCGCTTCGAGCACCGCCATCTGCATGCCGTAGCAAATCCCGAAGAAGGGCACTTTGCGTTCACGGGCAAAGCGCGCTGCGGCGACCTTGCCTTCAGCGCCGCGGCCACCAAAGCCGCCGGGCACCAGCACAGCATGTACATCCTCGAGTGGGCCGAACGGATCATCTTTTTCAAACTGCTCGCTATCGAGCCATCTCAGCTTGACCTTGACGCCATTGGCGATGCCGCCATGGGCGAGCGCCTCAATCAAGGATTTATAGGCGTCGAGCAGGCCAACATATTTGCCGACAATCCCGATCGTCACTTCGCCGTCAGGTTCAGCGATCGTCTTGGAGATCTTCAGCCATTTGGTCAGATCCGGCGCGGGTGCATCGGCAATGCCAAAGCATCGCAGCACTTCGCGATCCAGGCCTTCCTTGTGGTAGGCTAGTGGGACGTCATACAGCGAGGATGCATCCATGCCTTCGATGACGGCGCTTTCGCGCACATTGCAGAACAGGCCGATCTTGCGTTTGTCGCCAGCGGGAATCGGCATTTCACAGCGGCAGAGCAGGATATCGGGCTGAATGCCGATCGAGCGCAATTCCTTGACCGAGTGCTGGGTCGGCTTGGTCTTCATCTCTCCGGCAACCTTGATGAAAGGCAGCAGGGTTACGTGGACGAAGACGGCGCGTTCATGGCCGAGTTCCTGGCCGAGCTGGCGGATCGCCTCGAAGAAAGGCAGGCCCTCGATATCGCCGACCGTGCCGCCGATCTCGCACAGCACGAAATCGGCATCGCCGGCATCGGACAGGACGAATTGCTTGATGATGTCGGTGACGTGCGGAATGACCTGCACCGTGGCGCCGAGATAATCGCCGCGGCGTTCACGCTCGATGATGCGCTGATAGACGCGTCCGGTGGTGATATTGTCCGACTGGCTCGCGGGCACGCCGGTGAAGCGCTCATAGTGGCCCAGATCGAGATCAGTTTCGGCGCCGTCATCGGTCACATAGCATTCGCCATGCTGATAGGGCGACATCGTGCCGGGATCGACATTGAGATAGGGATCGAGCTTGCGCAGGCGCACAGAATAGCCGCGCGCTTGCAGCAGAGCGCCAAGGGCGGCTGAGGCGAGGCCTTTTCCAAGCGAGGAGACCACGCCGCCGGTGATGAAGATATAACGCGGCATGGACAATCTGCCTATCGGAGATTCGTGCGACCCGAAAGGCGCAATTTCAATTTTCGGTGAGAAAGGCTGTTCGATCAGCCGTCGGTCGGCACGCCATCAGCGGGGATCTCATCGGCAGGAATAACCGGAAGAGCTTCGCTGGAACTGCGCTCAAACACGCTGCGGCCCTCGGCATTCACGCCAATCACAATCGCCAGAAGAATGGAATTGCCGATGAAGAGCGCGCCCAGGATCATCGTTGTCCGGGTCAGCACATTGGCTGCACCGCGACCGCTCATCATGCCGCCTCCGCCGCCGACGCCCAGAGCGCCACCTTCGGATTGTTGCATCAGAATGACCGCCACGAGGGCAACCGCGACCAAAAGCTGGATGATCAAAAGCACGTTTGTCATGAATACCGCCTGAGATTTGGGTTCTGCACTGCAGACATGGCCCCTGGGCCGCCCGCAGGCAACCCGGTCACATGGCGGCGCGTTTTATACCAGCACCGGCCGCTTGGCCAGTATCGTCTGCCGTGCTGTCTGCACCCTCAGCGGGCTTGGCCTTGGCGGCTTCGAGCTGGGCCCGGATTTTCTCGTCGACGGACTTGGACTGCAGCCGCGTGCGCAGATTGGCGACAGTGCGTCCGATCTCGTCCTTGGACCGTTCGAGCGATTCGCCATTGGCAAAGGCGGCATAGGTCGCCATCGACAATTCCTTGATCAATTGCAGTGTCCGGTTCGATGCGCCGGTGCCCTCACCCAGCGAACTGATCTGCTCAAGCAGTGCGGTGGCGACCTCAGCCGCCTCCGAACGGCTGGCCTTGATAAGCTGCATGCGCAGTTCGCGCGCCGTGCGGGTCATGTCGATGACATCGAGCCGCACGGGCATGGTGGAACTTTCCGGTTTGGTGAGCTGGATCTCCACTGAGACCACGATCCGCATCGCCATCCGGCGCAGACGTTCGGCGATCACCACATCCTGGGCTTCCCGAGCCCAGCTATTGGCCCGCTCGATCGCGGCTTCGTCGCCATTCACAATCGCCTGAAGGAAATTCGGCACCGCCAATGGCTGGGTGTCGCTATGCCGGTCGGTGCTCTTGCGGCGGTCCGGTCCGACATAATCGCTCGTGACGATGAAATCCTTGCGGTCGCGGATCAGGGTGCGAACGCGCTCGGCTGCGAACATCGTCGAGAATGGCCGTACGATGACATCGTCGGCGCCGCATTCGATCGCGCGCCGGATATGCGTGGTGTCACGGCTCCATGTCGTCAACAGAATGACGACAAAGGGATTGCGGCCAAGATCGCTGCGCCGGATGCTGCGAACGAGCTTGAAGACATCAGCATCGGTCGCGCTGCTCTCGGCCACGACCAGAGCGGGTGAGGTTTCGGCCAAGCTGGATTTGAACTCGGCCGGGCTGGACACGCATTCGATCTTACGAAAGCCCATTTCGAACAGCGCATAGCGGCTCGTACGCTGGTTGACGTGGACGGGATCAAAAAGGAGGACGGAAGCCCTAGCGTAATCAACTTCACTCATACGTTGTGCGCTCCCGGTCGATGCATAAACATCCAAGTTCGAGCGGATCATCGGATAAGAAGGTTTCAATCCACTTACCGAACAGAGCGAATTACTGCTTTGCGGCCACAACGATGGCAGCAAATGAGTCGATCTGGAGACTCGCGCCGCCGACCAAGGCCCCATCGACATCTTCGAGGGCCAAGAGTTCTGCGGCGTTTTCCGGCTTGACCGAACCGCCATAGAGAATACGCGTTGCGGCGGGTTCGCGCAGCTGCGAACGAATGAAGGCGTGCATGCTGGCCACGTCCTCCGCTGCAGCGGTCAGCCCGGTTCCGATTGCCCAGACGGGTTCGTAAGCGATGACCACCCCCGCACCGGCGTCCGCTGGCAGCGAGGCCTTCAATTGCGCACCCACGATCTCGTGCGCACGGCCTGCTTCACGTTCAGTGAGGGTTTCTCCAACGCAGATGATCGGGATCAACCCGGCCACCCGTGCCGCCTTGGCCTTGGCGCAAACCAGTATGCTGGTCTCGCCATGTTCTTGGCGGCGTTCGGAATGACCAAGGATGACATGGCTGGCACCGGCGTCACGCAGCATCATCGCCGAGACATCGCCCGTGTGGGCGCCGGACTGACCCGTATGGCAGTCTTGTCCACCGATCCGGATTTCTGTGCCTGCACATTGCGCCGCGGCGGCGGCCAACAGACTGGCCGGCGGACAGACCAGCACCTCGGCGCCCGCCTTCGCAGCGATTGGCGTCAGGGCTTCAAAGAAGCCAAGATCTGATCGCAAGCCGTGCATCTTCCAATTGCCGGTAATCAGTATCCGTCGTGGCATCTAGCCCCCCATTTTTACTGCCGCGTCGGCACCCCTGACGGGTGCAGAACTAGGCCTCAAATCCGATGACGGCAATCTTGCGCCGCCGCATTTGCCGCCAATACAGCCGCTGATGCTTGCGGCAGCGAATCTGCGCCGTTAGTTTGCCGCCATTGCTGTCAAAAGGCCCAGCCCACTCATGCTGTCAGATTTTCGCGCATTCGCCCAATCGCCCCTCGCGCTGGTGATCATTGTTCTGCTGGTCCTCGGCTTCGCCCTCTATGGCGTCGGCGGCATCTTCACGGGATCCGGTACGGCGGTCGTCGTGGTTGATCGCGAGCAGATCAGTCAGCGCGAACTGGCTCAGGCCTTTGATCGCGAGTGGCAGGGCGTGCAGGAGCAGAACCCCGAAGCGACGCGCGAACAGGCGCTCCAAGCCGGCCTCGGCGACCAGGTGCTGCAGCGTTTGATCGTCCAGGCGGCGTTTTACGCCAAGGCCCGCAATATGGGCCTGGTGACATCGGATCGGGCCCTGACCACCGAATTGCGCAGCTATCAGGCCTTCCACAACCCTGTCACCGGCAATTTCGAGCAATCCCTGTATGTCAGCGCTCTGAATAATGCCCGCTACGCACCAGCCGAATTCGAGCGCTCAATCAGCGAAGACATCACCCGGACCCAGCTCGCTGACACCCTCACGGCCGGCATCAGCGTTCCGCCCGGCATGGCGTCTACGCGTTATCTGGTGCAGCAGGAGCAAAGACGCATCCGGGCACTGATCCTGGACGCCAGCTCGGCTGAACCGGTCGACGATCCGACCGATGAACAATTGCAAGCCTATATCGACGCCAACCCGAACCAGACCGACCAGCTTGGCTTGCCCGTCTTCACCGCCCCGGAATACCGCTCCATCACCCTGGTGCGGTTCCGGCTCGAAGATTTCATCGCTGATGTCGATGTCGCCGAATCGGTCTTGCGCGAAACCTATGACTACAAGGTCGAAAACGGCGAACTCGGCACGCCGGCCACACGCAGCTTCGTGCGCCTGATCGCGCCCGACGAAGCGACCGCCAACGCCATCGCAACCCGGCTGCAAGCTGGCGAAACGGCGGCGGCCATTGCCACCGATTTCGGTCTCGACGCGCCGCTGCCCCAGACTGATGTGCAAGCCTACCAGGTTCCAGATAACGCGCTGGCCAACGCTGTCTTCGCCATGCCTGAGGGCGAGATCGCCGCTGTTGAAGGCACATTCGGCTGGTCTGCGGTCAAGATCGACGCCGCCGTTGATGCGGTCCTGCCCAGCTTTGAAGAGGCCATGCCGGCGCTACGCGACGAAGCCGCTCGCGCCCAAGCCACCAATGACATGTATGACGCCATGGCCGCCTTCGAGCAGGAGCGCTCCAATGGCGCGTCGCTGGAAGATGCGGCGATGCACTCGGGCACGCCGCTGGAAGCTTTCGTTCCGCTCGACCAATACGCCCGCACCGAGGACGGCGCGGTCGATTTCGCCCGCTACCAATCGCTCGCACCCGATATTCTCCGTATCGCCTTCGATCAGTTCGCCGGCTTTGCGATTGACCTGCAGCAGGTCAATGACACCGACTGGTTCACTCTGCGGGTCGATGAGATCATCCCGTCGCACGCCCGTGAATTGAGCGAAGTGCGCGAGCAGGCCACCGACATTTGGCGTGCCGCCGAAACCGACACCCAATTACAAACCCGCGCCGATGAAGCCCTGGCCCAAATCCAGGCCGGTGATGCCATGGACATCGTGGCATTGACCACCGGCGGACGGATCGAGACATCGACCCTGAAGCGAGACGAGACCGCTGGCAGTTTCGTAGCCAATGTCGTCGGACAGGCCTTCTCGATGGCGCCTGGCGAGCCGGCCCTGGCAGCGCGGCGCGGTGGCGGACCCCACATGATCCTGGTGGTCGACGAAGTCCTCCCGGCCGATCTGGCGCAAGCCCCTCTAGGCGCGGTTGAGCAGAAGGCGAGCGAAATCGGTGCCGAGATCAATGACGATATTCTGGTCTCGGTGCAGACCGCCCTGTTGGCCGAATACGGCATTGACGGATCATCGGTCGACCAGCGCTTGCGGGCCGACGCTCTGGGTGAAAACCAAACGCCGTGACCACAAACCCGCGCAGCAGACCCGCGCCGGATTTCACGGCCATTGAAGCCGATCTGACAGCTGGTCAGCCGGTCATCATCAGCGCCCGCAAGGCCGATGATCTGCTGACCCCCGTGGCGGCCTATCTCAAACTGGCCCAGGCGGACGGCCATGCCTGCCTGCTCGAATCGGTCGAGGGCGGCGCTTGGCGCGGGCGCTATTCGGCGATCGGGCTCGATCCGGATCTGATCTGGCAATGCCGCGACGGGATCGTCAGCGAAGCGCGGGGCGACGCGATTGAGGCACGCCAATTCACCGCCCTCGATACCGATCCGATGACCGCCCTGAGGGCCGTCATCGAGCAGGCCCACTGCGCCCTGCCCGACGGCGCGCCGTCAATCGCCGCCGGCCTGTTTGGCTATGTCGGCTATGACATGGTGCGCTATCTGGAAAAACTGCCTGAAAACGCCGCGCCCGACCCGCTCGGCACGCCGGAGGCCTGTTTGATCCGGCCACGCATCGTGGTCGTGTTCGACGCGTTGAAGCAGGAAATCCAGGTCTATTGCACGATCCGCCGCGGGCCCGAGACACCGCGCCAAGCCTATGATGCGGCAGCGGCACGCCTGCAAGCGACCCTCGACATCCTCGCGGGCGCCCTGCCCGAAATCGCGGCCCCGATCGGCCAAACCGGCGCGATCACTTCCAATCAGAGCGAGGCGCAATACCGCGCTGCGGTTCAGACAGCGCGCGATTACATCCGGGCCGGCGACGCTTTCCAGATCGTACCGAGCCAGCGCTTCTCGACGCCCTTCACCGATGATTCCTTCTGGCTCTATCGCTCACTGCGCCGCCTCAACCCCTCGCCCTTCCTGTTCTATTTCCGCATGGACGGGTTTGAGATTGCCGGCTCGAGCCCGGAAATCCTGGTGCGGCTACGCGATGATACCGTCACCATCCGCCCCATCGCCGGCACACGGCCGCGCGGCGCCACACCGGCGCAGGATGATGCGCTGGAAGCCGATCTGCTCGCCGACCCCAAGGAGCGCTCCGAACATCTGATGCTGCTCGATCTGGGTCGTAATGATGTCGGCCGGATCGCCAAACCGGGCTCGGTCAGGATCACCTCACGTGAGGTCGTCGAGCGCTATAGCCATGTCATGCATATCGTCTCGAATGTCGAAGGCGATCTGGCCGATGGTGAGGATGCCGTCTCGGCCCTGTTCGCGGGCTTTCCGGCCGGCACCGTCTCGGGGGCGCCCAAGGTGCGGGCGATGGCGATCATCGACGAACTGGAACCGCACCGGCGTGGGATTTATGGCGGTGCGGTCGGCTATTTCAGCGCCGATGGCGGCATGGACACCTGCATCGCTTTGCGCACGGCGGTGATCAAGGATGGCCGCATGCATGTCCAGGCCGGCGCCGGTGTCGTGCTCGATTCAAATCCGGAATCGGAACGCGTTGAGACCGTCAACAAGGCGATGGCGCTGTTCCGCGCCGCTGAGGACTCAGTGCGCGATTGAGGCCGAAATTCGCGGCGCCGGTTCACGGGCCAGCTGCGCCGAGAGCGTCGTCACGGTGACGAACTCAAAACCCGCCTCACGCGCTTCGCCAATCCAGCCTTCAAGCGCATCCAGCGTCAGCCCGTGCGGATGCCCGATCAGCACGGCATAGCCTTGCGAGCGGGCCAGGCTTTCTGCCGCCGCCAGCTGCGCCTGGATGGCGTCGGCCTCAATGACATGGTCGAGGAAGATATCGCGCTGCAGCGCAGCCAGACCCAGTCCCTCGGCGACGGCACTGCCGCGGCTGTCAGGCGTGGTCATTGAATCAATGAAAAGCGGGCCCTGTCCGGCAATTGCGCCAAGGGCAACGCGCATCGCGCGTGGATCGCGGGTGAAGCGGCTGCCCATATGATTATTCAGCCCGATTGCGCCGGGCACGCGCGCCATCGCCCAGCGAATCCGGGCGCGAAGGTCGGTATCACTGAGATCGACAAGCAGGGCATTCGGCCCCGGGTCGTCCAGACCGAGCGGTTCCATCGGCACATGCACCAGCACGTCACGTCCGTCGGCTTCGGCCGTGCGCGCCGTTGCGGCGGCCGCGTCGGCATAGGGCAGGATGGCGATGGTCAATGGAATATCGAGGGCCAGCACCCGCGCTGCCGCAGCCGTATCGAGCCCGACATCGTCAATGATCAGGGCAAGACGCGGCCGTGCAGCCATCGGTGCGAGGGTAGCGGAAACAGGAATGGGCAGCGCGACTTGGGCCGTGTCGATTGACGTGGCAGCCGGCAGATCGGCAGCCATCGGCGTCGCGCTACCGGCCGATGCGGTTACCGGCGCACTGCTCGCATCGGGCTGCGCGTCAGCCATCGCGGCCGGCACATCCGAGATCGCGAAACGGATCGAACGATCAGGCGTGGCCGGTGCCGCACTGGCAATCGAAAACGCCATCGCCGCCGCCAGATAGGCCGAAGCCACTACCGCGCCAGCCAGGGCAGGCATGGCGGCATTGCGGCGGCGAATCGGTTTGACAGGGTTTGAACGCATGCCACCAGCAGGCCCAAAGCGGATTAATGTCGCGTTAAGCACGTGGCGGGATTGGCGGCGCGGCGCAATCCGCCTAGCTTGCAGCGACGGAGGCCGAGCATGCTGCTGATCATCGACAATTACGACAGTTTCACCTTCAACCTGGTGCATTATTTCCAGCAATTGGGTGCGACGACGCGCGTTGTGCGCAATGATGCGCTCACCGCCGCCGAGGCCTTTGCGCTTGAGCCCGACGGCATCGTGCTCTCACCGGGTCCGTGCGATCCCGACCGCGCCGGCATCTGCCTCGAGCTGATCGGCCAAGCGCCGGCCGATCTTCCGATTCTCGGCGTCTGCCTCGGTCACCAGGCGATCGGTCAAGCCTTTGGCGGCGATGTGATCGCCGCCAAACAGATCATGCACGGCAAGACCAGCGAAATCGTCCACGACGCCAGCGGCCTCTTCGCCAACCTGCCCAGCCCCTTCATCGCGACGCGTTATCACTCCCTCGCCGTCAAACCGGAAACCCTGCCCGCCTGCCTGCGCGCGACCGCCCACACCGCCGACGGCGAGATCATGGGCCTCGCCCATATCGAGCGCCCGGTCCACGGCGTGCAATTCCATCCGGAATCGATTGCTTCTGAGCATGGCCATGATCTGCTGCGCAATTTCCTCGAGATGACCCGCGGCGCGCGTAGCCGGGCTGCGTGACGCACCAAAATCTCCACGCCGCGAGCGGCTGGAGGGGGCGTGGCTAAACTCATTTCATTATCGTGATCCCGACCCCCGCCTGCGCGGGGGGTAAACTCCAGTCAGGACCTCGATATCACGGCCTCCGCACTTGTCACGTCGAGGTCCCGGCGTTCGCCGGGATGACGTGGGCTAATTGTGAGGGGGGGATAGGCCCGACAAACTGGCGGCCGTCGCGCCCGTCATCCTCACCAGCTCCGTCGCCTTCGGCGACACCCCTTCCATCAAGGAAGTGGGCAAAGCGAAACGGCGAGCGCTTGCCGTGCCTCACCAAAGAGCCTGCAAGTGGTCAGGGGCCTATTTCCGATGGACAAGGCCAGTTGGCGAGGATGCTCCAGCCCACGTTTTCATCGATATTTATGAGCAGGTCGGGGGGGTAGTGGAAACCAATGATACCGCGCACCTTACCCCGTTTGAGGGTGAACGCCTGACAGATTTGCGCGGCAGGTCGCACCCACTCGAAACCGATCCGAACGCAGAAGGATCACCCCGCTAAAACGGCGACCGGCCCAAGCCAAGTTGAATCGATTGGCCGTTTTCTGCTTGGGCTTGCCGATTTGTTCGCGCTCTTGGTCGAGCGGCTCATGGAACGGGGCGTCTACCTGATCGAGTTGGCCGTTCGGATCGATGGCACCGCACAGGAGGGCTCATCATGACCGCGCGCTTTCGCCTGCCGGACCATCTTCGCGCCCGGCTGCGTCGGGGAATATCATCGACCGATTTGGAACTGCTTATGAGCGGAGCGGGCCAAGCGATGAGCGAGCACGAAGCCGCAGAGATTGCCCGCCAGGTTCGAACCGAAAAGTTACGCAGAATAGTCCGGCGCTTTGGCCTCAGCCGATTGGCGGGGCGGCTGAAATTGGACAGAAGTAATTTGCCGAGGTTGTTGATGAAATGGCCCCCACGGCGCTGTTCGGTGGCACATTGTGTCGGGCAATAGGGACGCGCCTCGACAGGGGGTTCTGATATTGAGCAGGGTGATTGAATGGAGGTCCGCCTGCCAGCCCTGAACGCGGTTTACATTTTTGTATATTACATGCCCGGTCGATGTCAGATCGATGGATTATCTTGGCTTCATCGGCTTGCTGATCCCGGCAGCCAGAGGAGACTCAAGATGAAAAATTCTATCACCAAATTGATCGTCGTTGGCGCCTTCATTGCCAGCGGTTTCACCGGCGCGGCGCTGGCGCGTGGCATGGATGAGGGCCAGGATGACCAGGCCGAGCATCAAGCCTTTCTCAACGCACGGGTCAGCCTGGATGACGCCATCGGCGTCGCCGAAGCCGAGACTGGCGCACAGGCGATGTCGGCGGAGTTTGAGGACGAGGATGGCACCTTTGTGTATGCCGTCGAACTGGTCGCTGCTGATGGTACCGAGTTCGAAGTCCTTGTCGCGACATCGACCCCGACGGTCATCAAGTCCGAATCAGAAGACGATGATGAAGATGGTGCCGACAATGACAACGAACGCGGCCATGACAACGACAATGAGGTCGAGGACTGACCGTAATCCTGGCCAACTTCTGCCCCTGCCGGTATTTCCCGGCAGGGGGCATCGTCAATTGAGGCGGCAACCATGAATATTTTGCTGGTCGAAGATGACGATCTCACACGTGAATATGTCCTGGCCGGGCTGCGCGGCGCCGGGCACTCGACCGACCATGCCATCGACGGCATTGACGGTTTGGCGCTGGCCCTGCGCGCGGCATATGACGCAATCATTCTCGACCGGATGCTGCCCGGCATGGACGGTCTGTCCCTTTTGAAAGCGCTCCGCGCGGCCGAGATACACACGCCAGTTCTGTTTCTGACGGCAATTGGCGGTCTTGATGATCGGGTTGACGGTCTGGAGGCCGGAGCCGACGACTATCTCGTCAAACCTTTCGCTTTTTCCGAACTGGCGGCCCGGTTGGCGGCCATCGGACGGCGCCCGGCCCTTCAGACCGAGCAAGTCAGGCTCACCGTTGCTGACCTTGAGATGGACCTGGTCCGGCGCCGGGTCGTTCGTGCCGGCCAACCCGTCGATCTGCTGCCCAAGGAATTTGCCCTGCTCGAATACTTCATGCGCTCGCAGGGGCGCGTCCTGAGCAAGACCATGTTGCTGGAGCGGGTCTGGGATTTCCATTTTGACCCACAAACCAGCGTCGTCGAAACTCATATCAGCCGGCTACGTGGCAAGGTCGACAAGCCGTTCGACCAACCCTTGCTGCATACGATAAAGAATGTGGGATATTGCCTTCGTGCCCCTGAATAAGCTTTTGAAAAGCACCCATTTGCGATTTGCCATCGCCCTGACGGCTGTGTTTGCCGTCATCTACCTGCTTGTCGGTTGGTTCGCATTCCTGGCCGTCGATGCCGAATTGCGCGAACGCGTTTCGCAGGCCGACCTGGTCACTTCAACCGGCTTTGTCGAGCTCTACCGCAGCTCCGGACGCTCCGCTCTGGTCGAAGCCGTGCGATCCTCCAGTGAAAGCGGCGAACCGGACGATAGCTTTGCCTGGCTCGGCACCCGCAATGGCGAGCGACTTGCCGGTCCGGCGCTGACCGCACCGCGCTCGCTACAAACCGGCGATGTCGCAGGGCAGAGCCTGCTACCCGAGCTCGACGAGGGCTACCATATTCAAGTGACTGATCTGGATGACATGCGCCTGATTACCGGGGTTAGTCATGAGGAATCCGATGAAATTCTCGGGCTTGTTTCGTTGGTCTTTGGTGCAGCGGCCCTGCTGACACTGCTGCTGGCCAGCCTGGCAGGGCTGGCGCTGGCCCGTCAGGGGCAACGACGTATTGATGCTGCGTCCGGCGTGCTCGACCGGGTGGCGTCAGGCGAGATGACGCGCCGCTTACCGGTGTCGGGATCAGGCGATGATATCGACCAACTCTCAACCCGGATCAATTCGGCGCTGGATCAGCTCCACGCGACGGTTGAGGGGATTCGACAGGTTAGCGCCGACATTGCCCACGACTTGCGCACGCCGATCAACCGGCTTGGAATTCATCTTGAACGACTCAGTGACAGCGTCGGTGTTGATCAAGTTCTCGGCCCACAGCTCGAACTAGCGCGTGCAGAAGTTCGACAGATCATCACCACTTTCGATGCGCTCTTGCGGATCGCCCAGATCGAAGCGGGCGCGCGGCGGGCACGTTTCCAGCCGTTGGATCTGTCGGAAATTGCCGAGAGCGTGTTCGATGTCTATGCGGCGGTTGCAGAAGAAAACGATCAGACTCTGAGCTTGAAATCGGAGGGCGACACACCAGCTCGCATCCTCGGTGACCGGGACCTTCTCGTGCAGTTGATCGCTAATCTGATCGAGAATGCCATCCGCCATTCCGGCGCGGGTGCGATGATCCGAGTGCTGACCCGAGCGGAGCCGGATCATGTCGTGCTACGCGTGAGTGATACGGGCCCGGGCATTCCGGTTGACGATCACGCGCGCGTGCTCAAACGGTTTCACCGGCTGGACCAATCTCGCCACACACCAGGGTCGGGTCTTGGCCTGGCGCTGGTCAAAGCCGTGAGCGACCTTCACAATGCCAAACTGACACTGAAAAATGCCGTGCCAGGGCTGTGGGTGGAATTGCGTTTTGCGCGGCTTTGCCCAGAAATTACGGCAGCAGATGTGAATTCCGGCGGGAATTGACCAATGAGGGCAAGATGACGAAAACGTGGCCTGCATCGCTGACCCTGCTGATCGCCCTGCTGACCCCGGCTTGCGCCATTGATCGCCCTGCGTCGGCCCCACTTCCGCTCGGCACTGTGGCAGCCCCGCGCCTGGCGTCCTCCGCCGCGTCGTTGTCGATCGATTTGACCCAGCCGTTGACGCCTGATTCCATTGCGATGATTGCAGTCTACACCAATCCGGATCTCAAGGCCTTGCGCGCCGGGGAAGGCGTCGCCGAAGCGCAGCTCTTTGCTGCGGGGCTCTTGCCTGATCCAGCATTCAGCTTCGGGGCCGATGCTCCGCTCAACGGCACAGGACTGGTCACGGCTCTGGCCGGCTCTCTGGGTTTGGACTTCGCGGTTTTGGCCAGGCGGCCGGGACTTGTACGGGGCGCGCGGTCCAATCTCGACCAGGTTCGACTCGATATCCTGTGGTCTGAGTGGTTGACCGCCGAGCAGGCCCGGTTGGCGGCCCTTCGCATAACCCGTTTGCAGGCGATCCGGCAGATGACCACAGTCTTGCGCCAACACGCCGACAGCGCGATGACACGGGTGCTGGCTGCCGCGCAACGCGGTGATCTACCGGCGGCACAGGTCGAGACCTATCGGCTTGCTGCCAGCGACGCGGCGGCGCGGGATCGCGATGTCGAACGGCGATTGCGGGCTGCAGAACTCGACCTCAACCGGCTTCTGGGCATTGACCCGACCGAGACTGTCAGGCTCTCTGCCGGTTCCGGCCCGCGCAAAGACCTGCCGGGGGCAGCACAAATTTTCGCACGAGCCGTTGATTCTCGCACAGATTTGACGGCGTTTCGGGCCGCCTATCAGGGTGCCGAGGCCAATCTTGACCTCGCCCAGTTATCGCGCTTTCCGTTTCCGTCAGTTACGGTCAACGCCGCAAGAGACACCGGTGCGCTGCGTACACTCGGCCCTTCCGTATCGTTCAATATTCCACTGTTCAATCGTGGACGCGGCGAGGTGGCCGTGAGCGGTGCGACGCTTGAGCGGGTTCGCGCCGAATATTTGGCGCGTATCGAAGCCGTGCGAGCGGAAATCTACTCGGCCCATTCGGCACTGATGCTGGCGCGGCAGCAAGGCTCTGAACTCGAACGGGAAACAGCCGCTCTCTTGCCCATGGCGGATGCCGCCGAGCAGGCCGCTATGCGGGGCGATCTGCCGCTCTCTGTGGCGCTCGCGACCCGGATGACGGCACTGGACAAGCAAATCGTCGCAGCCGAACTGGAACTCTCGGCTGAGGAACTTGAGCTTGGCCTGGAAATACTCTCCGGCCAAAGATTGGATACCCCACAATGATGCATTCCAGGACCGGTCTGATCGCGTGCGCAGGTGCGCTTTTTCTCGCAGGCTGTAGCGGAGGCGACCTTCAAAACGCTCCGGTTCCCACCGCAGAAATTTCGACAGGAACCGTGAGAACCGTGGACCTGCACGAACTTGTCGGCGGGTATGGTGTGGTTCAATTTGACCCAAGCACCAAACGGTCCATGAACACCCAGATTGAAGCGCAAATTCTCGAATTACTGGCTCGGCCAGGTGATCTGGTCGATCAGGGTCAGATCGTTCTGCGTTTGGCCCCCTCGCAAGCCTCAGCCGCCGAACTGGCGCGCATCCGCAATGAATCGGCAGCGGCTGAGCAGGTGGCAGCACGGACCAGGCGGCTGCGCGATGATGGTCTGGCCAGCGATGCCGATGTTGAAGCCGCTGACCTCGCCGCGCTTGATTTGCAGACCCTGGCGCGAAGCCTGAGCGGGCGTGTGCGCACCATCGCTGAACTGCACGCGCCCATCAGCGGGGTGGTCGAATCCGTTTTCGTCGAACCCGGAGACCTGGTCGCAGCGGGCAGCCAACTCGCCCTTATCGCACCGCTCGATACGCTGCAGGCAGCGGTCCGGCTTGAGCTCGAGGATGCGGCCAGGATTGAAAGCGGTGCAGGTGTGACCTTGACCAGTCTGGATAATACCGGAACCCGATTTGAGTCGGTCGCCCGCTCCGTCGATCTTCGTGTCGAGCCCATCACACGGACCGCGACTCTGTATGCCACGATACCGGCTGAAAGCGGTCTCCTGCCAGGCCAGGCCATCCGCGCCGAGATCACCGCTGCGATCCATCCGAACACGCTGGTGGTCCCGCGCCGCGCCGTCTATTTTGACGAGCAGGGAGCCTATGTGTTTCGCGTCATCAATGACATCGCCTCACTGACCCGTATCGATGTGGGGATCACCAGCGGTGATGATACCGCGGCGTTGTCGGGACTTAGCGCCAACGATGTCATTGTACTCGATGGAGGCGCTGTATTGTCCGATGGCATGACGGTCAAAATCGTCAATCCCGCTGTGTCAGGGTCAACGCAATGAGCCAGTGGTTGTCGCGGCAAGCGCGCTTTCTCCTGGCGGCTTTCATTGTCCTGTCGGTTGCCGGGGCCTTCGCGGCGACACTCCTTCCGGTCAGTCTGTTTCCAACCATTGAGTTTCCGCGCATCGCCGTGACTCTCGAAGCTGGCAACCGGCCGGTTGATCAGATGTCCGCGCAGGTCACACGTGTGGCCGAGGAAGCCCTGCGCGCCATTCCCGGCGTCCGGAACATACGATCCCAGACCAGTCGCGGCTCGGCCGAAGTGTCGGTCATGTTTGACTGGGGGCATGACATGACGACCGCCGTCCTGCAGGCGGAATCGGAAATGGCGAGATTATCGCCCAGTCTGCCGGCCGGGTTTCAATTCAGCGTCCGCAAAATGGACCCGACAATTTTCCCGGTGATCGGATATTCTCTGACATCCGAAACGGTATCGCTGGTGTCGCTGAGTAATTTTGCGACCTACCAGCTCAGGCCCTTGCTGGCATCGCTCGACGGTGTCGCAGAGGTCAATGTTCTTGGCAGCCGGCAGACCGAGTATCAGGTCATTGTCGATCCGGTCCGGCTACAGGCACACGGACTGACGATCACCGATATCCAGGCCGCGCTCAGTGCCAGCAATCTGGTGGCAGCCGCAGGCCGGATCGAGGACCGCTCGCGCCTGTATTTGACGCTGGTCGACAGCCGGTTGACCGATATTGAATCGATCGGATCGATTGTTGTCACCGCAAGCGGCGGCGGGGTGATCGACCTTGACGACATCGCCGAGGTGCGTTTGTCCACTGCGCAGGAATGGACACGGGTCAATGCCGATGGGCGACCAGCCGTTTTGGTCGATATCCGCCAAGCACCTGCCGCCAATTCCTTGGCGCTGACCAATGCGGTCAAGGCCGTGCTCGCCCGCGAAGGGGCCAGCTTTCCGCCCGGCATTGTGATCACGCCGTATTATGATCAGTCTGATCTGGTGAAGGCCGCAGCGTCCAGTGTCCGCGATGCAATCATGATCGGAACGGTCCTCGCGGGACTCGTGTTATTTCTGTTCCTTCGCAGTCTGCGCTTCGTGCTGGTTGTCGCGATATTGTTGCCGACCGTGCTCGCCTCAACGGCCCTGCTGCTGATGGTGCTTGGCCTGAGCCTGAACCTGATGACGCTCGGCGGCATGGCAGCGGCAGTTGGGCTGATTGTCGATGATATCGTGGTTATGCTGGAGCATATAACCCGACGATTGAGCGACAAGCGAGCAACCGTGCTGGAGGCCGCAGCCGAGATGGCGCGTCCCCTGATCGGCTCATCCTTCGCCACCATCATCGTGTTTACGCCGCTGGCCTTTTTGAGTGGCGTGACAGGCGGTTTTTTCAAGGCGTTGGCGGTCACCATGGCGGCAAGTCTGGTTTTCTCGCTGATCTACACCTTGGCCATCTGTCCACTTCTCGCCACGCGTCTCGCCAGAGCCGAAGATGCCGAACGCGCCGAGGCCTCCAATGGCTGGTTGAACCGGTTAGCCGATGCCTATGAAGGCATGATGGCGCGATTGCTGAACTGGCCACGAGCGGTCAGCTTGGCCTTGATTCTGATCGCGGTTATGGCTGGCGGTGTTTCTGCCTTGCGGGTGAGTTCGGGATTCATGCCGCAAATGGATGAAGGTGGCTTCGTACTGGACTATGTGGCGCCGCCGGGGCTTTCGCTCACCGAGACGGATCGGCTGGTGCGCCAGGTCGAGGCGATTGTCCAGGCCGTGCCCGAAGTGGCCAGCTATTCGCGCCGCACCGGTCTACAGCTTGGCGGCGGTCTGACCGAAGCCAATACGGGCGATATGTTCGTGCGACTGAACCCGCTGCCTCGACGTCCGATTGAAACGGTGATGTCCGACATACGCGGGCGCATTACCGCGACAGTGCCGGGCCTTGAGATAGAGACCATCCAGCTGATGGGCGATCTGATTGGTGACCTGACGGCAGTTCCCCAACCGATTGAAGTGAAATTCTATGGCAGCGACCCGGCCGCGCTGACCTTGTCGGCCGAGCGTGCCGTTGCCGCCCTTGAAGGCGTCAGGGGTGTGGTGGAGGTCCGGCAATCGGACCGGATTGCCGGCGACGCCATTATCGTCACACTTGACCGCGCCCACCTGGCCCTGGAGGGCCTAGATCCCGTGATGGTCGCGACGCAACTGGAATCGCTGATCAATGGCAGTGTTGCAGGGTCCGTTCAGGCTGGCGTACGCACCATCAATATCCGGGTGTGGACACCCTCGCCCCTGCGCGACCGAATTTCCGCAATCGAAGTCCTGATGCTGCGCGCATCGGATGGGCATCTGGTGCCTTTGTCGCGCGTCGCCCAGATCAATCTGGTGAGCGGCCAACTTCAATCCAGCCGTGAAAACCTGCAGCCAATGATGGCGGTGACCGGTCGGCTTGAGGGTCGCGATATGGGCTCGGCAATGCGTGATGTCACAGCCAGCATGCGTACCGTCTCCCTGCCGGCCGGGGTGCGCTACGAGTTCGGCGGGCTGTTTGCGGAGCAACAAAAATCATTCAGGGACCTGATGGCGGTCTTTGCCGCCGCACTGACGCTTTCCGGTTTGCTGCTCCTGTTCCTGTTTCGCAACTGGATCAAGACCGTCTCGATTCTCGGTATTGTCGGCCTCTCAATTGCCGGCGTTTTGACCGGCCTGGTGCTCACCGGCACGGAGCTCAATATCGCGGCCATGATGGGACTGACCATGGTGATCGGCATTATTGCCGAGCTGGGTGTGTTCTATTTTGCCGAATTGCCGGAGGCAGCGATCCAACATCATCACCGCATCGCCGCCGGGCGAGCGCGTTTGCGCCCCATAATCATGTCCGCCGTGATCGCTATGCTGGCTCTGGCGCCTTTGGCTCTGAAACTCGGCCAAGGCTCCGCCTTGCTTGCCCCGATGGCCGTCGCCATTATCTCTGGACTGTTGATCGGTGCCCCCTTGGTTTTGATTGCCGGACCGATCTTTCATGGGGCCTTGTCCACGCGACATTTGGCCAAGACCGAGTGAGAATACCCTAATTAATTCAACTTTATTGTCAGATGGCGCCGGTCCAGCATCTGGAAGCCGACGGATATGACGTTCAATACCTGTCTGCAGGTCACAATCAAAAAGTGAGGAATTCACCGCGACCTGCGTGTGGTCACGAAGGTGCCTCCAAAACCGTTTCGCTTTACCCCCTTCCATCAAGGAAGAGGAGCGAGAATATCGATTCCGGTCAGCCCAACCGCCCTCCTCTTCCTTGATGGACGAGGTGGCCGCGAAGCAGTCGGAGCTGGTGACGGGCTCGCGATTTTGACTCGGGTGCCGCATCAAACGCCCCTACTGCGCACCCTTGCGATGACCCAGCCCAAAACCGACGATCAGGGTTGCCAGCGCCAAGAGCTGGGCCACGAAGCCTTCCCAGCTTGGATGGAGCCCGAGAAGATCGATCCGCGGCAGCCAGGCGAGTGGATGCATGCCCAGCAGACCAGCCTCCTGCAGGCCCGCAACACCCTTGCCGACCAGCACCACGGCCAGCACAGCGATCAGCAGCGAGCTGTAGGAGAAGAATTGCGAAATCGGCAGACGCTTGCTGTAGCTGAGCAGGCCCCAAGCGATCAGGACCAGCGCGATCGTCGCCGTGCCCGCTCCAGCCAGCAGCGCCAGATGCGCACCCTGGCTCCACAGCGCGACAAAGAACAGGATGGTCTCGAACACTTCGCGATAAACGACGATAAAGGCGAGCGAGAACAGGAACCAGGCCGAGCCGCGCGAGAGCGCGTTGGAGAGTTTTTCCTTGATGTAGTCCTGCCAGGCGTCGGACTGCGCCTTGCCATGCATCCAGATGCCAACCGAGATCAACACCACCGCCGAGAGCAAGGATCCGAATCCTTCCGTCATTTCGCGGCTCGCCCCACTGATCGTGATCAGCGAGGTCGCCGCCGCCCAGGTCAGAACGCCGGCCAGCAGTGCTGAAATCCATCCGCCATGGACATAAGGCAGAACATCGCGCCGATCCGCCTTGCCGAGGAAGGCGATCATCGCCACTACGATCAGCAAGGCCTCAACGCCTTCGCGCAGCAAAATGGTGAAGGCACCGAGGAAACTTGAAACCGCACTGGCCTCGTTGGGGGCCATAGCCTGCTCGGCCGCATCGAGCAGAACGTTCAATTCGTGCACTTGTGCTTGCGCATGGGCAACCGGCTTGCCCCCTGCGAGTGTGGCGCGAAAATCGCCCATCGCTTCTTCGATCTGGCGCAACAGGGCGCGGTCGCGCGCCGCAAGCATCGGCTCGATGGGTTCAAAGCCGTCGAGATAGGCGGCGAGTGCCAAGTCTTGCGCCATGCGGCTCTCGCCGGCCTGATAGCGGGCGAGGCTCTGCGCAAGCTTGGTGCGGACCAGGCCGATATTGTCGGTTTGCTGCGAAACGGCTTCCGGATGACGGCGCAAATAGGCGGTCAGATCGCTGGCATCGGCCGCGCCGATCTCAGCCGCAAGCGTCGCCGGGATGGTTTGTGTCAGTGCCTGCAGGTCGGGAAAACGCGCACGCAGCTCGGCATCGCCAGTCCAGAGCCGGCGGCCCTGATCGGCGGTGTCATCAAAGCCAAAAGCACCGGCATAGAAGGCCAGCGCCCAACGATCCTGGGACGGCAGGTCGGCATAGCTCGCCATGGCGGTGCCATCCAGGCCCTGGCCGATGACCTGATAGAGGCCGAACAGGCTGCGTTGGCGGGCACGCGCTTGATCGGTGAAGGCAATCGGCTGGGGATCGAGACCGCTGGCGGCCGGGCCATCGGCACGTCCGGTGGCGCCGTGACAGGCGGCGCATTGCTCGGCATAGAGCCCCGCTGCGCGCTCCAGATCGGGCACGTCCGAAGGTGCCAACGTCATCGGGTAGGCGATCAGTAGGGCGCTGGCCAGGCTGCGGGCCCGATCAGCGACGTCCGAGGCCGGCGCTTTGCGCCCGATCGCCAGGACGAGGTCTTCCGCCGCCCCGACCAGATCTGGCTGGGCAGTTGAGGGCGGTAAGGCCGTTAAGCGGTCACGGACCGAGGCCGAGAATTCCTGCATTTCGGCGTATTCGGACACGCTCACCACTTCGCCATCGCTGACCGCGCCGGGATAGTCGACCGCGAGATAATCGAGCAAACGCCAAGCCACCTGCTCGGAGGGCGCCGCGTCCTGGGCCAGACTGGCGGGCAGGCAGAGGCCGGATGCGAGTGCGAACACCGCGACGAGAAGCTGAGCGAATCTTCGCATCGAATATCTCCATGATAGATTGCGAATGCGTATCACCTGCATATTTCGTGCGCAAGCCACGGGCTGACAGAACGGCCTTCGCAGCGTCCATCACGGTGAGTGCGCGAATGCCGGCGGCTGCACGGAACCCAAGTCGGAACACGCACCTGTTTCAAAGAAACAGGACCATGTCCCGTGTGCCAAATTATTGGGACAGCGGGGACCGATTAATTGTGTCTGTCCCAATTATTTCGATTATTTCCGCCGCTGCTTCACAAGTATTTGACCCTGTGGCAGCTCGCTTGCGCTTGTGCCGAGGTCCTCCTTGCTGGATATTTTCAGCCTGGAGGAAACGGCCCAACCGCTCTGCGGCTGTTTCGGGGACGAGGAGATTTAGCCATGACATGCGCATCACGGGGATTGCTTGAGAGAATTACGAGCGTGAGCTGGCTTTCGGCCGGACTGATCGGGACCAGCCTGCTGGCCGCCGCGCCGGCTCTCGCCCAGGATCGGCCCGCCCGGCCCGGCGACAGCCTGGCCTGGATGATCGGGCAGTGGGAAGGCTCCGGCTGGATGATTGATCGCGAGCGGCAGCGCCAGACCTTTGACGTGTTCGAGGAGGCCCGACTGGGTTCCGGCGGCGAAGCTGTCATCCTGTTCGGCGAAGGCTTCAGCCCGGCCGGTGCAGGCCGGGGCGGTGAGCCGGCGCACAACGCCACCGGCCTGATTTCCCGCACCTCCGATGGCTATGAAATGCGCAGCGTGACGATTGAGGGCCATAGCCAGGACGTGGCGATGACGGTTACCGAAACAGGGTTTTCCTGGTCGCTCTCGCTGGGCCCGCAAGGGCGCCTCAATTACGAGGCCCGGCATGCGAACGGGGTCTGGGAGGAAACCGGCGCCTATTGCCCGCCCGAGGGCGAGTGCCATGCCAATTTCTACATGCGCCTGGAACGCGTGGACTAGGCTCAACGGCACCGCCGCATTGAAAACCCGCCGCGCCCGCATTATCAATTCACGGGTTCGCTTGGTTCAATGGAAAGTCAGCCGGTATGCCGATCTCATCTGCCCGTCTCGCCCATCCCTGCCCGGCCTTGCCGGGCGGCGGGCGTGGGGCGGTGACGCGCGTTCGATACCTCTGGGCTGGCGGCCGATGGCGTGATGAAAAAGGGGACAGGTTTATTTAACGCGGGTCGCGCCTTGCGTGGACCCCACTGAATTTGCTGCGTTAAATAAACCTGTCCCCTTTTTTAGCCCAAACGAATAATCTGAAATGAGACACGTGAATGAACCATCTTGCCCTATGCCTGCAGGCCTTCAGCCAGGGCCGGCGGCCCGAGACTGCTGAGATTTCCGGCGCCTTCGATCAGCTGATGGAGGGCGATGCCCCCGATGCGGCGATTGGCGGCTTTCTGATGGGGCTCGCCGCGCTGGGCGAACGGCCGTCCGATATTGCCGCCGGTGCGCGCGTCTTGCGCTCGCGCATGAGCTCGATCATTGCGCCTGCCGGTGCCATCGACACCTGCGGCACCGGCGGTGATGGCAAGGGCGCCTATAATATCTCCACCGCGGCGGCGATCGTCGCGGCCGGGGCCGGTGCCATTGTCGCCAAGCATGGCAATCGCGCCGCCTCCTCGCAATCGGGATCGTCGGACGTGCTCGCCGCGCTCGGGGTGAAGCTGGATTGCCCGCGCGAGGCTGTGGAGCGCTCGCTGCACGAGGCCGGGGTCGGTTTTCTGTTTGCGCCGGCGCACCATTCCGCGGTGCGTCATGTGGCCAGTGCGCGCAAGAATCTCGGCGTGCGCACCCTGTTCAACCTGTTGGGGCCGCTGGCCAATCCAGCGGGCGTGAAGCGGCAATTGCTCGGCGTCTACGATAAGCGCTGGCTGGTGCCGATGGCCGAGGCGCTGCGCGATCTGGGCTGCGAGCATGCGCTGGTGATTTGCGGCCAGGACGGGATGGATGAGATCACCACCACGACCGGCACCGATGTCGCCGAGCTGCGCGATGGCCAGATCACCACCTATGTCGTCACGCCCGAGGATGCCGGCATCGCCCGCGCGACCGAGGCTGACCTCAAGGGCGGCGATCCGGAGCATAATGCCGCCGCCATAATTCGCCTGCTCGACGGCGAGGCCGGGGCTTTTCGCGATATCGTTCTGCTCAATGCCGGCGCCGCCCTGATCCTGTCGGGTCAGGTAAAAACGCTGGCCGAAGGCGCTCAACTGGCAGCCGCCGCGATCGATGACGGACGCGCCCGCACGGCGCTGGCGCGCATGGCCGCGATCTCGCGCGGCGAGGCTTGAGATGAGCGCCCATACAAGCATCGTCCCAGACACTCTGGCGCGGATTGGCGCTTACAAGCTCGAGCATATCGCGGCCTGCAAGGCCAAGCGCTCCTATGCCGAGGTCGCGGCGCAGGCGTCTGACGCCTCGCCGGTGCGTGGGTTTCTCGCGGCACTCAAAGGCGCCGCGGCCAGCGATGGGCTCGGCCTGATCGCGGAGATCAAGAAGGCCAGCCCGTCGAAAGGTCTGATCCGGGCCGACTTCGACCCACCGGCATTGTCGCGCGCCTATCAGGCCGGCGGCGCGATCTGCCTCTCCGTGCTGACCGACGGGCCGAGCTTTCAGGGCGCCGACAGTTTTCTCGTCGCCGCGCGCGACGCCTGCAACCTGCCGGTCCTGCGCAAGGACTTCATGTATGACGCCTATCAGGTCGCCGAGGCGCGTGCGCTGGGGGCGGACGCGGTCCTGGTTATCCTCGCCGCCGTCGATAATGCCACCGCCCGGGCCCTGATCGAGGAGGCGGCACGCTGGTCGCTCGATGTGTTGGTCGAAGTGCATGACGCCGCCGAGATGGAGCGCGCCCTCGCCCTGAAAGCGCCGATGATCGGCATCAACAACCGCAATCTGCGCACCTTCGAGACCTCGCTGGCGACCTTCGAATCACTGGCGCCGATGGTGGAGGGAGATGCGCTGCTGGTCGGCGAGAGCGGCGTTTTCACGGCGAGCGATGCCGCACGCCTCCACGCCGCCGGTGCCCGCGCCCTACTGGTCGGGGAAAGCCTGATGCGGCAGGACGATGTCGCTGCTGCTACGCGCGCCCTGATGGCCTGGCAAGAGCGCGCTTGACCTGAATCGGGAACCTTTGTAGAACAAACAGGCATATTCCTGATTTGTTCCTTACGGCCTTCGCGCCGTATTCATCAAAGGGGGCTGACTTGCTCACCCGTAAACAGCACGAGCTACTGCTTCTGATCCATAACCGGATCAAGGATACCGGCGTCTCGCCCTCCTTCGACGAAATGAAGACGGAGCTGCAATTGGCTTCGAAGTCGGGTGTTCACCGCCTGATCACGGCGCTGGAGGAGCGCGGCTTCATTCGCCGCCTCGCCCACCGCGCCCGGGCGCTCGAAGTGCTCAAACTGCCGGAATCCGCAGCAGCCACAGTCGATGAAGCGCTCGATAGCGATGCCGATCTGGGCGCCAATGTCGTGCGGGCCAATTTCAAGCGTTCCAGCGACGAGAATTCGCCGGAAGCCTCGGTCGAGATCCCGCTGCTCGGCCGCATTGCCGCCGGTGTGCCCATCGCCGCCATCCAGCACGAGACCGACCGCCTCGCCTTCCCCGCCGACATGGTGCGCGGCGGCGAGCATTTCGCCCTCGAGGTCAATGGCGATTCGATGATCGAAGCGGGCATTCTCGATGGCGATATCGTGCTGATCCGGCGCGGCCAGTCGGCGGAGAGCGGCGAGATTGTCGTCGCCCTGGTCGATGACGAAGAAGCCACTTTGAAACGCCTGCGCAAAAAGGGCGGCTCCATCGCCCTGGAAGCCGCCAATCCCGCCTATGAGACACGGATCTTCGGCCCCGATCGGGTCAAGGTCCAAGGCCGGCTGGTCGGCCTGATCCGCCGCTACCACTAGGGCGGAATATGCCGGGCTGAAGTTTCGCGCCTTCTTCTCCTGCAGAGTGGGGGGACGCGGTCTTGCGCAACCCATGGCGAAGCGACAGTGGTGTGGGCGTGCGGCGCCAAAGGCGGTGTAGGGTAGATGGAGGCCACGAATCCTGCTGCTGCGATGGGTGTAATCCCCGCGCTGCCGCGCGGCACCTCCACCATCCTTTGCCTTCGGCAACGGACGGTCCCCCTCCCCGGTAAACCGAGGAGGAAAGCGGGCATGCAGGCCGTAGGCCTTCCCATTCACCGCCAAGCTTTCTTCCCCCGCAGCGCGGGGGAAGTGGGCCTGCACAGCCGAAGGCGCAGCAGGCTCGATGGGGGCGGCGGACGCCCGCGCTCAACGCGCATTGAGCTCCCAAGGACGGTCACCATTTGGCGCCGAAACGCTCTGCGTCCGCACAATCGCGCCGTCACGGGTCCAGATCAGCGTTCCGCCGCGTTGCCGCAGGAATTCGCGATCGATCACCAGGGCGTGGCAGTGCGGTTTGAGCCAGGATGGCATTTCCACCGTCAGCACAACCAGCGCCGCGCGCTCACAATCCACCGCCCAGTCTTCGGCCGAGCTAAGCACGGCATAATTCAAGCCCGGTGCCTGACCGCTGCAGCCGAGATCATCGCAGTGCAGAGTGGTGGTGGTGCTCACAGCGCTCCGGGCGGCGCGCTGTTCGAGAAAGACCGTGACGGCAAAGCGGCCGCGCCGGATTGAGCTGGCAGTCCAGTGACTAGGGTCATCAGGGGCCTGTGCCACGACGATGCCGTCTTCGGAGATGAACAAGTCAGGCGCCGGTGTCAGGCTCCACAGGGTCAGCGCCACAAGCGCCAGCGCGGCGCCACCACCGCGCACCAGACCGCGGCCGAGCAGCAGTGTCACGAAGCCGCAGGCATAGAGCGGCAAGATCCAGCCGGGCGCGGCGATGACGGGCTGCAGAGCGCCCGGCGCAGCAGCAACGCGGTCGGCGACCGCAAACATCACATCGAGGCCCCAGCTCATCGCCCACAGCGCTGGCTGGTCGAGCCCGAACGGCATCAGACACAGCGCCACCACGCCGGCCGGCATGACGATGAAAGTGAAAACCGGCATGGCGAGCCAATTGCCGAACAGGCCAAAGCCGGCGATGCGATGGAAATGAAAGGCCGCAAAGCCCGCAGTCGCCAGCCCCGCGATCAGGCTGGTCAGGCTGAGCCCGCCCAGAGCCGCCAATGCGCCGCTGCGTCCGGAATCCATCGGCGCCGCTGGCCGCCGCCTCTGACGCCACAGATCGGCACTGGCGATCAGGGCCGCCACAGCTGCGAACGACATTTGAAAGCCCGCCGCGCGGATTGCCTCAGGCTGCAGCGCGAGCACGAAAATCATCGCCAACGCCAAAGTGTGCAGCGACAAAGCCCGCCGTCCGGCCACCAGGCCGGTCAGGACGGCGGCCGTCATCAGGAAGGCGCGCTGGGTCGGGATCGCACCGCCGGAGAGCAGGAAATAGGCCGCAGCGGCGATCAGGGCCCCGATGGCGGCCGGGATCGCCGCGTCAAACCGCCTCGCCCACGGTGTGATTGCGGCGAGACCAAAGCGCAGCGCCAGAAACACGCCGCCCGCCAGCAGTGCCATATGCATGCCCGAAATCGCCAGGGTATGCCCAAGCCCTGCAGCCCGCAGTGTCGCGCTGACCCCAGGCGCCAGTCCAGAGCGGTCGCCGGTCAGCAGCGCTGCGGCCATGGCGCCATTGCGACCCGGCAGTCGCTGGCGCAAATGCTCCGCGATATGCCAGCGCCAGCGCGCAATCGCACGGGCGGGCGCGTCTTGGCCGGGCTCTGGCCCAGCCTCCGGCGCGGCAATCGCGTAACCGCTGGCGGCGATGCCGGAGAAATAGGCGTTGAAGCGGAAATCATAACTGCCCGGTACCGGCGCGCGGCGCGGACGATCCACCACGGCGCGAATACTGATTGGATCCCCCGGTTCAAACCCGTGCGGATTGGCCAAGACCCGTACACGCCGCACCGGCGCACCGCCCGGATGCGGCAGACGGATGGAAAGCCGGGTCCGGCCAGAGCCGTTGCGCTCGATGGCTTCCACCCAGCCGGTGATGGTCGCTGGCCGTCCCAGCGAGAGGGCCGCAACGGGCCCGGCCGCCAGAGCTTGGCTACGATATTGCGCCCGGGCAAAGCCGCAGGTCAGGGCGAACAGGCAAAGCAGAGCCAAGGCCACCGTCCCACCGCGGCGCCCGGCGCGCACTACCAGCCAACCGGTCAAGGTGATCGCGGCCAAGCCCAGTACCCACGGATTCGAGGGCTCGGCGGGCAGCGAAAAATACAGCGCACTACCGGTGGCAAAGCCCAGCGCAGTCACAATAGCGGGGCGGCCAGCCATGACAAATAGCGGCACAAACAGCTGTTCGGGGCCGAAAGTCTGGCCGGGCAGCCCGGTCTGACGCTGGCGCATTGGCCGACAACCTCCCTGCTAACCCCTATCGCCACCGCCGCTAATCATGCTAACAAACTCACTCCCTCTTGCAGCGCAGCATTATCTCGCACATGCAACACACTGATCACATCGTCCGCACGCGCTTCGCCCCCTCGCCCACGGGCTTTCTGCATATTGGCGGCGCCAGGACGGCCTTGTTCAACTGGCTGTTCGCGCGTCATCATGGCGGTCAATTCCTGCTGCGCATCGAAGATACCGACCGGGCGCGCTCGACCCAGCCGGCGATTGACGCCATCCAGGACGGGCTCAGCTGGCTTGGCCTCGACTGGGATGGCGATGTCGTCTCGCAATATAACCGCGCCAGCAGGCATGTCGAGATCGCACACCAAATGGTTGAGTCTGGCCATGCTTTCCGTTGCTATTGCACCGCCGATGAAGTCGATGCCCTGCGCGCCGCCGCCTTCGACCAGGGCCGCGCCCTGCGCTCGCCCTGGCGTGATCGCGACCCGGCCGACGCGCCGGCAGACGCTGCGTTCACCGTGCGTTTCCGCGCCGCCGATGAGGACATGGTTGTTGCCGATGCGGTTCAGGGCGATGTGCGCTGGGCGGCGAAAGAATTTGACGACCTCGTCCTGCTGCGCAGCGATGCCAGCCCGACCTATAATCTCGCCGTTGTCGTCGATGATCACGATATGGATATCACCCATATCATTCGCGGCGACGACCATCTCGTGAATGCTGGCCGCCAGTGTCAGATCTATGACGCGCTCGGCTGGCAGCGGCCCGTCTTTGCGCATATCCCGCTAATCCATGGTCAGGATGGCAAGAAGCTCTCCAAACGTCATGGCGCGCTGGGTGCCGAGGCTTATCGCGATATGGGCTATCTGCCGGAGGGCCTGCGCAATTATCTGCTGCGGCTGGGCTGGTCGCATGGCGACCAGGAAATTTTCGACGACGCGCAGGCGATCGTCGCTTTCGATCTGAGCGGTCTTAACAAGGCCCCGTCGCGGCTGGATCTGGACAAACTGTCGCATATCAATGCGCACCATATGGCTCAGGCCGATGATGCGCGGCTGTGTGAGCTCGTTCGCCCATTCCTGGCAGGGCTCGACGGGCAGATCGAGGACGAGTCGATCAAGGCAGCTCGCATCAAAACCGCGATGCCTGTGCTCAAATCACGCGCCGCGACACTGGCGGAATTGGCCCAGCAGGCCTATTTCTTGGTAAAGGCCCGGCCATTTTCGCTCGAAGGCAAGCTCGCCAAGCTGTTGGATGAAGAGACCTGTGCGCGTCTTAACCGGCTTTTCACGCGTCTGGTGGAAACCCTTGTCTGGAATGAAGAGACTCTCGCCAGCGAACTCAAGCAATTCGCCGAATCCGAACAGGTCGGATTTGGCAAAATCGGCCAGCCGCTCCGCGCGGTCCTGACCGGTGGGGCAGCCGCCCCCGATCTCGCACTCGTGATGGCCTTTCTCGGCCGTGATGAGGTACTGGATCGAATGAAGGATCAATTGTCGCTGCGCAGCTGATGCCGGCGACCGCCAGATAGGGAAGACAAGATGCAAAGCAAGGCCAAACCGAACGGTTCCGCAACGCTCACCTATAACGGCAAGAGCGTCGAGTTTCCGGTGCTGAGCGGTGAGATTGGGCCGGATGTCATCGACATTCGCACGCTTTATCGCGACACCGGGATGTTCACGTATGACCCCGGATTTACCTCGACGGGCAGTTGCGAAAGCCAGATCACCTATATCGACGGTGATAAGGGCGTCTTGCTGTATCGCGGTTATCCGATCGAGCAATTGGCGAAGAGCTCCTCCTTCATCGAGGTCTGCTATCTTCTGATGCACGGCGAACTGCCCTCGCCGAACGAATTGACGAATTTCGACTGGACGATCCGCCGTCACTCCATGCTGCACGACCAGTTCGACCAGTTTTTCCGCGGCTTCCGCCGTGATGCCCACCCGATGTCGATCATGGTTGGAACGGTCGGCGCCCTGTCTGCATTTTACAATGACAGCACCGATGTGACCGATCCGAAATTGCGCACAATTGCCAGCCACCGCATGATCGCGAAAATGCCGACCATTGCGGCGCGCGCGTTCAAATATGCGATTGGCCAGCCCTTCATCAGCCCGCGCAATGACATGGATTACGCCGCAAACTTCCTGCGCATGTGCTTCGCCGTGCCGGCGGAGGACTATGAAGCCAATGCCGTCATGGCCCGGGCGATGGACCGGATCTTCATCCTGCACGCCGATCACGAACAAAACGCCTCGACCTCGACGGTGCGTCTGGCCGGTTCCTCGGGTGCCAACCCATTCGCCTGTATCGCAGCCGGTATTGCCTCGCTATGGGGGCCTGCCCATGGCGGCGCCAATGAAGCCGCGCTCAACATGCTTGAGGAAATCGGCACCGTTGATCGCATCCCGGAATACATCGCCAAGGCCAAGGACAAGAATGATCCCTTCCGCCTGATGGGCTTTGGTCACCGCGTCTACAAGAATTACGATCCCCGTGCGACGGTGATGCGCGATACCTGCCATGAGGTGCTTGAAATCACCGGGCACGGCCATGATCCGCTGCTTGCGGTCGCGCTTGAGCTCGAGCGGATCGCGCTGGAAGACCCGTATTTTATCGAGAAAAAGCTGTACCCGAATATCGACTTCTATTCGGGTATCACGCTGCGCGCGATGGGTTTCCCGACCGAAATGTTCACCGTGCTGTTCGCCGTCGCGCGCACCGTCGGCTGGATCGCCCAATGGTCGGAAATGATCGAGGATCCGTCCCAGAAGATCGGCCGTCCACGCCAACTCTTCACTGGCGCGGTACCACGCGATTATGTCGATCTGAGCAAGCGCGGCTGATCTCGCGCCGGAACGACATGCAAAAGGCCACCCTTCGGGGTGGCTTTTTTTTGTTTCTGGCTCCGAAAAATCAGGCCGCAGGCAGGTATTGCAGCACGATCTCAGCGGCGCGGTCTGACGCCTTGCCCTCGCCGCGCATCTCGTCAGTCGCGGCGCGCAGCGCCTGGCCGATCTCGCGCCGTCGCTCCGGTGATGCCAACAGGCCTTCACTCGCAGACGCCAGCCGATCAGACGTGCAACGGGTCTGGACGTGTTCGATGACGAGATTGGAGTCCGAGGCCATGTTCACCAGAGTCGTATAGGGCGATTTCATCACATTGAGCATGCGGATCAGCGCCCAGGTGATCCAGCCGAGCCGATAGGCGGCCACGGTTGGTACGCCGGTCGTGGCCAGCTCGGTAATCACCGTGCCGGAACAGGCCAGCGCGAGATCCACCGAAGCAAAAGCGTCGGCTTTCTCGGCCTCGTCGACAATGATGATATCGTTGGGCATGCGGGTATCGATCTTCAAGCGTTCCCGCACGATTTGCGCAACCGGTTCGGCCAGAACGATGACAATCTTCAAATCGGGGCGATGGCTCAGGACGCGTTCGACCGCCCGCACCAGAACATTATACATGCGCCGAATTTCCGATGGCCGGCTGCCGAACAACAGCAGCATGGCCTGTGCCTCCGGTGCGAGACCATGGCGGGCGCGGAAGGCGGCGCCATCGCCCACCGTCATGCGTTCCAGAGTCGGATTGCCAACGAAGGTCACCGGCAGGCCGAACTCGGTATAAAATGGTGCGTCGAAACTGACGATGGACAACAAATGGTCGACGGTCGCGGCCAGCGTCTTGGCGCGGCCCGGCCGGGTCGCGAAGACTTGCGGGCCGACATATTTGATCAGCTTGATCGACGGATCGGCGTCACGCACCCCGAGCGCGACCCGCAGCATGAAGCCCCAAGAGTCGATCAGGACGACGACATCGGGCTTGCGGGCGATGATATCGGCCACGGTCAGCGCGACGCGCTCCTTGACCCGCCTGTAAGCGAGCAATCCATCAATCCAGCCGATGATCGCCAGGCCATCGATATCGACAGCCGTCGGGACGCCTTCTGCGGCCATGGCCGCACCGCCGACGCCGGCGAAGGCGATGTTCTCGCCGCGCGCTTTGCGCAAAGAACGGATCAGATCGGCGCCGAGCAGTTCACCGGAGCGTTCAGCGGCAACGATGTAGACCAGCGCTGGCGCGGTCATGGCGTGACATCCTCGACGAGCAGGAACATGCCGGCGGCATCCAGTGCCGCGATCACCGCGTCGCGATTGACGATCAACGCGCTGCCAGCTTCCAGCGCGATACCGGCGAGACCGGCCCGCTCGCAGCGCTCGACGGTTTCCAGCCCGATAGTCGGCAGATCAATGCGCCGCTCCTGGATCGGCTTGGGTGCCTTGGCCAGAACGCCCATTCGCGCCCCGGCCGTGCCACGCAAATGCTGGGGCAGGTCAACCAGCCGGTCGAGCATGGAATTGGTGCCCTCCTGCGCCTCAACGGCAAGGATGACGCCATGGGCCACAACAGCAGCTTGGCCGATATCCATCTCACCCATATGCCGCGCCGTAGCGAGCGCCTTGGCGCTATCGGAGTGGTCCGCCTCGGACGGGCCGGTCCGGGTCAAAAGCCCGGCGCCGGGCGCGAGCGATTTGAGCACGTCATTGGCGCCGATCACGGTCAGGCCGGCCTGTTCGAACTCGTCGATCACCACGCGCAAGATGGCATCATCGCCCTTGCGGCCAGCCGCGAGCGCCTTGGGCACCAGCACCAGGCCACGCGCGTCCATCTGCAGATCTTTCATGTCCGGGCGTTTGACATAGCCGGCAAAACACAGCGCATCACAGCCCGCGCCCTTGAGCGCCTTGAGGATGCCGCCGATTTGGCCAATCGACTTCTCGACGCTCTCAAAGCCCTCGAAGGGATCGGTGCCGAAGCCTTTGACCCGCACGATGAAGGGATTCATGCCTGCCATGGCATGGGCGATCTCGACCGGTAGATCGCCGCCACCGGCAATCAGTCCAAGCCGGGTCCATTTTGGCTGGTCAGGCATGGGGCATACAAAGCGCACGCTTCGAGGAGGCGCGGATGAAGGCGATAATCTCCATCACATGATCATTATGCGAGTAGAGGTCACTGGCATCGGCGAGCCGTTCCTGGAAGGTGCCCTCCTCCGCGAATAACAGCCGGTAAGCGGCGCGCAAATCGCGCAGCGCGTCACGCGGCATGCCGCGGCGCTTCAACCCGACTACATTCAGGCCGACCAGATAGGCGTCATTGCCATTGACCGAGCCGTAGGGGATCACGTCAGCAGCGACCTTGGTCATCGCACCGATGAAGGCGTGGCGGCCCACACGGGTTTTCTGGACCATGCCTGAGAGGCCGCCAAAAATGACATGATCACCGATCTGCGATGAACCAGCGATCTGGGCGCCATTGGCCAGCACAACGCGGTCGCCAACGATACAGTCATGGGCGATGTGCGAGCCGGCCATGAAGTAGCAATCATTGCCAACCACGGTGCGCGCCTTGTCGAAGGCAGTGCCGGGGTGCATCGTCACACCCTCGCGCATGATATTGCGCTGGCCGAGGATCAGCCAGGTTTCTTCGCCCTGGTATTTGAAATCCTGCGGCGGATGGCCCAGGTGAACGCCCGGATAGAGGACGCAGTCATCGCCGATCTCGGTATACCCATCGACCGTCGCATGCGAGACCAGCCGGACGCGGTCGTGCAGGATCACATTCGGCCCGACGATGCAGAACGGGCCGATCTCGACATCAGCGCCAAGCTTGGCATCAGACGAAACAATGGCGGTTGGGTGAATTCTGGACGCTTCCATCAGTGTGCAATCGCCTTCGCGGAAAATTCGGCCTGAACGGCCTTATTGCCATCGGCGAAACCTTCGCCACGGAATTTGAACAGGCCATGGCGGGCAGCGACCACGACGACATTCAGCCGCAACATCATGCCCGGGCGGACAGGAAAGCGGAATTTGACCTTATCGGCACCAACGAAGAAAACCGTTGCGCTATCGGGTGAAGCCTCAAGCGTTTTGTACATCAAGACCGCACCGGTCTGGGCCATCGCTTCGATCATCAAAACGCCCGGCATGACCGGATTGCCCGGAAAATGGCCGGGAAAGAAGGGCTCATTGGCGGTGACCGCCTTGATCCCGGTGATGGACTGCCCGGCGACATAGTCTTCCGCCGCATCGATCAACAGAAAAGGATAGCGATGGGGCAGGAGTTTGAGGATTTCGGCATTTTCGATGCGGTCAGTCACCCTTCACGTCCCCCGGTTTCGGTTTTTGGCCCGCGCGCACCATGCGGCGCAACTGGGCGATTTCACGCATGTGCTGACGGATCGGCTGCGCCGGTGCACCGGCCCAGGTTTCACCAGCCGGGACATCGCCCATCACGGCAGAATTGGCACCGATCTTGGCGCCTGCACCGATCACGACATGATCGGAGACCCCGACCCGGCCGCCAAACATGACGCCGTCACCAATCACCGTGCTGCCCGAAACACCGGCAAAGGCCGGCATCAAACAGGCCTGACCGATCTGGGCATTATGCGCGATATGGCAGAGATTATCGATCTTGCAGCCATCGCCGATCCGGGTCTCCCCGAACACGCCGCGATCAATCGTCGAATTGGCTCCGATAGTCACGTGATCCCCCACACGCACTGTGCCCAGATGCGGGACGTCAATCACCGCTCCGCCCGATATTGCGACACCGAACCCGGCCTCACCAATCACGGCACCCGCAAGAATATTGCAGTATTCACCGATGTCGGTGCAGTTCACGCTGGCATTGGCGCCGATCAATGTGTGGCGACCAATCCGGCACCCCGGCCCAATTGTGGCATTGGGCCCGATCCGGGCCCCCTCCCCAATCACCGCGCCGGCGCCAATGACCGCGCCTGGCGCGACAGAAGCTGTCGGATGACATTGCGCATCGGCATGGCAGTTTGGTCCGGCTTCGAAACGGCGCACGGCAAACAGTTTTGAGCCGATGCGGGCAAAGGCCTGGCGCGGCGCGGCGTGTGCCAGAATGATCGCACCGAGCGGCGCCGCTTGAGCCGCAAGCACGGGTTGGACAATCAGAATGACACCAGCCAGGGCATCCAAGCCCATTTCGTCGAGCACCTTGCCCGATTCGGCATAGCTCAATTTCCCTGGTTGGGCCTGCTCCAGTGGTGCGACGTCGTCCACGACGGTGTCAGCCGCCGCAGAATCAGAAATCGCCGCACCCGAAAGTGCGGCGATCTCTTTGATAGTCAGTGGGCCAAGCGCCTCATAGAACCGTTGGTCTGCCAAGGGCTTGTCCTGACGCGTTTATTGCTGAGGCGCAGCTGCAGCTGGAGCGCCTTCAGGCAAGCGAACGCGATTGACCGGCACCGTAGGAAGGCGTTCGTTCAACAACGCGATCACCGGATCGCTGATATCTACGGTCGGGCCAGCGAAAACCAGATTAGAACGATCAATCAGGATGTCGATATGACGCTGTGCAACCACTTCCTCGAGGATGGGGTTGAGGGCTTCATAAACGGGCTGCATCGCCTGACGTTCAGTCTGCTGCAGCTCCTGCTCGCGGCGCCGACGCTCAGTTTCGAATTGCTGCGCCTGCTGATTGAGCGACTCGATACGTTGCATCAGGTCGGGACGCTGCTGGATCGCCTGCTGCGTCATCGACGCCGTTTCGGCCGACAACTGCTCAGTCTGTTGCTGAATCGGTTGGCCAATCGCTGTCAACTCGGCACGAACTTCCGTACCGATCGCTTCAAGGCGAGTGCGGATGTGCTGACCGACAACGCTTTCGCGCAAGACACGCTGCTCGTTGATCACAGCGATATTCTGCTGGGCCATGGCCGGAGCGGCCAATCCGACCAAGAGGATTGGAAGAAGGAAGAGAGATTTGAAAGATTTCATTATGTTAGAACCCTGTACGAGTACTGAAACGGAAGAATTCGGCTTTGTCATATTCCTGACGCATGAAGGCTTGTGCAAAGTCGAAACGAACCGGACCAAAAGGTGAATCCCAGAATATGCTGACCCCGGCAGATGCCCGCAGCGCCAGATCGTCCACGGTGAATGCCTGCCCCGTGACTTCATCAATCTGATCGCTTGAATCAAGCAACCCCAAGGTACCAAACTCGGTGAACACGCTGCCGCGCACACCGTATTGCTCGGGCAGACCGAGCGGGAAATTGACTTCCAATGACCCGATTGCATAAAGCCTGCCACCCAGCGCGTCACGACGGATCAGGTTACCGGTAACGGGGTCCCGGCTCACGACGCGAGGCCCAACGCCAGCCACCTGAAAGCCGCGGAACGAACTGCCGCCCTTAAAGAAACGGTCATTGATTCGGACGGAATCACCGCTCCAAGGCAGGATAAAACCACTATTCATATTGAAGCTTGCAACGACATCTCCGAACAAGCCCTTGAAGAAAGAACCGCTGAACTCCGACTGGACGTAACGAACATCGCCCCCAAATCCGGCGAAATCTTGACTGAACTGAAAACGGAAACCGTTATGGGGTTCAATCGGGTCGTCGAGCCGCGACCAGTTGAGCGAATACCCCAGAACCGAAGTGACCCGGCTACCCGCTTGGTCGCGCAACGCCTGCGACGCAGTGGTGAACACTTGGACGTCGTCTGTGCGCAGCGTGTAGCGCAATTGCAGATTCGCCTGCGCCGTTACCGGAAAGCCGAGTCGCAGGCTGCCCCCGGTCGAGGCGGTCCGGAAAGACGCTTCAGATAGGAAGTCGGAATTGACCCGGAACAGGTCAAAACCAGCCGCCAGATTTCGATCCAGGAAACGCGGCTCAGTAAAGCGCACATCGATCGTTTCACGCACGCCGCTGACCGAGACGCGGAAGCGCAGGAATTGACCGCGACCGCGCAGATTTCGCTCGGAGATCGACAAATCGACCAGGAAGGAATCAGTGGATGAGAACCCGGCCCCGAAAGCGAGCTCGCCGGTCGGCTGCTCGGTGACTTGGACCCGCACCCGCGCCCGGTCTGGTGAAGAGCCGGGCGTTTCCTCAAGCGTCACGTCCTCGAAGAAGCCGAGACGGCGAATATTATTGCGCGAGCGATCAACCAGAACCTGATTGAAAGCATCGCCCTCGACGATATCCAGCTCGCGCCGGACAATTCGGTCCAGAGTGCGAGTGTTGCCTGCAATGTCGATCCGCTCGATATAGACTCGCGGACCCTCATCGATCACGAATTCGACTTCGACGGTGCGGGTATCGCGATCACGGTGGGTAATCGGCCGCACATTGACGAAGGCATAGCCCGACGCTCCGGCAGCAAAGGTCAGCGAGTCGATACTCTGCTCGATCAGCTCGCCGCGGAAAATATCGCCTTCCCTGACAGGTAGGATGGCCGCGAGGAAATCCTCGTTGAGATCTTCAATCTCAGTGCTGACCGTCACCGAGCCAAAATTATAGAGCTCGCCCTCATCGATCGTGATGGTGATGTAGAAGGACTCCTGGTCCGGCGTGAGTTCTGCCACAGCGGAGAGCACCCGGAAGTTCGCAAAGCCGCGATTCTGGTAGAATTGGCGCAGCAGTTCGCGATCATATTCCAGCCGGTCAGGGTCATAATTGTCATTGGACCCCAAAAACCGCCACCAACGCGATTCCCGTGTCACCAATTCACGGCGCAAGCGGCCATCGGAAAAGGTATGATTGCCGATAAAATTGATCCGGCGCACCCCGGTGATCGGGCCTTCGGAAATTTCGAAGATCAAATCGACCCGGTTTTGCGGCTGTTCGACGATTTTCGGCGTTACCGTCGCGGCGAATCGGCCGGAGCGGCGATAAACTTCAATGATGCGTTGCACGTCCGACTGGACGCGGGCGCGCGTGAAGATCGCGCGCGGTTGAGCCTGGATCTCGTCGGTAATCTTCTCGTCGTCGATCGCATGATTGCCCTCAAGCACGACCCGGTTGATGATCGGGTTTTCCATCACCCGAACCACGACGATTTCGCCGCGATTTTCAATCTGAACGTCTGAGAACAGGCCAGTCGCGAACAGGGTCTGGATCGACAGATTGGTCAGTCGCTCATCGGCGACCTGGCCAGGCTGGATCAACAGATAGGAGAGCACGGTGTCGATTTCGACGCGTTGATTGCCCTCAACCAGTATCTGCCGGATCACCGGCTGCGCCACAGGGGCTTCGACCGTCGCTTCCGGCGATTGCGGAGGGGCTGGTTGCGCTGCCACGGTCGCCGACAGACCAACAGCCATCAGGCCAGCGAAAAGAACGCGCAGAACACTTACCATTGAAAATCGCCGCTCGTTGGGCCCGGTCAGAAAATCTGGCCGAGCAGATAATTCAGGTCATTCCAGGTCGCTACAAGCATCATCCCGAGGACAAGTGCAAGACCCACACGAAAACCGATCGCCTGCGCCTTCATACTTAAAGGACGCCGTGCAACCGCCTCATAGGCGTAATACACCAGATGGCCGCCGTCGAGGATCGGTATCGGCAAAAGATTCACTAAACCCAGTCCGACCGACAGAAAGCCGGCGAGATTAACGAGATTTATCAGCAGCAAAAACACACTCTGCGCCGCATCTGACCCGCGCTCGACGCTCGCCATCGCGGTCTGGCCAGCCGTAGTCGCAATGCCCAGCGGTCCGTTGAGCATGGTTGGCGGCGACCGCCCGGTCACGACATAGCTGACATAGCGACCGGTCATCGAGACCACGGTCCAGGTCTGGTCCATGCCATAGCCGATTGCGGTGAACGGATTGAACGTTCGGCGCAGGGCAACGCCATTGGACTGAATTCCCAGTCGCGCGATCTGGCGCTCACCACCATAAGGGTCCTCAACGGTGGTCAGGGCGGCAGCCGCGTGCAGGACGAGGGTTTCGCCATTGCGCTCGATCTGGAACGTCAAGCGTTCACCGGGCCGCCAACTCACTTCACTGGTTATGTCGCGAAAGCGGGTCACCTGCTGGGCATTGATTGCCGTAATGCGGTCACCCGGCAAAAAACCCGCCTCTTCGGCTGCCGAGTTTTCGGTAAAACCGCCGACCACCGGCTCCAGATAATTGACGCCGAGCGACTGTGCGAGCGTCGCAAAAATCGTGATCGCGAGAATGAAATTGGCGATCGGACCCGCCGCCGTAATAAAGGCTCGCTGCCAGATCGGTTTGAAATGATAACATTTCTCCGCGTCTGGCCCCATGCGTTCGCGAATTTCGGCGAGTTTGGCCTCATCCGGCTCGCTGGCCGCCCCCGCATCGCCAAGGAATTTGACATAACCGCCGAGCGGAAAAGCCGCGATGCGCCAGACCGTGCCCTGCTTGTCGCGCCAGGAGAAAAGAGTCGGGCCAAACCCCATCGAAAAGGCTTCGGCATGCACGCCACAAATGCGCCCGGCCCAGTAATGGCCAAGCTCGTGAATCACCACCACGATGGAGATCAGAAAGACGAAGGAGAAAATCGTCAGAAAGCCGCTGCCAATCAGGCTCATATTGAAGGTATCCGCGCTTTGGATTGTCCACTGGTCGCTATCAAATTGCGTGCCAGTTCGCGCGATCGCGCATCAATGGCATAGACATCGTCGAACGACTCCACGCCGCGAGGCATGTCGGGATCTGCGAGGCTGCGTTCGAGAACCTCTTCAACGCTGGCCGCAATGTCAAGGAAACCGATCCGTTCCTCAAGGAAGGCGGCGACGGCGATCTCGTTGGCGGCATTAAAGACGGCCGGCGCAATGCCGCCCGCAGCGATCACTTCGCGCGCCAGGCGCAGCGCCGGAAAGCGGACCTCATCCGGCGCTTCAAAATCCAGCCGCGCGATATCACCCAGCCGCATGCGCTCGACAGGCGCGCGCATCCGCTGCGGCCAAGCCAGTGCGCTGGCGATCGGTGTGCGCATGTCGGGCGAGCCCAATTGCGCCAACACGCTGCCATCGCGGTATTCCACCAGGCCATGGACGATGGATTGTGGATGGACCACCACCTCGACCCGGTCCGGCGTCAAATCGAACAACCAGCAGGCTTCAATAATTTCGAGGCCCTTATTCATCATGGTCGCGCTGTCGATCGTGATCTTGGCGCCCATTTCCCAGGTCGGGTGGGCCAACGCATCCTGACGCCGGGCCGTGCGCATTCGCTCGAGGGACCAGGTGCGGAACGGGCCGCCGGACGCGGTCAGCGTGATGGCGCGGATCGCCTCACGGCGCTCAAAGTCAAATACCTGGAAAACGGCATTATGCTCGGAGTCCACCGGCAGAAGCCGTGTTCCGCAAGCCGCCGCCTCACGCATGAACAGCGCACCCGCGCAAACCAGACATTCCTTGTTGGCGAAGGCGAGCGCGCGGCCCTGACGCAAGGCTTCCAGCGTCGGTTTGAGCCCGGCAGCACCGACAATCGCCGCCATGGTCCAATCGGCCGGACGGGCCGCCGCTTCACTCACTGCCGTATCACCCGTCCCGATTTCGATCTCCGGATGGCCAGCGAGGGCTTCGCGCAGCTCTGCTGCCGCACGCGGATCGGCAATTGCGACATAGTCCGCCCGATGCCGGATCGCCAACTTGGCCAGCGCAGCGGCATTGCGATTGGCCGTCAGCGCGACAACATCAAACGTGCCCGGTTCGGCACGCTCAATCAGGTCGAGCGTTGCCACACCGACAGACCCAGTGGCACCCAGCACGGAAATGCGGCGCGCGGCGGTCATGACGCCACCCAGCCAAGCGGCAAGAAGCGCTCGGTGAACACAGCCGCGATCACCGCCAGCATCAACGCGTCGACCCGGTCGAGCACGCCTCCATGGCCCGGAATCAGCGTTCCGGAATCCTTAACGTGAAAGCTGCGTTTGAAGATCGACATTGAAAGATCGCCTGCGACCGATGCGGTGGCGACTATGGCGGCAAACAAGCCCGTGCGTACCGGATCAAGCCCAAACACAACCCCCGCCGCGATTCCGGCCGCAATGCCGGCAGCAAGACCGGCCAGAAAACCAGACCAGGTCTTATTTGGGCTGGCTTGTGGCAGGAGCTTGGGTCCGCCAATCCAGGTTCCGACCAGATAGGCCAGGCTGTCAGCGGCCCAGACGATGGCAAACAGGAGGATGACCGATTCCAGCCCGTGCGCCGGGCTGGCGCGCATCGCGGCCAGTAATCCGGCAGCCAGCGAGACGTAAAGCACACCGATCACTTCCACCGACCAGCCGCGACGCCAACGTTCGACCGCGCTCGCCAGTGTCCCGGCCGCACCCCAAAGGACAGCGTCGCCAATACCGGTCTGCCCGGCAAGCAGAACCGTGCCGGAGGCAGTGGCGCAGGCGATCGCATACGCGACAGGCGGCGCTTCAGGGTCGGACATTTGAATCCACTCCCACGCCATTGCCGCTGCGAAGGCCGCGACCCAGGCGGTGAAGGGCAGATCGCCATACCAAAGCAGGGCCAGCGCCAGCGGCCCCAATAGGAGCGCTGAAATCAGGCGCCGGCGAAAGACCGGATCACGCCGCGCCAGCATCAAGCCCTCCATAGCGGCGTTCACGCTGCTGGAAGGTCTCGATCGCGGCCGCCAAATGCTTCGACTCGAAATCAGGCCAGAGCACATCGAGGAAGAGCAATTCAGCATAAGCCGCTTGCCAGAGGAGGAAGTTGGAGATGCGCTGTTCGCCACTGGTACGGATCACCAAGTCAACATCGGGCAAATCATCGGTGTCAAGCCGGGCAGCAAAGGCTTCACTATCGATCACGTCGGGATCGATCTCGCCCGCCTTGGCAGCGCGAGCCAGTTCGCGGGCGACGCGGACAATCTCATCGCGGCCGCCATAATTGAAGGCAATCGTCAGATGGAAGCCCACATTGTGCCGCGTGCCGGTTTCAGCGCGCTCGATAATGGCCCGAAGGTCATCGCTGAGATCGTTCCGGCGCCCGATGATGCGAATGCGCACGCCGCGGCCCTTCAGCGTTTCCAAATCCGCTTCCACATAACGGCGCAGGAGTTCGAACAGGGCGCCGACTTCATCGGCGGGCCGGTTCCAGTTTTCGGTTGAGAAGCTGAACAGGGTGAGATGGCGCACGCCCATATCGCCGGCGCTTTCCACGACGCGCCGTACGGCTTCAACCCCGCGCGCATGGCCAAATGCCCGTGGACGACCACGCGCCTTCGCCCAGCGGCCATTGCCGTCCATGATAATGGCGACATGCCTGGGCCCCGGACTGAGAGCGGAGACGTCCTCGCTCATGGTCTCGCTCCGCCGTGCAGGCCGATCAAACCTGCATGATCTCTTCTTGTTTGGCTTTCAGGCTCTCATCGATGCGCTTGATAGCGTCGTCCGTCAACTTTTGGACATCCTCGGCAAAGGACTTCTGTTCGTCTTCGGACAGAATGCCGTCCTTCTCCAATTTCTTGAGCCCGTCCATGCCATCGCGGCGGACATTGCGCACCGCGACACGGGCCTGTTCGGCATAACCGCCGGCCAGTTTGGCGATCTCGGCCCGGCGCTCTTCATTGAGGGGCGGGATCGGGATGCGCAACATCTGGCCTTCCATGATCGGATTGAGACCGAGCGGGGAGTTTCGGATCGCCTTGTCGACAGCCGGTGCCAGAGCGCGGTCCCAGACCGAGACGGTGATCATGCGCGATTCCGGCACGGATACGGTTGCCAGCTGGGTCAGCGGCGTCGGCGAGCCATAGGCCTCGACGCGGATCGGCTCAAGCAAGCCAGCGCTGGCACGCCCGGTCCGCAAGCCGGCAAATTCCTTGCGCAGAGACTCAACGGCACCGGCCATGCGGCGTTTCAGATCGTCCTCGTCATAATCGGTCGCGTCGCTCATGGCTCTGTCTTCCCTTGCTATTCGCTGCCGGCTGTTTCGGAGCGCACCTTGCCGATAATGGTGCACACGCCCTGCCCCGACAGCACATTCACCAGCCCGCCGGGCTGATGAATATCGAACACGACGATCGGAATGGCATTTTCACGCATCAAGGACACAGCCGAGGCGTCCATGACCCGCAGGTCCCGCGATAGAACATCGAGATAATCGAGCCGGTCATAGCGTTCAGCGTCGGGATGGGTCTTGGGATCGGCGCTGTAGACGCCATCGACCTGCGTGCCCTTGAACAGGGCGTCGCAACCCATTTCCGCAGCCCGCAAGGCGGCGGCGGTATCGGTGGTAAAATAGGGATTGCCAGTGCCGGCAGCGAAAATCACCACCCGGCCCTTTTCCATATGCCGCATGGCGCGGCGCCGGATATAGGGCTCGCACACCGTCGTCATCGGAATGGCAGACTGAACCCGCGTCTGGACGCCAATGCGCTCGAGCGAGCTCTGCATCGCCAGTGCATTCATCACCGTTGCGAGCATGCCCATATAGTCGGCGGCGGTGCGGTCCATACCCTTGGCAGCGCCGGACAGACCGCGGAAGATATTGCCGCCGCCAATCACGAGACAGACCTCAACCCCGGCGGCGACCGCATCAGCGACCTGCCCTGAGATATGGCTGGCGGTTTCGAGATCAATTCCGTTAGTGCGGGCGCCCATCAGGGCTTCACCGGACACTTTCAGAAGCACGCGGCGAAAACGCGGCGTGGCGGCGGGGCCCTGAGGCGAGGATGCAGATGAATCGGTCACAGGCGCAGCATATACAAAGCGCCGGCGCTTGAAAGCGCCGGCGCTCTGCTATTGTCAGGCTTTGCCGGAAACGGCGGCGACTTCCGCGGCGAAATCCTCTTCCGGACGCTTCTCCACACCCTCACCGAGGGCCATGCGGAAAAAGCCGGTGATTTCAATCGTGGTGCCGAGTTCGGCGGCGGCATCAGCCACCACTTTTTCGATCGTACGATCGGGATCCATCACGAAGGTCTGCTTCGTCAGCACGACTTCTTCGAGGAATTTGCGGATCCGGCCTTCGACCATCTTCTCGACAATGCTCTCAGGCTTGCCAGACTGGCGAGCTTGGGCGGAGAACACTTCGCGTTCCTTGTCGACGATGGCGGCATCGACGCCGTCAACATCAACCGAGAGTGCGACAGCCGGTGCGCCAGCCGCGATATGCATGGCAATCTTGCGGCCAAGCTCATTGAGCTTGTCGGCATCGCCGGTCGATTTCAAACCGACGATCACGCCCAGTGCGCCCATGCCATCGACGACGGAATTATGGACATAGCTGGCAACGACGCCGGGACTGGCGGTGACCACGGCGGCGCGACGCACCGACATGTTCTCGCCGATCGTCGCGATCAGATTGGTCAAATGGTCGGCAACCGTGTTGCCCGACGCCATTTTCACGGCCTTGATGGCCTCGATATCACCGCCGGCCGTCAGGGCCAGCTTGGCGATTTCGCCAGCGGTATTCTGGAAGGCGACATTGCGAGCAACGAAATCCGTTTCCGAATTCAGCTCGACAACCGCGCCGGTCCCACCATCAGTCGCAACCGCGACGAGACCTTCCGCAGCGATGCGGTCGGCCTTCTTGGCGGCTTTGGACAGGCCGGTTTTGCGCAGCCAGTCGATTGACGCTTCGATGTCGCCATCGTTTTCGGTCAACGCCTTCTTGCAATCCATCATGCCTACGCCGGTCTTCTCGCGCAGTTCCTTCACGAGAGCAGCAGTAATCGCAGCCATCGGTATCTCCTGAGTCTTGTGGTGTGATAGTCTTGTGGTGTGATCGAAGCTTTACGCGTCGGTCTTGTCAGAGTCGGACGAAGTGTCGGTCGCGGCCTCGGCGGCAGGCTCAGCGGCAACCTCGGCGGCAGCCTCCGGAGCAGGCTTGGCCGCCGCTTTTGGAGCGGCTTTGGCAGCAGCCTTCGGGGCAGCTTTTGGAGCAGCCTTGGCAGCGGCTTTTGGCGCAGCCTTTGGAGCGGCTTCAACAGCGGCTTCAGGCGCCGCCACTTCGACAGCAGCTTCTTCGACCAGAAGCTCGACTGGCGCTTCGGCTTCACCGATATCAACGCCCATCGCCATCTGGCTGTCGGTCATACCGTCCAGGACGGCATCGGCAATCAGGTCGCAATAGAGTGAGATCGCGCGGCTGGCATCGTCATTGCCCGGGATTGGCATGTCGATCAGGTCTGGATCGGAATTGCTGTCGAGGATGGCGATCACGGGAATGCCAAGCTTCTTGGCTTCCAGGATGGCGATGCCTTCCTTGTTGGTGTCGATCACGAACATCAGGTCCGGCACGCCGCCCATGTCCTTGATACCGCCGAGCGCACGCTCGAGCTTGTCGCGCTCGCGCGTCAACATCAGCTGTTCTTTCTTGGTCAGACCGCCGAGGCCGCCTTCGCTGTCGAACATGCCTTCCAGCTCACGTAGGCGCGCGATGGAGAAAGAGATGGTGCGCCAATTGGTCAGCGTACCGCCAAGCCAGCGGTGATTGACGTAATACTGGGCGCAACGCTTGGCCGCCAGGGCCAGCGGCTCGGAAGCCTGACGCTTGGTGCCAACGAACAGCACGCGGCCGCCCTTGGCTGCCGTATCGCGCACTTTCACCAGGGCCTGGTGCAGCAGCGGAACGGTTTGCGACAGATCGAGAATGTGAATGTTGGAGCGTTCGCCAAAGATGAAATCTTTCATCTTCGGGTTCCAGCGGTGGGTCTGGTGACCAAAGTGACAGCCAGCTTCGAGAAGCTGACGCATGGAGAAATCAGGGAGTGCCATCGTTAAATCCTTTTTCCGGTTGGCCTCCACGGAGCGGAGCCGTTCGACGTCGAACGGCACCGGAGCGAAAGATTTTGACACCTTCCGAGCTCCGCGTGCGGGATGGCGCGGCTTATACGTTTGAAGCCAGCCAATAGCAAGCGGTTCAACATGCCCCCGACACAGTGGCGCGCCTCGATCAGACGGTTTCGACAGAGGCAACGCCCGGCACGGCTTTCAGCGCCGCCTGAACAGCGGCATCGGCGCAATGCCGGCCGGCCAGTTTCAGCTCAACTTCGCCCCCATCGCGTAGCGGCACCAACAACTGAACCACGGCCCGGCGCTGGGCATCAGGACGGGTGTCGGCCCGCTCCATCCGCGCCTGGATTCCCGATAGCGCCCCAACATTGTCGAGCCGGATTCGCAGGCCATCCGCCGAAAACTGCGTGTCGAGCGCATCAATCCGGTCGGCGAAGAAACCGATCTGGTCTTCACGGGAATCGACGCGGCAATTGACCAGAATGGCGGTGCCGGCATCCAGCAATTCGCGCGACGCCTGCAACAGATCAGCGGCGACGAAGACTTCGAACTCGCCGGTCGGGTCCGAAAGGGTGACCCAAGCGAAGCGTTCACCATTCTTGTTGGAGACCCGCTCCTGGCGCCGCCGCACCACGCCAGCAAGTCGCAGCGCCGTCGCGCCATCGGCGACGCGCGCCGGGGCATCGGTGAAGAACACCACCCCGCGCTGCGCCAATTGATCGGCCAGATCATCGAGCGGATGGCCGGAGAGATAAAAGCCGATTGCGGCCAGTTCGCCATCCAGCCGCTGGGTTGCGGTCCAGGGCTCGCGTTCCGGGATGGTCGGACGCTCCAGAGCGACATCGGTATCGCCGCCGCCGAACAGGCTGGCTTGGGCGCTTTCGCGCTGCTCGGCTGCGTGCTGCGCCATTGAGATCAGGGTTTCAGCGGCACCGAACACCCGCGCCCGGTCGGGATCGAGGCTGTCGAAAGCGCCAGCGCGGGCCAGATTTTCGAAGGTGCGCTTGTTGACGTCGCGCGGATCGATCCGTTCGGCAAAATCATAGAGGTCCTTGAATGGACCATTTGCCACCCGCTCCTCGACGATATGCTCCATCGCCGCGAAGCCGACATTACGGATCGCGCCGAGGGCAAAGCGGATCGTGCCCTCCTCGACGGTGAAATCGGCGTGCGAGGAATTCACGTCGGGCGGCCGCACCTCGATCTTCATCCGGCGAATTTCCTGGAAGAAAGCGGAGAGCTTGTCGGTATTGGCACGATCGAGCGACATCAGCCCGGCCATGAATTCGACCGGGTAATTGGCCTTCAGATAGGCGGTGCGATAAGCGATCAGGGCGTAGGCTGCGGCGTGGGACTTGTTGAAGCCATAGCCGGCAAATTCAGCCACTAGTTCGAAGATATAACCGGCCTTGGCGCGGTTGACGCCGCGCGCTTCGGCGCCTTCGAGGAAGCGGGCCTTTTGCAGGTCCATCTCCTCTTTCTTCTTCTTGCCCATCGCCCGGCGCAGCAGATCGGCCTCGCCGAGCGAATAGCCCGACAGGATCTGGGCGATCTGCATCACCTGTTCCTGGTAGATGATGACGCCATAGGTCTCCTTCAGCACGCCCTCGAGATCGGGGTGGAGACAGTCAACCTCGGCGCGGCCGAATTTGCGGTCGACATAGACATCGATGTTTTTCATCGGGCCGGGGCGATAGAGCGAGATCAGCGCGATCAGATCCTCGATCAGATCGGGTTTCATCTTCTTCAGCGTGTCGCGCATGCCGGTGGATTCCAGCTGGAACACGCCGATCGCATGACCCGACGCCAAAAGCTCGAAGGTCGGACCGTCATCAAATTCGATCCGTTCAAGATCCGGCACATCCTTGCCCGCCACCGCCACATATTGTAGCGCCCGCGCAATCACGGTCAGGGTCTTGAGGCCAAGGAAATCGAATTTCACCAGCCCGGCCGGCTCGACCCATTTCATGTTGAACTGGGTCGCCGGGATGTCAGAGCGCGGATCGCGATAGAGTGGCACCAGCTCGCTCAGCGGCCGGTCGCCGATCACAACACCGGCGGCATGGGTCGAGGCGTTGCGGAAGAAGCCTTCCAGCTTCAGCGCGACTTCCAGCAGCGCCGCGACAGCGGGATCATTGCGCTGCATCTCTTTCAGGCGCGGTTCAAGATCAAGCGCCTGTCCGAGGGTGACGGGATTGGCCGGATTGGCCGGCACCATTTTGGCGAGCCGGTCGACCAGGCCGAGCGGCATTTGCAACACGCGCCCGACATCGCGCACCACGGCACGGGCCTGCAGCGTGCCGAATGTGATGATCTGGGCGACCCGGTCAGCGCCATAGCGCTCCTGGACATAATGGATCACTTCGCCGCGCCGTTCCTGGCAGAAATCGACGTCGAAATCGGGCATCGACACGCGTTCCGGATTGAGGAAGCGCTCGAACAGTAAGCCGAACCGCAACGGGTCCAGATCGGTGATGGTCAATGAATAGGCGACCAGTGATCCGGCGCCAGACCCCCGCCCCGGCCCGACCGGGATATCATGCTGTTTCGCCCACTGAATGAAATCGGAGACGATCAGAAAATAGCCAGGAAAGCCCATTTCCTTGATGACATTGAGTTCGAAATCGAGCCGTGCGCGATAGTCTTCCTCCGGTGCCGAGTCGGCGCCTTCGGCCAAGCGCAGGGTCAGGCCTTCATGAGCGCGCGCCGTCAGTTCATCCCCCTCATCGCGTCCGGCCTCGGTCGGAAAGCTGGGCAGGATCGGCGCATGCGTCCGGACCCGGAAGGCACAGCGTCGCGCGATCTCGATCGTGTTGGCGAGCGCCTCGGGCAAATCGGCAAAACGCGCATTCATCTCGTCCGGGCTGGTGAGATAATGCAAAGGTGTGACGCGGCGGCGATCCGCCACCGAGACATAGGAGCTTTGGGAAATGCACAGCAACGCGTCATGCGCCTTGTGCATCGAGGCGTCCGGGAAATAGGCCTCATTGGTCGCCACCAGCGGCAGATTGCGGGCATAGGCCTGCTCAACCAGCCAGTTCTCGGCCTCGAGCTCATCGGCGAGACCGTGCCGCTGCAGTTCCAGATAGAGCCGGTCGCCATAAGCGGCGTGCAGCTTGTCGAGCAGGGCTGAGGCATCGGGCTTGCGGCCGGAGACGATCAGGCGGTTGAGCGCGCTATCAGGCCCGCCGGTTAGTGCGATCAGCCCTTCAGCATGGGCCAACACGACTTCGAGCGGCACATGCGGTTCCTCGGTGCCATCGACATCGAGGAAGGCGGCGCTCGAGAGCGCCATCAGATTTTGGTATCCGGCCTCGTTCTGGACCAGGAGTGCGATGGTGCCGTCGGGACCCGCGCGTTCCCCGGGATGCGGCACGCCGAGCCTGACGGAGAGCGTGCAGCCAATGATCGGCTGAATGCCCGCCGCCGCGACATATTCAGAGAACTCCAGGGCGCCGTAGAGATTATTGGTGTCGGTGAGCGCAACCGCCGGCATGTCCTGCGCCAGACAGGCCTCGACCAAGGTCGGAATCCGGATCGCGCCTTCGAGCAGGGAATAGGGTGAACGGACACGTAGATGCACAAAGGGCTGTTTCGCGCTCATTGCCGCCTCTCCCGTCAAACCGTCACGATCACCACGAACACACCGCCCGTCGAATCCCGAAGTCTAACGCGATCAGACCGCGCCGAGAACCGATCCCCACAGGGTGATCATCCAAGCGAAGCCGAGAATGGCAGTCGCCGCCGAAATATCTTGAACCATACGACGCATTTTGAACCCCTTCGATGGCGTGTTCATGTTTTGTTCTTTTCATGGAAAAGGCAGAACGTCAAGCGGAACACGAAAAAATCGACTCAGGTTTGGAGGTGTCAGGGCCCGGTATAGGGCGTCAGATGGCCGTCGGCGAAAGTGACGACTCGGTCCATCCGATCAGCGATATCGTGATTATGGGTTGCCACCAGGGCCGCTGCGCCCTGCTCTCTCACGGTATCGCGAAACGCTTCAAACACCGTCGAGGAGGTCGCCGGATCGAGATTACCGGTCGGTTCGTCGGCCAACAATACCCGCGGCGAATTGGCCAAAGCCCGCGCGATGGCGACGCGTTGTTGTTCGCCGCCCGACAATTGGGCCGGCTGGTGCGCCGCACGATCGCTCAGGCCGAGCATGGCCAGAAGCTGGTCGGCTCGCTCAATCGCCCGGCGATGCGACACGCCACCGATCAGTTGCGGCAGCACGATATTTTCGCGCGCATCGAATTCGGGCAGCAAATGGTGGAATTGGTAGACAAAGCCGATATCGCGGCGGCGCATGGCGGTACGCAGACGATCCGTCATCGCCCGCGTCGCGACGCCGCCGATCAGAACATCGCCGCTATCGGGACGTTCCAGCAGGCCGGCCGCGTGCAGCAGGGAAGATTTGCCCGAACCGGACGGGCCGACCAGGCCGACAATCTCGCCCGGCTGCAGCACCAGATCGACGCCTCGCAGGACCTGCAGCGGGCCAGCCTCGGTGACATAGGTCCGCTCGATATTGCGCAGCTCGAGAACCGGATTACTCATAGCGCAGCGCCTCGACAGGATCGAGCCGGGCCGCTCGCCAGGCGGGTGGCAGAGTGACCAAGAGGGAGACGGCGAGACCGAAAATCGAGACGAAGGCGACCTCACCCCAGTCCAGCTCGGCCGGTATCCGGTAAAGATAATACACACTCGGATCCCAAACCTGGGCGCCTGTGACCCAGGTGATGAAATCCTGGATCGGTCCGACATTGATCACGAACAATATGCCCAGAATGATGCCGGCCAGCGTGCCGAGCATGCCGATACTGGCGCCGACGATCAGGAAGATCCGCAAGACCGACGCCTGGGTCGCGCCCATCGTGCGCAAAATGGCGATGTCGCGGCTTTTGTTCTTCACCAGCATGACGAGACCAGAAATGATGTTCAGCGCGGCGATGGCGATCACAATGGTCATCACCATCCGCATCGCCGACCGTTCAAATTGCAGCGCGTTGTAAAATGCCGGATCCAGCCGCGTGTAATCATACACCACCGCATTGGCACCGACGATTGTCGCGATCGGATCAACAAAGCTCGCCGCGAGCTGGGGATCGTCGAGCCTAACCTGGATCATGTCGATGGCCTGGTCGCGGCCGAAAAAGAGCTGGCCCTGCTCAAGCGGCATGAAGGCGATGGCATCGTCGATGGTCGAAACGCCGGCTGCCAGCAGCGCGCCGACATAATAGGCCTTGCGCCGCGGCGCGACGCCGAAGGAGGTCGAAGCACCGCGCGCGGTCAGGAAGGTAACGTAGTCACCGACATTGACGTTCAACCGCCTTGCCACGCCGGTGCCGAGCACGATGACATCGCCGCCATGGCGGCCGGCGCCAAACTCCTCGATCGAACCTTGGGTGATACCGGTGCGGCTGCGCGGATCACCGCCGCTGCGCACCACATCGAGTTGGCTCAGGTCATCAGGGCTGATCGAAAGCACCTGAATTACCGTTTCGTACTGCTCAGTGGAGGCCATGACCTGGCCCTGAACCACCGGATCGGCGCTCTTGACACCAGGGAGCGCTTCGATTTGCGCGACCAGACCGCCAATTTCATCCGGCTCGATGACGCGCGTGTCGACATAGACGTGGGGCTGGAAGCCCAGAAGCTGGCTAAACAGCTCATTGCGAAAGCCATTCATGATCGACATCACCGCGATCAGTCCGGTCACCGCCAGCGCAATCCCGAAAAACGAGATCATCGCGATCAGGGCGACGCCGCCATTCTTGCGCTTGGTGCGCAGATAACGCCCGGCAATCTGGAACTCATAGGGGCTGAACGGCATTGCGCCACCCGGATCGATCACGGGGGCCTCAGCCATGGGCGAAGTCTTTCGCGGCCAAGCGCGACACGGCGTCTTCTATCGCCAATTCATGCGTCTCGCCGCTACGGCGGATCTTGACCTCGACCTTGCCCTCTTTCAGCCCGCGCGGACCGACCACCAGTTGGTAAGGCAGACCGATCAGATCGGCGGTCGCGAACTTCGCACCGGCCCGATTATCGGTGTCGTCATAGAGCGGGTCGAGCCCGGCTTCGACGAGACGGGCATAGGCAGCGTCGCAGGCGGCATCGCAGGCCTCGTCGCCAACGCGCATATTGATGATGCCGACATCAAACGGCGCCACGCTGTCGGGCCAGATACAGCCCTTATCGTCATGATGCGCTTCGATGATCGCACCGAGCAGGCGTGACACGCCCACCCCGTAGGAGCCCATATGCACAGGCCGGTCCTGACCGTCGGGATGGGTGAGATTGGCCTTCATCGGCTCGGAATACTTGGTGCCGAAATTGAAGATATGGCCGACTTCGATGCCGCGGGCCGATAATTGCCGGTCCTTGGGAACAGCGGCGAAGGCCGCCGCATCGTGCATTTCCTCCGTCGCGGCATAGAGCGCCGTGCGCTGATCGACCAGCGGCTGCAAATCGCCGTCGAAATCAACGTCCAGGCCGGGCGCGCCCATCTCGACCAGATCGGCATGGCAGAAAACCTCGCTCTCGCCGGTTTCGGCCAGAACGATGAATTCATGCGAGAGGTCGCCGCCGATCGGGCCGGTATCGGCGCGCATCGGCACCGCCTTGAGGCCAAGGCGCGTGAAGGTGTTGAGATAGGCGACGAACATCCGGTTATAGGATTTTCGGGCACCCTCCTCATCCATATCGAAGGAATAGGTGTCCTTCATCAGGAATTCGCGGCCACGCATGACGCCGAAACGCGGGCGGATCTCGTCGCGGAATTTCCACTGGATATGATAGAGCAGCTTGGGCACGTCCTTGTAGGAGCGGCAGTAGCTGCGGAAGATGTCGGTGATCATCTCCTCATTGGTCGGCCCGTAGAGCATTTCACGTTTCTTGCGGTCGACAATGCGCAGCATCTCCTGGCCGTAATCGTCGTAGCGCCCGCTCTCGCGCCACAAATCCGCCGACTGCAAGGTCGGCATCAGCAATTCGATGGCGCCGGCCCGGTTTTGCTCCTCACGCACGATCTGCTCGATCTTTTGCAGGACTTTCCAGCCCAGCGGCAGCCAGGAATATATCCCCGCGCTCTGCTGGCGGATCATGCCGGCACGCAGCATCAATTGGTGAGAGACAATCTCGGCATCCGAAGGGGTTTCCTTCAGGACGGGCAGGAAAAATCGGGACAGGCGCATCGATATCAGTCCAAGCTGGAGGTTGGGTTCAATTAGACCGGGTCCGGCGCGCAATACAAGCGATGTGTCTTTGCGTGTGCAGATTAGCGGGCGCTGCCGGCATGCGAACGCGCACATCCCTTGCTTGCAAACACAACTGCACGCGGTAGCTTTTGGCCCTGTTCGTAGTTTGAGATTCCGCTGATGAAAAACCGCTCAATGCCGAGGCCTGCAATCATCGGGCTCGCCCTCCTCGTCGCCTGCACGCTTGCCGCCTGCGACAGTCCGAACAATGCCGGGCCGAGCGACCCAACCGTCGATGCCGGTCGGCACGCGATTGAAACCCAGCTGGTGCCTACAGTCACCATTGCGGGCGATGACGCCTCGGACCGGGGGATTGAAGACCAGCTGGCCGCCTATGATGTGCCGGCGGTATCGATTGCGGTGGTGCGTGATGGCGAGATCGCTTGGGCAGCGGCCTATGGCGCTGATGTCGATCCGGCCAGCCTGTTCCAAGCCGCTTCACTCTCCAAAGCGGTGGCGGCAGCGGGCATTCTGGCGCTGGCGCGCGAGCGTGGCTTCGACATTGATGCCGATCTGACCGGCCAATTGGGCAGTTTCGATCTCGCGGCGATAAACCCTGAGGGCCGAACGGTTTCCTTGCGTGGGCTGTTGTCACACACAGCCGGCGCCACCATCCACGGCTATCCCGGCTATCCGGTTGGAACACCGCTACCGGACACGTTGGAAATTGTCACAGGGGCACAGCGAACCAATACACCGGCGGTCGCGATCGATTTCGATCCCGAGCATCCCTGGCGCTATTCCGGCGGTGGCTATGAAATCGCCCAGCTGTGGGCAGAACAGGCCTCGGGCGAGGATTTTGCCGCGCTGATACAACGCCTCGTGCTCGATCCGGTCGGTATGAGTTCGAGCAGTTTCGCACTGAACGGGCCAGACGGCATCGCCGAGGGCCGAATTGCCCGCGCCCATGGCTGGAATGGTGAGCCGATTGACGGTGGTTGGCATCTTTACCCCGAACAGGCCGCCGCCAACCTCTGGACCACGCCGAGCGACTATGGCCGCTTCCTGATCGCACTGATGGCCGCCTCTGATGGTGCGCAGGATCGCGGCATCGATCCCGAGATCGCGCACGAGATGACCACGGCCATCAGCGATGATTACGGATTGGGAATCGGGACCAGCATCCATCTCGGCGAACGCCGCTGGGACCATAGCGGCAGTGCTGAAGGTTATCGGTGCAATCTGATCGCCCTGCCGTCCCGCGGCGACGCGATTATCGTCATGACCAATGGCAATAACGCCCAGCATTTAATCCCGGACATCAATCGGACGGCCGAAATCGCCTATGACTGGCCGCATGATCCACCGCGCACCGAGTCACGCTTTGATATGCCTGCCGCCAGGCTGGCCGAGATTGCCGGGAGCTACACCACTGGCGGCAATGCGCAGCCGATCATGCAGCTGGATATCGCGAGTCGCGATTTGCGCGGCCTGTTCGGCGGCTATGTTCATTTCCGTCTGGTGCCGATCAGCGCGGACCGTTTGGTTGACCCGGTCGACGGCCAGGATTTTGTGTTTGCGCTCGAAGATGGCGTGATGGTCGCGCGCGCGGATGGGCAAGTCTTTAGCCGCCTGCCCGACGAGTGATTGGCGTGGCCGTGCCTTGAGGCGCTAGCCCCACCGCCCGCCATGCGGGGTGAGCTGCGCCAGCACGCCGCTCTGCATCAAGATGAAATAGGCGATCCAGACGACCGAAGTGATCGTGGTCGTCCACCACAGCTTCTTGGCCAGATTTGGCCGGGTCGGTGCGCCCGGCTCGGTGCCCGCGACGACATCACCATCCTCAGTCTGACTGGTGACGCCAATCGGGAGCATCGGAAACAGCATGACCCACCAGATTAGAAGAAACACCACGACGCCATTGGCGATGCCGACGCCGCCATCGCGAATAAAAAAGCGCGACAGCCATAGCAGGCCAGCCAGGGCGACCGCCCCACGGGAGAACCAACGCATCATCGGACCGGCTCCTGCATCAACTCAATCAACAGACCACAGCTATCCTTGGGGTGGATGAAGATCACCGGGACGCCATGGGCGCCGATATAGGGCTCACCGGTGCCGAGCACCGTCGCGCCCTTGGCCCGCATATCGTCGCGCGCCGCAATGATGTCGGGCACTTCGAAACACATATGGTGCTGACCGCCCTTGGGATTGCGCTCGAGGAATTTGTGCACCGGGCTTTCCGCACCGAGCGGTTCGAGCAGTTCGATCTCGCTATTGGCCAGCTTGATAAAGGCGACCCGAACACCGAGATGGGGAAAGTCCCGCGTCGCGGTGGCTTCGCTGGCGCCATACATCCCGGCATAGGTCTGCTTGGCGGCTTCGATATCGGGCACTGCGACCCCGACATGATTGAGACGTCCGACCTGCATCCCCAACTCCCTAGACCGCTAGAACCATCACATCGACCATAGGCTTCTTGCCCCAGATGCCCGATGCCGTGCGCCGCACGGCGCGACGGATTTCCTCTTCCATCTGATCCTCATCGCGTTTGACGCGAGGATGCAGTTTTTCGAAACATTCCTCGGCGGAGGTTTCCAGTGCATCGAGGAAATCATCGATCGAAAAATCGGCGCTCTCGGCCAGACCAGCCTGCTTGATATCGGGGCCGGAAATCAAGCGGCCCTTACTATCGACCGCCAGCGCCACGACGATATAGCCGGCCGTTGCCAGCTTGCGCCGCTCGCGCATCGAGGTCGCATCAGCCGGAGTGAGGAATTTGCCGTCGAGATGTAGACGCCGTGCCGGGGCCTCGTCGATGATGGAAGCAGTGCCGTCGGAGCGGATCTCGACCATATCGCCATTGCGCACGGAGACCGAATGCGGCACCTGCAGCTTGCGTGCATAGGCGGCGTGCTCAAGCAGGTGGCGGCGTTCGCCATGCACCGGAATAGCGACGCTCGGCTTGGCCCAGGCATACATCTGCGCCAACTCACCACGGCATGGATGGCCAGAAACGTGGATCGGGCGGTCGCGCTCGGTGATGATCTCGACGCCCTTCTCGGCCAGCTGGTTTTGCAGCTCGAAAATCCCGACTTCATTGCCCGGTATGACCCGGCTGGAGAAGATCACGGTATCGCCCTTGGTCAGGGTGACATTGCGGTGATTGCCGGCGGCGATGCGCGACAGCGCCGCGCGCTCCTCGCCCTGGCTGCCGGTGCACAAATAAGCGATGCGGTTCTTCTGATAGGTGACCGCTTCCTCTTCGTTGACGAAATCCTGGACATGCGACAGCATGCCGACGGCCTTGGCGGCGGCGGTCATGCGGTGCATGGAGCGGCCCACCAGACAGACGCGGCGGCCATTGGCCTCGGCCGCCTCGATCGCCGATTGCAGGCGCGCGACATTGGACGCAAATGCGGCAATCGCAACGCGGCCCTTATGCTCGCCGATCACTTTGATCAATTCGTCGCGCACGCCCGATTCCGAACCGGATTCGCCCTCGGAGAAGACATTGGTGCTGTCGCAAATCATTGCGAGGACACCTTCCTCGCCCAGCGCCTTGATCGCGGGGATATCGGTGGCTTCGCCGATCAGAGGATCGGGATCGATCTTCCAGTCGCCGGTGTGCAGGACAAGCCCGGCGGGTGTGCGGATCGCCAGACCATTCGGTTCAGGGATGGAATGGGTCAGCGTGATCATCTGGCAATCAAATGGGCCGACATTGAAACGGCTGTCGAGCCCAACCTCGTGCAAGGTCACGGCGTCGAGCAGACCATGCTCGCGCAGGCGGTCACGCACCAGCCAAGCGGTGAAGGGGGTTGCCCAGATTGGACAGCGCAGCTTGCGCCAGAGATGCGCCACAGCGCCCATATGGTCTTCATGGGCGTGTGTCAGCACCATACCGACGAGATCGCCGCGACGTTCCTCGATAAAGGCCGGGTCGGGCATGATCAGATCGACGCCGGGGGTCGATAGATCCCCAAAAGTGACGCCGCAATCAACGATGATCCATTTGCGGTTCTCCTCCGGCCCGTAGCCGAAGAGATTGAGATTCATGCCAATTTCATTGGATCCGCCCAGCGGCAGAAAATACATACTATCGGTCAATTGGCACCGCCATTGAGTTTCCAGACCTCCAGCAGGCCTCGGATGGTAAGATCGGGATCGTAATGCTCGATCGTCCGGGACGCGCCTTCGAAGAGCGAAACTACGCCGCCCGTTGCGATCACCGTCATGGGCTGGCCATACTCACACCGGAGCCGTTCGACAAGCCCGTCAATGAGATCGATATAGCCCCAGAACACCCCGGACTGCATCGCGCTGACCGTATCCTTGCCCATAACGTGGTCCGGCTTGGCGATTGCGACGCGTGGCAATTTGGCTGCCGCGCCGTGCAGGGCTTGCATGGACAGGTTGATGCCGGGTGCGATGATACCGCCTTCAAACGCACCGTCGGCGGCGATGACATCGAAGGTGGTCGCCGTGCCGCTATCGATCACAATCAGGGCACCGGGATAGCGCGCCCGAGCGCCGAGCGCGTTCACAAGCCGGTCGGCGCCGGCATCCTGCGGTCGTTCGAGTCGGACCTCGATATCGAGCCTGATGCCGGGTTCGCCGACGATCATCGGCTCGCATTCGCAATAGCGGCGCGCCAGGTTGCGCAGATTGAATAGGGCCTGAGGCACCACGGTCGATATGACGCAGGCATGGATATCGGAAAACTTGAAGCCACGCAGCGCCATCAGCTGGGAGAGCCAGACGGCGTACTCGTCGGCAGTGCGTGTACTTTCCGTGCCGGCGCGCCATTGCGCGACCCAGTCATTGCCATCGTGGATGGCGTACAAAATATTGGTATTACCGCAATCGATCGCGAGCAGCATGTCTAGCTCTCCTCTCCCGGGCCTGGGAAAAACACTTCGCCCGCCGAGATATACCTGTGCTGACCCGAGGCCAAGTCGAGGCGCAGCGCACCGTCCGGCCCGAGGTCGCCGAAAACGCCGTCGAGGGTCTCATTGGGCAGGCGGACGACGCAGCGTTCGCCCAGTCCGTGGGCGCGGGTGAGCCAGCGATCACGAATGGCGCCAAAGCCGCTTTGCATCCAGTGTTGGAACCCGGATTCAAACGCACCCGCCAACAGCGACAGCGCCGCCTCACGGTCAAGGCTCGCACCCGCTTGGCTCAATGCGACCGCTGGCCGTTCGGTATCTTGAGGCGCTGCGACCAGATTGATTCCGACCCCGATCGCCAGCCACAACCCACCCCCGGGTGCGGCGCCGGATTCGAGCAATATGCCTGCAACCTTATGGCCATCGACGAGGACATCATTGGGCCATTTCAGCCGTGTGCGGGCGACATCTCCCAGAGCCGCATCGCAGACGGCGGCAACGGCCAGCGCCGTGACGAAGGAGAGCTGGGCCACCTGCGCGGGCGGGCGGTCAATAACGTAGAGCCCGCTGGCGAAGAGATTGCCGTCAAGGCTTTGCCAGGCGCGACCCCGGCGTCCCCGGCCCGCCGTCTGTCGCCGCGCCGCAAGCCAGAGCGGACCGCACTCACCCGCCAGCGCGCGGGTGCGCGCCTCGGCATTCGTCGACCCGGCTTGCTCCAGCCATTCGACGCGGGGCGCGGAGGCGGCCAATGTTTAAATCAGCTGGAGGCCGACGCTATAGGCCCGGTAGACCAGCCAGCCCAAGGCTGGCAGCAGGAACAGGGTCGACCAGCCGGCCACGCGTGTGACCCAATAAATACTCATCGCCGGCCGCACGAAGGTCACCTCCGGCGGATCGAACCACATCACCTTGACGATGCGCAGATAATAGCCCGCGCTCACGACGCTAAACAGGACGGCGAGGACGGCCAATATAATCAGGTCGGACTGGACGGCGGCGAACACGACGAAGAATTTGCCGAAGAAGCCAACGAAGAATGGCAAACCACCAATCGAGAACATCAACGCGGTCAGTGACCAGCCGAGCCCCGGATTGGTTTGCGCCAGACCGGCCAGATCGGATATCTGTTCGACTTGGCCCTCACGGGTCCGCATCGCCAAGATGGCGCTGAATGTGCCGATCACGGAAATCATGTAGAGCGACATGAAGATCAGCAAAGCCCAGACGCCGGTCTGGCTGGCGGCGGCGATGGCAACGAGGCCATAGCCCATATTGCCGATCGAGGAATAAGCCATCAGGCGTTTGAAGTTCTGCTGCGTCAGAGCGCCAAAGGCACCAACGCCCATCGATAGCACCGCAATGATCCAGATCACGTCACGCCACTGATCGATCATGCCGCCAAATGGCTCCAGCAGGAAGCGGGCCAGCAAGACGATGGCCGCCATTTCCGACGCCGTTGCGAACAGGGCGGTGACCGGCGTGGGTGCGCCTTCATAGACATCCGGCGTCCACATGTGGAAGGGCGAGGCAGAGAGTTTGAAGGCCAGGCCACAAATCACGAAAACCATGCCGAAAATCAGACCGATGGACGGCTCACTACTGGCGGCGATGGCAATCTCGTTAAAGCCTGTTGCGCCCGTGAAGCCATAGATCAGCGACGCGCCATACAGCAGAAGGCCTGAAGCGAGTGCCCCGAGGACGAAATATTTCAGACCGGATTCAGAGGCCCGCAGACTGTCGCGATTGAAGGCGGCCAGGACGTAAAGCGCCAGTGATTGCAACTCGATGCCCATATACATCGTGATCAGATCATTGGCCGAAACCATGATCACCATGCCGGTGACGGCGAGTGCGAACAGGACCGGGAATTCGATCTTGGAGAGCTTTTCCGATTCCAGATAGGGCAAGGCCACCAGCAGGGCGAAGGCGGCGGTCAATGCGATCGCCACCTTGGCATACTTCGCCAGCGGATCGAGCACGAAGACGCCATTGAAGGCTTGGCCATTATCACCGGTCAGGAAGAGCGCGGCGAAGCCGGCCCCGAGCAAGAGCGCGATGGTGAGCAGGTGCACCAGGCGTGCCGTGCCCGGCCCCTTGAGGAAAATGCCAAGCATCAAAAGCGCCATGGCGCCGCCGGCCAACATCAATTCCGGTGTCAGGAGCGACAGGTCGTGGGGAAGCATATCCGCGGTCATGTCAGGCCTCTCACTGAGCCGTTGCGGCGATGGCCGCATCAAAGTTGGAAATCAGCGCATCGACCGACGCGGCCGTGATATCGGTCACCAAGGTCGAACTGACGCCGAGCAGAAGCGTCATGATGATCAGCGGCACGAAGATGATCCATTCCGTGCGGTTGAGATCGGTCATCGTGTCGATTTTCGGATTGGTGATCTCGCCAAAAACGACGTCGCGATAGACGGTCAGCATGTAAACCGCCGACAGGATAATCCCGACCGCGGCGCCGGCACCGACCCACCAGGCATACTGGTAGCCACCGATCATCGTCATGATTTCGCCGATGAATCCGGATGTGCCCGGCAAGCCGACATTCGCCATCACGAACAGACCGAAGATCGCCGCATAGACCGGCATCTTGTGAACGACACCGCCATAGAAGGCGATTTCGCGGGTATGCATTCGGTCATAGATCACGCCGACGCACAGGAAGAGCGCTGAGGAGATGAAACCGTGCGAGATCATCTGGAAGATCGCGCCCTGTACGCCGAGCATATTCATCGAGAACAGGCCCAGTGTCACAAATCCCATATGCGCGACGGAGGAATAGGCGATCAGCTTCTTCAGGTCCGTCTGACGGAAAGCGACCAGGGAAGTATATATGATCGCGATCAGGGAGAGGACAAACACCATCGGGGCAAAATAGGCCGTGGCATTGGGGAACATCGGCAGCGAGAAGCGCAAAAAGCCGTAACCGCCCATTTTCAATAGCACACCGGCCAGAATGACCGAGCCGGCGGTCGGAGCCTGAACGTGGGCATCGGGCAGCCAGGTATGCACCGGCCACATGGGCATCTTGACCGCAAACGAGGCGAAGAAGGCCAGCCAGAGCCAAGTCTGGGCTTGCGGTGAAAAGCTGGTTTCGAGCAGGACGGTGATGTCGGTCGTGCCAGCCTGCATGAACATATAGATCATCGCCACCAGCATCAGCACCGAGCCGAGCAGGGTGTAGAGGAAGAATTTGAACGCGGCATAGACCCGGTTCTGGCCGCCCCAGACGCCGATGATCAGGAACATCGGGATCAGGCCGCCTTCGAAAAACACATAGAAGACAACGAGATCGAGCGCGCTGAACACGCCGAGGATCATGGTTTCCAGCAGCAGGAAGGCGATCATGTAATCGGCGACGCGCTTTTCGATCGCGCCCGAGGCGAGGATACAGATCGGCATCAGGAAGGCCGTCAAAAGCACGAACAGCACCGAGATGCCGTCAACGCCCATGCGATAGCCCATGCCGATTTGTTCAAGCCAAACAACCTCATGCACGAATTGGAAGCCGCTCACTGCCGGGTCGAATTCGAACATCATCACGACGGCGAATGCCAAGGTGACGAGGGTCGTCACCAGGGCGACGAGACGCGAATTCCGGTCGATCAAAGCCTGGTCTTCCGGACGCGAGGCGAACCGGAAAACAGCAATGATTACAGCACCGATAGCGGGCGTAAAGGTCAGTATCGACAGGAAGGCATCGAGCTCGGAAAACATGCTATTGGCCTCCTGAGGTGGCGAGAATCCACAGGGTCAACCCGAGAACGCCAATCAGCATCACGAATGCGTAGTGATAGAGAAAACCGGTCTGGCCCTTGGACAGGCGCTTGGCGGCGGCAAAGGCCATGCCGGCAAAGCCGTTTGGACCAAATCCATCGATCACACGGACATCGAAGAACTTCCAGCACACATCGCCCAAGCCTTTGACACCTCGCACGAAAATGAAATGGTAAATCTCGTCGACATACCATTTATTGTAGAGAAGCGAGTGGATCGGACCGCCACGCGCGGCGATGCGGGCGCCCATGCCGACATTGATCAGATAGGCATAGATCGCGGCCAAAAAGCCAATCAGGGTAACAACAAACGGCGCCAGGATGACCCAAACCGGTGGATGTTCTTCACCGGACGCGTGAGCCTCTCCCTCAGCTGCTGCTGGATGCGCGTTAGCTGACTGTTCAACGACTACTGCCTCACTGATCGCTGCCAGCTCGGCATGGCCATCGCCATCGGCTCCGGCCACAGCCGGTCCATGGACGGCTCCGGGCAGGCTTTCATTCCAGAAATGCGCCGAATTGGAGCCGATGAAATCATTCTTCATCAGGCCGCCGGCGAAGATCGCACCGATCGCCAGCACGACCAGCGCCCCCATCATCGACCAAGGCGGATCATGGGCGTGATCGAAGGTGTGCTTGTCACCGCGGAAGGTGCCGTTGAAGGTCATGAAGATCAGGCGCCAGGAATAGAAGCTGGTCAGCAGCGCCGCGATAACGCCGACCCAGAAGGCGAGCGTGCCGAAGGCGATGCCCTGCTGGCCGGCCATATAGGCCCCTTCGATGATCGCATCCTTGGAGAAGAAGCCGGCAAAGCCGAGATCCGGCAGGAAGCCGACCCCGAGGGTCGCAAATGGCAGGCCGACCCCGGTCAGGGCGAGTGTGCCGACCAGCATCATGATCCATGTCGCGGGCATCATCTTGTAGAGCCCGCCCATTTTTCGCATGTCCTGCTCATCGTGCAGGCCGTGGATGACCGAGCCGGATCCGAGGAAGAGCAGCGCCTTGAAGAAGGCGTGCGTGAACAGGTGGAACATGGCAGCGCCATACAGGCCAAGCCCGGCGGCGAAGAACATGTAGCCCAGCTGTGAACAGGTCGAATAGGCGATGACGCGCTTGATGTCATTCTGGGCCAGACCGACGGTCGCGGCGAAGAAGGCCGTCAGCGCCCCGATCACGGTAATGAAGGCGGAGGCGTTCGGTGCCGCTTCGAAAATCGGGAAACAGCGGCAGACCAGGAAGACGCCGGCGGTGACCATGGTGGCGGCGTGGATCAGCGCGGAAACGGGCGTCGGGCCCTCCATCGCGTCGGGCAGCCAGACGTGCAGGAAGAATTGCGCCGATTTACCCATCGCGCCGATAAACAGCAGGAAGGCGATCAGCTCGATGGCCGGGAGGTCCATGCCGGCAAAGGCGAGCGTGGTGGTGGCGTGATCGCCGACCTGGCTGAACACATCGTCAAAGCCGACCGAACCGAACACGAGGAAGAGCGCCATAATGCCGATGGCAAAGCCGAAATCGCCAACCCGGTTGGTGACGAAGGCCTTGATCGCGGCGTCATTGGCCGACTTCTTCTTGTACCAGAAACCGATCAGCAGATAGGAGGCGAGACCAACGCCTTCCCAGCCGAAGAAGAGCTGCAGGAAATTGTCGGCGGTGACCAGCGCCAGCATGGCGAAGGTGAAGAGCGAGAGATAGCCGAAGAAGCGCGCCCGGTGCGGGTCGTGCGCCATATAGCCCCAGGAGTAGATATGGACCAGCGAGGCAACGCTGGTGACCACGACCAGCATCACCGAGGACAGCGTGTCGAGCTTGATCGCCCAGCTGACGTCGAAAGCGCCAACCGACATCCAGGTCGCCAGCTGAATGGTCTGGGTATTGCCGCCATAGGCGACGTCGAAGAAATTCAGGATCGATAACAGGGCCGAGAGCACGACAAAGCCGGTCGTGACGATCTGGGCAAAGCGATGCCCGACATAATTGCCCAGCAGGACCGCGAAGGCCGCAGCGAACAGCGGCCCGAAGACGATGAGTTCTGCCATAATCCCCTTAGCCCTTCATCAGATTGGCGCCCTCAACCGAGATATCACCCCGGTTGCGGAAGTAGACGACGAGAATGGCGAGACCGACGGCGGCCTCGGCCGCAGCCACGGTCAGCACAAACAGGGCGAAGACCTGCCCGGTGAGATCACCGAGGAAGCTGGAAAACGCCACCAGGTTCACATTCACCGCCAGCAGGATCAGCTCGACTGACATCAAGACGACGATGACGTTCTTGCGGTTCACGAAAATCCCGAACACGCCAATCGTGAACAGGATCGCCGCGACGGCGAGATAATGTCCCAGACCGATATCGATCATTCGCCAATCCCCTGTCCTGGTTTGATGTCGAGCAATTCGACGGCTTCTTCGGCGCGGCGGCCAACCTGGGCCGTCACATTCTGGCGCTTGACGCCGGACTTGTGCCGCAGGGTCAGCACGATGGCGCCGATCATGGCGACCAGCAGAACCAGGGCCGAGGTCTGGAAGAAGAAGATGTAATCATCATACAGAATCTGCCCGAGCGCTTCGATATTGGACATGCCATCCGGCGTCGCGGCGGCGCGCAGCGATTGCGCTTGCGGCGAGGTCTGCCAGGTCAGGGCGATCATCACCAGCTCACCGGCGAGGATCAGCGCTACAATCGCGCCAAGCGGCAGATAGCTCAAAAAGCCCTGCTTCAGCTCGGTGTAATTGACGTCGAGCATCATGATCACGAACAGGAACAAGACCGCGACCGCGCCGACATAGACAACGACCAGCAACATGGCGAGGAATTCCGCCCCGAGCAGGACGAAAAGGCCCGCCGCCGAGAAGAAGGCGAGGATCAGGAATAAGACCGACCTGACCGGATTGCGCGCGATCACGACCATAAAGGCCGACGATATCAGCACTCCGGAAAAGGCCCAGAAGGCCAGTGTTGCGAGCATAGCGCCCTCTTCCGTTCTCTTGCTTCTCAGATAACGGCCGTATCAGCGATACGGCGCGTCGAGTTCCAGATTCTTGGCAATTTCCCGTTCCCAGCGATCACCGTTGGCGAGCAGTTTTGCCTTGTCGTAATACAGTTCTTCGCGCGTCTCGACGGCGTATTCGAAATTCGGCCCTTCGACGATGGCGTCGACCGGGCAGGCTTCCTGGCAATAGCCGCAATAGATGCACTTGGTCATGTCGATGTCGTAACGCGTGGTGCGGCGCGAGCCGTCCTCGCGCGGTTCCGCTTCGATCGTGATGGCCTGGGCCGGGCAGATCGCTTCGCACAGCTTGCAGGCAATGCAGCGCTCTTCGCCATTGGCATAGCGGCGCAGCGCGTGCTGACCGCGAAAACGCGGGCTGAGCGGTCCCTTTTCGAAGGGATAGTTGAGCGTCGCCTTCTTGCGGAAGAAATACTTCATCCCGACGTAGAAAGCGGCCCAAATATCCATCAACAGGACACCGCGTACAGTTTGTTCGATACGGCCCATGACGATTATCCCTGTGCCCCGAAGGTGATGTAGGCCCCAACCAGCGCGACGGCGGCCAGCACGGTCGGCAGGAAGATTTTCCAGCCCAGCCGCATCAGCTGGTCATAGCGATAGCGCGGCACGATGGCCTTCACCATGGCGAACATGAAGAAGAAGAACACGACCTTGATCGCGAACCAGAAGAAGAACCACAGGTGCGAGACCATGTAGGGCCAGGCGCTGGTATCCAGCTCGATCGGCGGGTTCCAGCCGCCAAAGAACAGGATCGTCGTCATCGCACACATCAGAACGATGTTGAGATACTCGCCGATCATGAACAGCAGATAGGGCGTTGAGGAATATTCGGTCTGATAGCCAGCCACGAGTTCCGATTCCGCTTCCGCCAGATCGAAGGGCGGCCGGTTGGTTTCCGCCAGCGCCGAAATGAAGAAGATCACCGTCATCGGGATCATCACCAGGAACATCGGCCAGCCGTGTTCAAACAGGGCGCGCCCGGCCAGCACATTCCAGTTCCAGAATCCGCCCGACTGGGCTTCGACGATCACGGTCAGATTCATCGAGCCGGCAAACAGCAGCACGGTGACGATCACGAAGCCGATCGAGACTTCATAGGAGACCATCTGGGCCGCCGAACGCAGGGCGGCGAGGAAGGGATATTTCGAGTTGGAAGCCCAACCGCCAATGATGACGCCGTAAACGCCCAGCGAGGACATGGCGAGCAGGTAGAGAATGCCGACATTGAGGTCGGAGATCACCCAGCCCGGCGCCACCGGCACCACGGCCCAGGTCGCAAAGGCGAGGATCAGCGTCAACAGCGGCGCCAACAGATAGAGCGGCCGATCAACGCCAGCCGGAATGACGATTTCCTTGAACACGAATTTGAAGAAATCGGCGAAGGATTGCAGCAGGCCAAAGGCGCCGACCACGTTCGGGCCCTTGCGCATCTGCACCGCCGCCCAGACCTTGCGGTCCATCAGCAGCAGGAAGGCCAGCGAGATCAGCAGCACGATGGTGAAGCCGAGGATCTGCAGCACCGCCATGCCGAGGCCGCCCCAGAAGCCGAATTGGGTGATGAAATCAGCCATGCCTCTACTCCGCCCCGCCCCGGTTATAGGCCAACCCGGCCGCTTCAACGCCCGCCATCGCGCAAGCCTCGTCATCGGCCCCGCTGCCGCCTGACGCACCGACGCCGCCGAGCAACACGCCATCCGCGGTGAAGATAGGCACACCGCCCTGCAGCACCGACATGCCCGGCACCTGATAGATCGCAGGCTCTTCAATCGCTTGCGCGGCGAGATTGGCCGTGCTTTCGCCAACGCCGGCGGCCGTGCGCCCTTTCAACTGGGCAACATTGAGCGAGACCGGGATAGCGCCGTCCATGCGCAGCAGCGCCTGGAGATTGGCCGACTGGTCAAACACGGCGACGGTCATCGGTACATTGTGCTCGCCCGACCAAGCCTGACAACCAGCGACGATAGCACTGGCCGAGGCCGCATCCAGGCCCGAACGCGCCGTCTGTGCAGACGCGGCAGGCACGGCGAGACCAAGACCGAGTACGGCCAGGCTCAGGACTGTCTTGCGAAAGCTCATGCTGCGCCCCTGTCTCATTCTGCCGCCACCTTGGCCGGCCCGCGCGCGAGAGCGGAACATTCCGCCAGCGTCTTCGAGGCCCGGACAATCGGGTTGGTAAAGTAGAAATCCGTCACCGCGACACCGAAATCGCCCGAGGTGACCGCGCCATCGGCGCCGATCTTGGCGACGTCGAAATCGGCCGCATCGTCAGCCCCCGGGGCATAATCGATCCCGGCGAAGACGGCGTGGCTGGCGAACAGTTTGCGGCGCAATTGCGCCAGATTGTCATAGGGCAAGGTCTTGCCGAGCCGCTCGGACAGGGCGCGGAAAATGGCCCAGTTTTCCTTCGCATCGCCTTTCGGGAAGACGGCGCGCGAGGCGAGCTGAACCCGGCCCTCGGTATTGACGAAAATCCCGTCCTGCTCGGTCCAGGCGGCGCCGGGCAGGATCAGATCGGCGCGGTGGGCACCGGCATCGCCATGGCTGCCGAGATAGATCACGAAGGCCTTGCCGAAGCTGGCCATGTCGAGCTCGTCAGCGCCCAGCAGCACGATGGTGTCCATCTTGGCCGACTGCATGCCGGCGACGTCATGACCACCCTTGCCCGGCACGAAGCCGAGATCGAGACCACCGACGCGGCTGGCGGCGGTGTGCAGCACGTTGAAGCCGTTCCAGTCGGCACTCACAGCACCAATGGCGGCAGCCAGTTCACCGGCCGCGCGCAGGACTTGCGCCCCGTCAGCGCCAGCCAGCGCGGCCGAGCCGAGAATGATCATCGGACGCTTGGCGTCTTTCAGCGTCTTGATGAAGCCGGACCGCTTTTTGGCCAGTCCGGCGAGATCGGCGGCAGAGGTGCCGACATGCTCATAAGGATAGGTCAGATCAACCGGCGCACCGATCAGGCCGACCTGGGTGTCGTTATGGACCCAGGTCTTGCGGATGCGCGCATTGACCATGGTCGCTTCGATGCGCGGATTGGCACCGATGATCAGGATCGCGTCGGCCTCTTCGATACCGGCAATGGTGGTGTTGAAGAGATAATCCTGGCGATTGCCGGAATTGAGTTTCGATCCGTCCTGACGGCAATCATAGGAGACGACACCGAGGGCATCGAACAGGTCCTTGGCGGCCTTCATTTCTTCGACCGAGCAGAGATCGCCGGCGATGGCGCCGATCTTCGAGGCGTCGCCCAACAGCTTCTCAGCCGCAATCGTCAGGGCTTCGGGCCAATCGATGGCGCGCAGCTTGCCGGCTTCGCGGACATAGGGCTTGTCGAGGCGCTGGCGGCCGAGGCCTTCCCACGCATAGCGCGTCTTGTCGGAAATCCATTCCTCATTCACGCCCTCATGGACGCGTGGGAGAATCCGCAAAACCGCAGGTCCGCGCGCATCGACGCGAATGCTCGAGCCGACCGCGTCCATCACATCAATGGTCTCGGTCTTTTCGAGCTCCCAGGGGCGGGCATTGAAAGCGTAGGGCTTGGAGGTCAAAGCACCGACCGGGCAGAGATCAATCACATTGCCGGAGAGCTCCGAGGTGATCGCCTTTTCCAGATAGGTGGTGATCTCGGCATCTTCACCGCGGCCAATCATGCCGATCTCGGGCACGCCGGCCACTTCAGTGACGAAGCGGACGCAGCGCGTGCACTGGATGCAGCGCGTCATCTCGGTCGCGACGATCGGGCCCATATATTTGTCTTCGACGGCGCGCTTGTTTTCAGGAAAGCGCGAACCGGTGCGGCCATAGGCAATCGACTGGTCCTGCAGATCGCATTCACCGCCCTGGTCGCAGATCGGGCAATCGAGCGGGTGGTTGATCAGGAGAAACTCCATCACCCCCTCGCGCGCCTTCTTGACCATGGGCGAGAGCGTATTCATCGCCGGCGGCTCACCATTCGGCCCGCCGCGCATATCCTTGACCTGCATGGCGCACGAAGCGGCCGGCTTCGGCGCTCCGACCAGCTCGACCAGACACATGCGGCAATTGCCGGCCACCGACAGGCGCTCGTGATAGCAGAAACGCGGAATCTCGCGCCCGGCGGTCTCGGCGGCCTGCAACAGCGTATAGGAAGTCGGAACTTCGATTTCCTGGCCGTCGATAATGATCTTGCGGAGATCTTCGCTCATGATCTATCCGTGCCCGTTCAAAAGCTGTTCGATTTCGTCAAACGAATTCTTCAATTCATACCAGGAGCCAGAGCTCCAAACCCCTTCGCCCTGCTTATAGTGCAGGAGCGAGCCGCGACCCTTTCGTGGGCGAAGCTCGATCACGCGGTCTACGCGAAGCAAACGTGGCTCGCCGGATATTGTCTTGACGGAAAAGAAGATTGGTGAGTCTGACATCCCGCCCTACTCCGCCGCGACTTGTGAGACGAAGACCGGCTTGCCGGCGCGATAATTATTGATGCGGGATTCGATTTCGCCACGGAAATGGCGGATCAGGCCCTGGACTGGCCAAGCGGCAGCATCGCCCAGCGCGCAGATCGTGTGACCTTCCACTTGGCCGGCGACGTCGAGCAGCATGTCGATCTCGGAGATCTCGCTTTCGCCGCGCGACATGCGTTCCAACACGCGCCACATCCAGCCCGTACCTTCGCGGCACGGCGTGCACTGGCCGCAGCTTTCATGGCGGTAAAAGTAAGAGATCCGCGCGATCGCTTTGACGACGTCGGTCGACTTGTCCATCACGATGACGGCTGCGGTGCCGAGGCCCGACTTGTGAGCCTGCAGGGCATCGAAATCCATCAGGACGTCGTCGCAAATATCTTTTGGCAGCAGCGAGACCGACGAGCCGCCCGGGATGACGGCCTTGAGATTGTCCCAGCCGCCGCGCACGCCGCCGGCATGGGTCTCGATCAGGGTCCGCATGGGGATCGACATTGCTTCTTCGACATTGCACGGCTTGTTCACATGGCCGGAGATCGAGAAGATCTTGGTGCCGACATTGCGCTCACGCCCGAAGCTGGCGAACCATTCGGCACCGCGGCGCAGGATCGTGCCGGCCACGGCGATGGATTCGACATTGTTGACCGTGGTCGGGCAGCCATACAGGCCAGCATTGGCCGGGAATGGCGGCTTCATGCGCGGCTGGCCTTTTTTGCCTTCCAGGCTTTCGAGCAGTGCCGTCTCTTCGCCGCAGATATAGGCGCCGGCGCCGTGATGGATATAGACGTGGAACGGCCAGCCATGGATGTTCTTGTCGCCGATCAGCTTGGCCTCATAGGCCTCCTTGACGGCTTTCTCGAGCGCCAAACGCTCGGTGACGTATTCGCCGCGCAGGTAAATGTAGCACTCGTGCGCCTGCATCGCGAACGAAGCGATCAGGCAGCCTTCGATCAGCAGATGTGGATCATGGCGCATGATCTCGCGATCCTTGCAGGTGCCCGGCTCGGACTCATCCGCATTGACGACGAGATAATGCGGGCGGGCGCCCACTTCCTTGGGCATGAAGGACCATTTCAGACCGGTCGGGAAACCGGCGCCGCCGCGGCCGCGCAGGCCCGACGCTTTCATGTTGTCGATGATCCAGCCGCCGCCCTGCTCGATGATCTCCTTGGTGCCATTCCAGCAGCCGCGCTGCTTTGCGCCTGCCAGCCCGGCATCATGGTGTCCGAACAGATTGGTGAAGATCCGGTCCTTGTCCTGGAGAAGCTGGGTCATGATTTGGCCTCCGCTTTTCCGGTATTGGGCAGTTTGATCTTTTTGGCGCGCGAGCCGTCATAGAGGCTCGGATCGGTCAAAACCTTGGTGCCATGGGGCTCCGAGGCGGTGCGATCGGAGTGCGGGCCGTATTTGATCTGTTTGCCGGCGGCGAGATCGTCGAGGATCTGCTCCAGCTTGGGGCCGTCCAGGTCTTCCACGTAATGATCGCCGTCAGCATTGGCGAGCTGGAACATGGGCGCATTGGCGCAGGCGCCCATGCATTCCACTTCGGTCCAGGTAAACTTGCCATCGGCCGAAACCGTGCCGGCCTCGCCGATGCGCGATTTGCACACCTTGATCAGCTCGTCCGAGCCGCGAAGCATGCACGGTGTCGTGCCGCAGACCTGGATCAGGTGTTCGCCGACCGGAGCCAGGTTGTACATGGTGTAGAAAGTGACGACTTCGTAGACGCGGATATAGGGCATTTCCAGCCGATCCGCGACGACGCGCAGGGCCGGCTCGGAGACCCAACCTTCCTGCTTCTGGGCAATCCAGAGCAGAGGAATGACGGCCGAAGCCTTGCGCGTTTCAGGATATTTTCCAAGCCAGAACGCAATTTCTGCCTCACTCTTCGCGTTGAAGGTGAAGTTGGCAGGTTGTTCCTTGGCGAGCCGGCGAACGCTCATCGGTCGATCTCCCCGAACACCACATCGAGCGATCCGATGATCGCCGAGACATCGGCCAGCATGTGGCCCCTATTCATGAAATCCATCGCCGCGAGATGGGCAAAGCCGGGCGCGCGGATCTTGACGCGGTAGGGTTTGTTGGTGCCATCGGAGACGAGGTAGACGCCAAACTCGCCCTTGGGCGCTTCGACGGCGACATAGCATTCGCCCGCTTCCACCTTCACGCCCTCGGTATAGAGCTTGAAGTGCTGGATCAGCGCTTCCATCGAGCGCTTCATCTCGGCCCGGCGCGGCGGCGAGAATTTGCTGTCGACGGCCAGGACTTCGCCCTGGTTTTCCGGCTTCGCCAGCCAGTCGCAGCACTGGATCATGATCTTGGCGCTCTCGCGCATCTCTTCCAGCCGGCACAGATAGCGATCATAGCAATCGCCATTCTTGCCAACCGGGACGAGGAAATCGAGTTCGTCATAGACTGAATAGGGCTGCGAGCGGCGCAAATCCCAAGCCAGGCCAGAACCGCGCACCATCACGCCCGAGAAGCCCCAAGCGAGCACGTCTTCCTTGGTGACAACGCCGATATCGACATTGCGCTGTTTGAAAATACGGTTTTCCGTCAGCAGGATTTCGATATCGTCGAGCTTTTCAGGGAATTGATCGCACCAGGCGCGGATGTCAGCGATCAACGCCGGTGGCAGATCCTGATGCACACCGCCGGGGCGGAAATAATGCGCGTGCATACGGCTGCCCGATGCGCGCTCATAGAAGATCATCAGCTTTTCGCGCTCTTCGAAACCCCAGAGCGGCGGCGTCAATGCGCCAACATCCATCGCCTGCGTCGTGACATTGAGCAGGTGGTTGAGAATGCGGCCAATCTCGCAATACAGAACCCGGACAAATTCGCCGCGCCTGGGCACGGAGATCCCGGCGAGCTTTTCGATGGCCATGCAGAACGCATGTTCCTGATTCATCGGCGCGACATAGTCGAGCCGGTCGAAATAGCCGATACCCTGGAGATAGGTCTTGTGTTCCAGCAGCTTCTCGGTGCCGCGATGCAAAAGGCCGATATGCGGATCGACCCGCTCAACGACCTCGCCATCGAGCTCGAGCACCAGGCGCAGCACGCCGTGGGCGGCCGGGTGTTGCGGTCCGAAATTGATCGTGAAATTGCGTGGGGCGTTGGTGATTGCGTCGTCAGCCATGGCCTAGCCCTCCGCTTTCTCGTCGCCGGGAAGGATGTATTTGGCACCCTCCCACGGGCTCATGAAATCGAAATCGCGATAGGCCTGGACCAGTTCAACCGGCTCGTAAACAACGCGCTTTTGCTCGTCGTCCCAGCGTACTTCGACATAACCGGAGAGCGGGAAATCCTTGCGCAGGGGATGCCCCTCGAAACCGTAATCGGTGAGGATACGGCGCAGATCCGGGTGGTTGGAGAAGGTGACGCCATACATGTCGAAGGCTTCGCGCTCGAACCAGTCGGCGACCGGGAAGAGTTCGGCAACGCTGGCCACCGACGTTTCGGCATCGGTGGTGAGCTTGACGCGCACGCGCTGGTTCTGGTGCATCGAGAGCAGGTGATAGACGACATCGAAGCGCTCGGCGCGCTGCGGATAATCCACGCCGCACAGATCGATCAGCGTCGTGAAGCGGCAGGCCGGATCGTCGCGCAGATAGCGCAGCACGTCGGTGATGCGGTCGCGATGGATATGGATCGTCAGATCGCCGAAACTGATGTCCCAGCTCTTGACCGCCGAGTCCTGGGCCGCAGCGATATGCTCGCCAAGCGTCGTGAGGGCTTCGCTCATCTCGTCCTCTCCTAGCGCTCGATCGAGCCTTCGCGGCGGATCTTCTTCTGCAATTGCAGAATTCCGTACACGAGAGCTTCTGCGGTGGGCGGGCAGCCGGGCACATAAATGTCGACCGGCACGATGCGGTCACAACCGCGCACGACGGCGTATGAGTAGTGATAATACCCGCCGCCATTCGCGCACGAACCCATTGAAATCACATAGCGCGGCTCGGGCATCTGGTCGTAGACCTTGCGCAAGGCGGGCGCCATCTTGTTGGTCAAGGTACCGGCAACGATCATCACGTCAGACTGGCGCGGGCTGGCGCGGGGGGCGAAGCCGAAACGCTCGACATCATAGCGCGGCATCGAAGCCTGCATCATTTCAACAGCGCAGCAGGCCAGACCGAAAGTCATCCACATCAGCGAGCCAGTGCGCGCCCAGGTGACGAGATCATCGGCCGCAGCGACCACAAAGCCCTTGTCGGCGAGCTGATCGGAGACACCATCGAAAAACGGGTCATGCGCCTTGGGATCATAGCCGGGGACCGCAGCGCGGCCGGCCATGCCAGCGGGAGGAGTGAGATCAGAGGTCATGGCTTCATTCCCAATCCAGCGCGCCCTTTTTCAGCTCGTAAATAAAGCCGATCGTGAGCACGGTGAGAAAGACCATCATCGACCAGAATTCGAACTGCCCCAAACTCTCGCGCAGGGATACCGCCCACGGGAAGAGGAAAGCGACTTCGAGGTCGAAAATGATGAACAGGATGGCAACGAGGTAGAAGCGGACGTCGAACGTCATGCGCGCATCGTCGAAGGCGTTGAAGCCGCACTCGTAAGTCGAGACTTTTTCCGGATCCGGATTTGACGGTGCGATGACAAAGGCCGCAGCCATAAAGCCAATGCCCAGCACGGCCGCGATGCCGAAGAAAATCATGATAGGCAGGTAGTCGAGCAGCAACGCGTCCATCGCCAGGCCTCGCCAGATTGCGTCCGATACCGGGCCGGTATCTACCGAGGTGCCAGTGTTGCAACGCCAAACAGACGAATCAAAACACCGCGAGAGCCCCCCGCCCGATTTGGCGCGGAAGCTAGATCGCACTGGCCTCAGGGGCAAGGGCAAAAGGCGGCATAATTTCAGTGATTGCGGGGAAAAAGGACAGCAATGCCCGGCAGTTGCGAGCGGGTCGCAGTTGGGGTCGATCAATATGCTGGCCAAGCCTCGCCTGCTCCAGCAAGCACCGCCCAATTTCTAACGGGAATGTAAGCACCTAACGGGAATGTAAGCGCGGCGTAGGGATGGCGGCAGAACGGGCATGGCAAGCTCGCCGCCATGTTGGACAGGTGCCGCGACCGCATCCCGGGGAAATGGGGCGGTTGGGACTGGCGGTGCTTGGCAACGACACGAGAGGGACATCTGTGAGACTCAAGCTTTTCGCGGCAACGGCCGCGCTATGCATCGCCATGCCACTTCACGCGGCCGCACAGGAAGCGTCGCAGGACGGTGCCGTGCTGACCTATGCGCCGGGGTATTTTGACGCCTACAGCCCCGTCACGGCGCTTGACATGATCGCGCAAGTGCCGGGCTTCTCAATCGATAACGGGGCCCAGGTGCGCGGCTTGGCCGACACCTTCGCCAATGTGCTGATCGACGGCGAGCGCCAGAGCACGAAATCGGAATCAATCCAGCAAATCCTGCAACGCATTCCCGTCGCATCCGTCGAGCGGGTCGAGCTGATTCGCCAGGTCGTCGCGGGTGTCGATATGCGCGGCCAGACCCGCGTCATCAATGTGGTGCTGGCCGAGGATGCCGGGGTTTCATCTACGCTGGAGGTCAGCGCAGATTACTGGGTTGGCAGCGGCCTGATCACGCCGGAGGTGATCGCATCGACCAGCTGGGATATGGGCAATACGCGCCTGACCGTCGGTGGTGAGTTTACCCAAAACGGCGCCCCCTTATTGCGTGACGAATACCTTCAGGACGGTGCCGGCGCCCTGATCGAAACCCGCAGCGAGCGCACCTCGCGTCTGAGCACGTCGCCACGCTTCAATGCCAGCCTCACCACGCGCTTCGATGATGAATCACGGCTGAGCCTGTCGCTCAATGGCGGCGTCACCGACGGGGTCGAGCGGGACCGTTCGCTCGCCGCCCTGCCGGGCGGCGCCCTGGACCGGGTCGAGCTCTACACCACAGACAGCCACGGCACGTCGTTGGAAGGCACGGCGACTTATGAGCGCCCGTTCACCGAGAGCCTGTCCGGACAATTGGTTTTTCTCAATCGCGACGACACCTATAGCAGCGATGATGCCTTCACCTTCACTCCGGCCACCGGGAGCGGCAGCACCAGCTATTATGCCAGCACTGTCGATGACGGCGAGCGCGCCCTGCGAGGCACGCTGACCTGGGAGGTCAATGATCACCATTCGCTCGAAATCGGGGCTGAAACTGCGCTGAACTATCTCGAAAGCGGGCTGGAGATTATGGAAGACACCGGCACCGGGCCGGTCGCCGTGCCCCTGCCGGTTGCCAATACCCGCGTCGAGGAACAGCGCAGCGAGCTCTTCGTGTCGCATGTCTGGCAGGCCAGCGAGGCCGTGACGGTCGAATCCGGCTTCCGGTTGGAACATTCCACCATCGAGCAGACCGGCGATGCCCAGCGTTCGCGCAGCTTCGACTATCCCAAACCGTCCATCACCCTGACCTGGGACCAGACCGCCGAAACGCAATGGACGGTTTCGCTGGAACGCGAGGTCAGCCAGCTTTCCTTTGGCCAATTCGCCAGCGAAGTCAGCCCGACCGAGAGCCAGGTCGTGATCGGCAATCCCGAACTGGTGCCCTCGAAAGTCTGGCGCGGCAGCGTAGCGTGGGAGCGCCGTTGGGGGCCGGAAGCCAGTTTGACGATCACGCTGACGCATGAACGTGCCGAGGACGTCAATGATCTGCGGCCGGTCACCGTGGTGGTCGACTCCACCACCACGCCGGTGACGACTGCGACCTTCGACGCGCCGGGCAATATCGGCAATGGCCAACGGACCTATCTGTTCGTTGAGGCCGCGATTCCACTGGACCGCATTGGTCTGTCCGGCGCGCGGCTGGATGTCTCCGGCATGTTGCGCGATTCACAGGTCACCGATCCGACCACCGGCGAAACCCGCCGCTATATGGGCAATGAAGACTGGCGGTTAAGCATGGATTTCCGTCAGAATTTCACCGAACAGAAATTGGCGTGGGGCTGGGGCTATTACAATCAGGGCAATGAGGACGCGTTCCGTTATGACCAGTCGATGGTCTGGACTTATGGATCACCTCAAGTCGATGCCTGGATCGAAACCACGGCGATTGACGGCATGACCCTGCGGCTGACCTGGGGCGACTTCCTGCCTTCGGTCCGCGAGCGCGAACGCACCTTCTACACCGGCTCCCGCGCCGACAATATCGTCAGCGGGCGCGAGTTCCAGCAACAGGATCTGGGCGGCTATATCATCGCCACCGCCAGACGGACCTTCTAGGCGGACCCGCCTGCCAGACCGGCAATCCGCGAGATCCAGGCCGTCACCCGCTGCGGTGCCTCCATCGGCGCCAGATGGGTGACGCCCTCGATCCGCTCAATGCTGATCCCGCGCCGGGTGAGCCCCACCGGGTTTAAAACAGTCGAGCCATGCTCGGCTTTGAGAACATGGGCACGACCACCGACCTGGCGCGCCGCACGCAGCACGTCATGCCCCTGGGCCTCGTAAACGGCCGCCTCCCATTGCGGGTCGCATGCCAGGTGGACGCCGCTTTCGTCCTCGGCCAGCCCGTCAGCGAGATAATCTTCCAACACGCCCGGCGCCCAGGCGGCGAAGGCCCTGTGACGGCTGTACCGCTCCAGGGCGGCGGCCCGGTCAGGCCAGCCATTGGCACGCCGGCGGGCCTTGCCAGCCAGCCCGACCCGCCCCTTCATCAGATTGCCCCAGGGCCAGCGTGCCGCAAGGTTGACGCCCAACGGCATGACCACAGGTTCGACCAGAGCGAGGACCGGTGCGGTCTGCATCTCGCTGGCGGCCAGCAGGACACATATCGCTCCCATCGAATGGCCTGCCATCAGCTGCGGCGGCTCCGGCAATTGCGCACACAGGGCGAGCAGATCGCTGGCATAGATATCCCAGCTGCGATGCTTGGCCGGGTCGGCAGGCAGAGATGTGCGTCCGTGGCCGCGCAGGTCCGGCGCGACGATCTCGAAGCGGTCAGACAGCGGCGCGAGCATGCGGTCATAGGCGGAGGCGCAAAATCCTGTGGCCTGAGCGAAAATCAGGAGTGGCGCGCCGGGATTGGGCCAGACGCGCGCCGAAATCACCCCCAGATCAAGGCGATAGGATCGAAGTTCCGGCCTCGGTTCGGGACGGCTCATGCGGACACCTGCGCGACCAATCCGGTGTGTGCCGCATCGGCGATCACGCCTTGTGGGCTTTGGGCACAGCCGACGCAGCGGGCGGCAGCGAAGTAAAATCGGTCTCGCCAGCCTCCACCGCCGCGAGATAGGTCTCGATCCGCTCCACCGACATCGGACGAGCGATCAGATAACCTTGGACATAGCGGGCATTGAAGGCGTCCAGCAGGGACAGCTGCTCAAAACTCTCAACGCCCTCAAGCACACATTCCAGATCAAGCGAGCGGGCAAGATTGATCAGCGTCCGCACCAGTTGCGCCGCCGATTCGTCGTCGAGCAGAGGCGCGATGAAGCTGCGATCCACTTTCAGCTTGCTGATCGACAACTGCTGCAGATGGCTGACATTGGTATAACCGACGCCGAAATCATCGAGCGAAACCGAACAGCCGGCCTGGCGCAGATTGGTGATCGCCGTCCGCGCCATGTTGAAGTCCACAGCCAGAGCGGTTTCGGCAATCTCAAACTCGAGCCGGGCCGGATCGACGCCGCTTTCGCGCACCTGGGTGAGGATGTGCTCCACGGCGGCCGGTGACATCAGATCGTGAACCGAGAGATTGAAGGATATTCGAAGCGGTTGGGGTAGGCGCTCAAGTGCGACAAGCGTCTTGGCCAGCAATATCTGGGTGATCGGTCGCATCACACAGGCGCGTTCCGCGGCCGGAATGAAAAGATCCGGCATCACCACGCCCAAGCTCGGACTGGTCCACCGGGCCAGCGCCTCGAAGCCAACGACCCGGCGCTCGTGCAGATCATATTGTGGCTGGAACAGCAGCGACAGCTCCGTGTCCAGATCAGATTCGCGCAAGGCCTGCTCGACGCGGCCCAGGCTCAACAGGTCGGATTCATGATGGGCCGAAAACACCACGGCCCCGCCGCGCCGGCTGCGCTTGGCGACATAGAGCGCATGGTCGGCGCGTTCCATCATCTGTTTCTGGCTGGGTCCAGCCTCATCGCAAACCAGCAAGCCCATGGAAGCGCCGACATCCGCGACATTGCCCTCAACTTCATAAGGGCGGCCAAGACTGCGTGTGATCTGGTTGCCGAAGCGGTCAACGGACTTGCCCGGTCCGGGCAGGTCGGCGAGGACCGCGAATTCATCGCCGCCCAAGCGGGCAATCAGCGCCCCGTCCGGCACGGCGTCTCCCAGCCGGCGGCCGACCTCTCGCAGAAGCTGGTCCCCGGCTGCATGGCCATAAGTGTCGTTGACCGGCTTGAACCCGTCCAGATCGATCAAGCCGAGCACAAAGCCCTCACAGCTCTGGTGCAGCCGCTGATCGCGATCTTCAAGAGCTTGGAAAAAACTGCGTCGATTGGGCAGAACCGTCAACGGATCCTGGGTGGCCAGGTTGACGGCGCGTTCGCGTTCATCATTGGCGGCAATCTGGGCGCGGACAGCATTGATGATCGAGTCGCGGACCAGAACCGAAACGCCAAGCGACACGAGAATGCCCGCGGCACCCACCGAAATATAATCTGTTAGGTGAGACGGAATGTTTTGGGAAACAAACCACAATAGGGCGAAAAAACTGCCCAGCATTCCGACAGCAAACGCGCGCCGCGTTACGTTCACGCACGCACAAACCGGCATGACCAACACGAAATAGGCCATGTTTTCCTGCTCGAACGTAATCGACATGTGGATCGAGACATTGACGATCAAGCTCGAACACAAGGCCAAACCGCACAACTCGAGCCCCGAATGGGTCTTCACCCGTTTTGCGAGCCACCAGATCAGCGCGCAGAATGCTGCGAAACCCAAGGAGACAAACCCGAGGATATTCGCTTCCGGCGCGCCGGAAAGGAAGAGCTTCATCAGACCATTAACGGTGAAATAGAATATCCCGGCATAACCCGCCCCGCGCAGGATCGGGCGGTAGGTGACCATCAACTCGGCTCGGGTCACTCTGTCTTTGACGACACCAAACAGTTTCAATGCGCGCACTCCGGGGAGCTGCCATCCGGCAATCAAGAGACTATTTTGGTGCAAGCCTGTTAAACTCAGCCTAACAGGTGCCTAATTTTTGGCTCACCCTTCCAGCCCGCCCGCCTGCCTGCTGTGGCGACGTCACTCCGTTGCCTCGCAACCGAAATCGCGCTGGAGTGCCTGCCCGGGCAAAGGATCGCGCATCACCGCAATTCCCGCCAATACGCACCGGTCCCCCTGGGTCAAGGCTGGTTCGGCTTGAATGGCGGCCGTCAGGCTCACCCAATCATCCTCACCGGTGAGAATTTCCGGACCGCCGCCGTCTGGCGTGTCGAACCGCATCAGGCGCCCGCCCGCCTGCCAGACCGGCCAGTCGAGCCGGTCCTCATTACCCGCATTGGGATCGCCAGCACGGGCGAACGCGCCCCAATAGGCGCCCATCGCATCGGCAACGACCTGGCGGCCATCGGCATTGGCGTCTGTGAACAACACCTTGCCGATATCGCCATAGAGGATGGAAAAATTATTGAAGACGAAGGGCAATTCCATCGTGTGAGCGGCCCCGAGCAAAGCGCCTGTGTCGGTAAAGAGCAGCGTGCCGCCCTCGTCCCAATCAAAGCGATAGGCCCAGACTTGGGTATGGCCCGATGCTGTCAGGCTGTTGGCCGCATCGTCGACGCCGTCGAGCCGCCACAGCCGAGCTCCGAAATTACCATTGGCTTCATAACGGGCCGGATCTCGGCGTGTGCGGATGACGCCGAATGTTGTCTTGGTGAATTCCGGATTGAAGACGAGATAAAGCCGGCTTTCATCGCGATTGCTGCCGGTGATCAGGGGCACGAAATCGCGTGCCGGATCGGCAAAGGCGGCGCGCATACCGCCAGCCATCAGCGTGACGCCATCTTCGATCACGCGCGGCATGTCTGCATCGCCATAGGCGGCGAAAACATCCGCAAGCGGCGCCGAGCGTAAGACGCTGGCCGGCGCATTGGCACCGGCGAAGCGGGCGGCAGCATCCAGGCCGGCGACCTCGTTCAAGGCGCTGACGGGTAAGGGCTGCGAGCCCTCGGCGCGCGCTAAAGAAACGCTACGCATCGTGCCGCTTTCGGAGATTGCGCGCTGGAACAGCCCGTCGGCCAGTGGTGAGGCCATCAGCGCCAGCACATTTTGCGCCCCGGCGCTCTCCCCGAAAACCGTCACCCTCTGCGTATCCCCGCCAAACACCGCAATGTTGTCACGCACCCATTTGAGAGCCGCAATCTGGTCGAGCAGGGCGAAGTTCGCGGCCGCGTCTTCCGGCAGCTCGGCGTCGCCGCGCAAGGCCGGATGGGCGAACCAGCCGAGCGGGCCGAGCCGGTATTGGATCACCACCACGATCACATCCTGGTCGAGCGCCAGTTGCGAGGCATCATACTGGCCGGCATAGCCCCAAGTATTGGCGCCGCCATGGATGAACACCATCACCGGCAAATCGCGTTCACTCGCGCCGGGCGGGGCGTAGATGTCGAGATAGAGACAATCCTCGCTGCCGATCAGCTGATCGGGCTCCAGACCGGCATCATACCCATTGGTGATCTGGACGCAGCGATCAGGCGAGGCCAGAGCCTCAAACACGCCGTCATGGCGCAGCGCCGAACGTGGAGCACGCCAACGCAGATCGCCAACTGGTGGAGTGGCAAAGGCCAAGCCGCGCCAAACCTCGGCGCCGCGCGCGCTGCGAAAACCCATCACCTCGCCCTGTTCGGTCACCCGCAGGGTCGACGGCTCCGGGGACGGCACGAAGGACTGCTGCACCGTTTGTCCGCAAGCGGTCAAAACCAAGCCCAGAATTATTATCAAAAACAGACGCATATCGACCCCCAAGCCACAACTTCGCCGGAATGGTGCGGTCTATCGCGGCCGAGGGCAAGACGCGAACGCGTCAACGAAGCCTCGACCTCGCAATCCTGTGGTACAAACACGGACAACGCGGCATCGTCGTCATACGGAAAATATGTGGACATGGTCATGATAATTGAATGCGGACGCCGCTTCCAGCTGCTGCTGAGTGCCTGCCTGATCCTGGCCAGCGCTGGCACCGCAATGGCCCAGACCCCCGATGCCACCGAACCGCCGGCCACCAATTATGCGGACGGGCTGATGACGCTGCCGCCGCCGGTCACCGAACCGGATCGCTGGACACGCTGCAACCCGGCACCAGCGCCGTGCAACCACCCCCGCATCGCGCTCGTCCTCTCAGGTGGCGGCGCGCTGGGCATTGCCCATATCGGCGCGATCCGAACCTTGGAGCGCGCTGGTGTGCAGCCCGATTTGATCGTTGGCACGTCGATGGGCGCCGTCGTCGGCGGGCTTTATGCCACGGGCTATTCCGCCGACCAGCTGGAAGCCGCCGTGCTCGGGCTCGACTGGCAACGCATTTTCAGCGGCGATGCCCCGCGCCGCTCGCAATCCTATCGCCGTCGGCGCGAAGAGGAGCGTTTCCCGGCCGAATTGCGCTTCAGCGTTGATCGTGAGGGCCTGCGCCTGCCGCGCGCCTTCATCAACGATCAGACCCTCAATCTCGCCCTGCGCAATCTGGTGCTAAATCCAGGTCGCGGTTCGTTTGACGACATGCCAATCCCATTCCGCGCCATCGCAACGGATATTGTCACCGGCGAGCCGGTCAGCCTGAAGGATGGTGATCTGGCCATGGCGATGCGGGCCTCGATGGCGGTGCCCGGCGTGCTGCCGCCCGGCGAAATCGACGGCCACCTGCTGGTCGATGGCGGCTTGAGCAAGAATATTCCCGTCGACACTGCCCAGGAAATGGGTGCCGACATCATCATTGTCGTCGCCGTTCAGGGCCGGCTGCAGACAGCGGAAGAATTGCGCACCGGCGTCGATCTGATGGCCCAGTCAATGACGCTTCTGGTGCGTTCCAACGAGACGGCGCAGCTGGCCTTGCTGGGGCCGCAGGATATTTTGATCCAGATCGACCAAGGCACGCTGACAACGGGAGATTTCTCGCGCGGCGCCGAGCTGATTGCGGCCGGCACCCTTGCCGCTGACGCCGCTTTTGATCGCCTGGAGAGGTTAGCGACCAACCACACCCATCTGGTGTCCCCCCCCCTACCCCGGATCGATGAAATCCTGGTCGAGAACACGTCGAGACTGAGCGATTCTGTCTTGCTGGAACATGTCCACCAGGCCACCGGCGAAACCCTCAATGTAGAGGGGCTGGCCGAAGATCTCGCCGAAATATACGGGCTGGGCGCCTTCGAACGCGTTTCCTATGAATTGCGTCAGCGGGGGACGAATACCGCCCTGGTGATCGACGCAACCGCACGGCCCGGCGGCGTCGCCAATCTGCGGGCTGGATTGGCGCTGGAAAATGATTTCGACGGCAATGGCGAATATATAATTTCGCTGGAATACCGGTCATTGCCGCTGGACCGTTTCGGCTCGGAGATCCGCATTGATGCCATGTTCGGCGACCGTTTTGGTTTGTCAGCAGAAATGTTCAAATTGTTCGACACATCGCAACACATCTTCCTGGCCCCGCGCATCAATTTTGAGGTCCGCAATGTGCCGCGCTATCGCGAGGATGGTTTTCGCACCGGAACCTACCGCGCCGACTTCGCCGAGCTTCAGCTCGATGCAGGCTGGCAATTCGATTTTCCGGCTGAAGTCCGGCTTGGCTATCAGCGCGGTAGCGGCGAAGCGCGGTTGCAGGATGGTTTTGCCAGTCCAGACACCCTTGAGATTAATATCGGCCAATTCAATCTCTCCGCCGGGTTGGACACGCTGGACAGTGCCTTCTTCCCGACCCAGGGCATACGCCTGTCATCGCGCTGGTCCGTGGCCCGCGAGTCGCTGGGTGCCAGCGCCGATTTCGAGACCCTGGAAGCCCATGCGATGCAGGTCTGGTCGCGCGGCTCCGATACGTTGATTGGACAGCTTGACGCCGCCTCCAGCCTGTCAGGCACCGTGCCGATCGAATCGCTATTCCGGATTGGCGGCCTGTTCAGCCTGTCAGGCTACAAGCAGGAGGAACTCGCCGGCGAGGCGTATGCGCTCGGACGGCTCGTCTACCGACGGCGGCTGAATCGGGCCAATGCCCAGGCCTTCGGCGTCCCGCTCTATGCCGGCGTCTCGCTTGAGGGCGGCAATGTCTGGGCTGACCCGGATCTAGCCAGCAGCTCCGACATCACCCTGGCCGGCAGTGTCTTTGTCTCGGCCGACACTTTGTTGGGCCCGGTCTATCTGGCCTATGGCCGATCGGACCGGGACCGGCAATCGCTCTACATCTTCCTCGGACGGCCGTTCTAAGGCGAGGCCAACCGCAACCGGATACAGGACCGGCCACCCCGAGAGGTGGCCGGTCTTGCGCTTGGAACAAGGTTCAAGCGATCCGGATCAGGCCGGTCGGCTGCCGGGGCGACGCGGCTTGAATATCTTGCCTTCGCCGCCTTTCGAGGCTGTGCCCTTGGAACGGTCACCGCCCTTGAACTTCGACTTGCCACCATCCCTGGTCGGGCCGGACGGTTTGCTATGGGCGGCCGGACGGGCATTGCCGCGCGTCTCACCATCGCGGGCCGGGTAAGCAGGCTTGGCTGGGCGTGTCTCGCGACGCTTGAAATTGTCGCCATCCCGGGCCGCGCCGGCAGGCTTGCCGCGCTGGGCCGGACGGCCCTCACTGCGGGTCTCACCATCGCGTCCGCCATGAGCAGGCTTGGTAGGACGAGTGTCGCGGCGCTTGAATTCATCGCCATCGCGGGCGCCTGCGGCCGGTTTGCCACGCGAACCCGGACGCGCATCACTGCGCGCTGCTCCATCACGACCGGCATAACCAGACTTGCCGGTTCCGGGTTTGTCTGAACCAGACTTGGTGTAACCGGGCTTGGCTGGCCGTGCGTCGCGGCGCTTGAAATCATCGCCATCGCGCGCCGCGCCGGCCGGTTTGCCGCGTGGTGCCGGACGTGATTGGGTCCGCTTGGCTGTGTCGCCATCCCGGGCCACGCTCTGGACTTGGAAAGCCCGCTTGACCGGTTTGACGCGCGGCTTGCTCACGATCGCCGCGTCGGCCTCATCGCCCTCGAGCTCGACAACATGGCCAGCGCCGCGTTTGGGGATATCAGTGCCGATCAGGTGTTCGATCTCGCGCAGATAATGCTTCTCCGAGCTGTCAACGAGCGAGATCGCGACACCGCTCTTGCCGGCCCGCGCCGTGCGGCCGATGCGGTGGACATAGGCTTCCGGCACGTTGGGCAGCTCGTAATTGACGACGTGGGAGATGTCATCGACATCGATACCACGCGCCGCAACATCAGTGGCCACGAGAATTTTGATCTTGCCGCGGCGGAAGCCTTCCAGCGCCCGCGTACGGTCGCCTTGCGTCTTGTCGCCATGGATCGCCTTGGCGTTCAGCCCGTATTTGATCAGATGTTCATGCACCCGATCAGCGCCGCGCTTGGTGCGGGTGAAGACGATGCCGCGCGTCATATCCTGCGCCGCGAGGATGTCGAGCAGGAGCGAGCGTTTCGACTCGCGATTACACAGGATCACCCGTTGATCGATCAACTCGATCGGCTGGGCCTGACCGGCGACCGAAATGTGCTTCGGATCTTTGAGCAAATCCTTGATCAGGGCGCGGATCTGCTTGGGCATGGTCGCCGAGGTCAGCACGGTCTGGCGGTTGAAATTGAGCTTTGCCGAAATCTCGCGGACGGCGGGCAGAAAGCCGAGATCGAGCATCTGATCGGCTTCGTCGAGCACCAGGGTTTTGGTTTGATTGAGCTTGATCGCGCCGGATTCCATGTGGTCGACCAGCCGGCCTGGCGTCGCGACAACGATATCGACGCCGCGCGACAAAGCGCGGATCTGCGGGAAGGGTTTCGAACCGCCAACCACGAGGGCGACCGAGAAGCGCACATGACGGCCATAGGTTCGGATCGCCTGTTCGATCTGCGCCGCCAGTTCACGCGTTGGCGTCAAGATCAGGGCTCGGCAGCATTTCGGCTCAACAGGCCCGCCCGCAGCGGCCAAGCCATTGAGGATGGGCAGCAGGAAGGCGGCGGTCTTGCCGGTCCCGGTCTGGGCAACACCAACGAGATCGCGGCCCGCCAGCATTTCGGGAATGAATTCGGCCTGGATCGGGGTTGGGCTTTCATAGCCCTCCGAGCTGAGGGCGCGAAGAATGGGCTCGGACAGGCCGAGGTCGGTAAATTTGGTCAAGGGGGCACGCTTTCATAATAGGCATCCGCCGCGCGGGCCAAGGGCCCGCCGCGTACGACGCCGTGTTTGCATCGAGGAAGCTTGCGTAGAACAGCCGCCATGTCGGTGTGCCGCAAGCGGCACGTCTGGTTTGGCTGGGATCGATACGCAGTTAATCTCGCCAACGCACACCGTCGATGAGATCGACATCATCTACGCACGGTGTGTTGAGCGCCCTCTCCCACGGATAGGGCGCCACAGCAAGTCATTTCGCAATTGCAGCAGACGCGGTCACGGCCTTCCCTAGCGTCCGGATTGGCGGATCCAGCATTGCCTTGCCCAATTTATCCATTAACCTTCTGCCGGAAACCTCGGGGGGAACCAATGCCTGTCACGTCCACACGCCGCAATTTAACCATCGCCCTGACGTTTTTGCTGGCCGGGTGCGCCACCACCGTCCCGGTGTCGGTCGTCGTCCCGGCGCGCTTTCCAGACGCGCCGCTGCTGCGCACGGTCTATGTCGGCGACCTCCAGGGGCACGGCGGGATCGCCGTGCGCGACGCCCTCGAAACCCGTCTCAGCCGGCACACACTCGATGGCCGCCTCTTCTTCACCACCGTTCGTGACCAAAGGCGGGCCGATGGCCTCTATGGCGGTCGCATGATCGATGCCCGCAGCAATGAGGAATATTACGAGACCACGCAATCTGTCTGCGTGCGATCCGGCGATGACTTGTGTGCCTCCCGTGTCAATCGCCAAGTCACCTGTACACGCTACTCGATCGACCTCGCTGCCCAGGTCGAACTGATCGATGCCCGCAGCGGCCACATCGTCTACTCCCGCGATCATCGCAATCGCGCCCAGGACAGCTGGTGCCCGGGCCAGGAAAGAGGCCGCACCTACGACCAGCTGGAATATGAAGCGGCCCAGGGCATTGCCGGCGCGGTCCTGCTCGACGTGGCGCCGCACAATCAGCAATTCACAGCCTCGTTCTTCACCAATTCCGATACGGTCAGCGAGGCCAGCCGGCCCACCTTCGAACAGGCTACCGATCTGGCCCAGAACGATGCCGCTTACGATGCTTGCCAGCAATGGTCAGCGCTGGAGCCCGCAGAGCCCAACAGCGCCGGCCTCCTCCTCAATCTGGGGATTTGCTCGGAACTGGTGGGCGATACGAATGCGGCGGAAAACTATTATTACCGGGTGATGGAACTCGACCCGTCGCTAAACAACCGCGCTCAGCAGGGCATCCGCCGCGCACGCATCGCCGCGGCCGGCGTCGACCAGCTCGCCGATATCGCCGATGCCGAACGCGATAGCTGGGATTGACCGCGTCGGCCGTCGGCGGCTCACAGGGCGAAATGGGGATCAAAGGCGCGCGCGCACCCGCCTCACCGGTCAGAACGACTGAACGCCCGTGTTCGGCACTTTCTCGCCCGCGTCACTCTCGGCAAAGGCATCGATCATCGACATGAAGGTGCTGCCCGTCGGGTAGCCTTCGGGCAAGGCATTGTCCGGATAACTTGTTCCGCCCTTTGTTTGAGCAACGCTCCGCGGCACGAGGACCCAGGCTTGCTGGTTCGGGTCCATGACCCGCACCTGGTCCTCAGCCGACTGGTTAGTGGCGGCCTGGATATCGGCCTCAAGCTGCCTCCCGGAACCGGGCTGCGCCGAGGCCGCCTGCGTCAGGACTGCGAGGGAAACGGCCGCAATCAACGACACCGGGACAACTCCAAAACCACGCATCACAACCACTCTTCTTTGATTCCTCATGACTTTTCGTTCTTGGCGTGCTCGCTTCAGTCGATCAACCCGCCCGCCGCGCCGCAACGCGAAACGGCCGCCCCATGGGGCGGCCGTCTTCGTATCCAGGACCATTTTCACGCTCGAAATCCTCGAGAACAGAAAATGGCGCGAGTGACGGGACTCGAACCCGCGACCTCCGGCGTGACAGGCCGGCGCTCTAACCAACTGAGCTACACCCGCTTGGTGTTCCCGCCTCGGCGAGAGGCGTTTGTCTAAGGTTTCGCTGTCGCCCGGTCAAGCGCCTTTGGGCAGGCTGCACAGCGCGAACGCAGCACCTGCTTCAAGTGCCCGTGAAATGCCGCTCGGCCCAGCGCCGTGTCACAGCAAGAGTGGTGTTTGTCAGCGTTTCCAAGTCACTGGCGCCGATCACGAAGGGCGGCATCAGATAAATGATATTGTTAAACGGACGCACCCAGATTCCGGCCTCGACAAAGCCCGCCTTCAGCGAATCAAGCTCCGGCAGACCGACCATCTCGATCACCCCGATGGCACCTTGCCAGCGCACATCGACGACGCCGGGGATCGTGCGCGCTGGCGGGAGAAGCCGGGCGAAGGCGCGCTCGATCGCCGCGACTTGCTGCAGTCGCGGCTCGCGCTCGAACAGGTCGAGCGAGGCATTGGCCGCGGCGCAGGCGGCCGGATTGCCCATATAGGTGGGGCCGTGCATCAGCGCGGCCGAGGCGTCATCGCTCCAGAAGGCGTTGAAAATACGGCTTGAAGCGATGGCCGCCGCCAGCGGCAGCGTTCCCCCGGTCAGGGCCTTCGAGACCGTCATGATATCGGGCGTCACGCCGGCTTTTTCCGCCGCGAACATTGTACCGAGACGGCCAAAACCGGTCATGATCTCGTCGAAGATCAGGGGCAGGCCGCGCGCATCACAGGCGGTACGCATCGCCTGCAGCGTTTCGGCTGAATGAAACTTCATCCCCCCCGCGCCCTGCACCAGCGGCTCGGTCATGACGCCGGCGATCTCACCAGCATGGGCGTCAAGCAAGGCCTCAAAGCGCGTCGTCGAGGCGGCGTCAACTGGCAGGTCGGCGATAATCTGTTGCGGCAGCGAGCCGGCGAAGAGTGAATGCATGCCCTCATCGGGGTCACAGACCGACATGGTCGCGATAGTGTCGCCATGATAGCCGCCGCGAAAAGCGACGAACCGGGTGCGGCCGGTAACGCCCTGGTTGATCCAGTACTGGATCGCCATCTTCATCGCGATCTCGACCGAGACCGAGCCGGATTCGCAAAAGAAGACGTGATTGAGATCGCCCGGCGCCAGCGCCGCCAACCGGGCCGCCAGACGCTCCGCCGGATCATGCGTCAGCCCGCCGAGCATGACGTGCGGCACAAGATCGAGCTGGGCCTTCACCGCCTCGATAATATGAGGATGGCGATAGCCATGACACACCGTCCACCAGGACGAGATGCCATCGATCAGCTCGCGGCCGTCGGCGAGGCGCAGACGCACGCCTTCTGCGGAGATGACGGGCAGAGCCGCTGGCGTCATTTTCATCTGTGTATAGGGTCGCCAGAGATGTTGGCTGGCGGTGTCGGGGAGCGATGTTTTCATCCGTGGGGCTTTAGCAGGCCTGAATTCTGTGCGACAGGGCTGAGATGACATCGCGCCACACCCTGCCCGCCTCCGCAACGCTCGACGCCTTCGCTGCTACCAAACTGGCCGGGCTCGAGCGCAGCCAGCTGCGCCGCCGCATCGTGGTGAGCGACGGGATCGATGCCGTGCGTGTTGAGCAAGATGGGCAGATGCTGCTCAATTTCTGCTCCAATGATTATCTCGGCCTGACCCGCCATCCCGACATGATCGCTGCCGCCCAAGCCGCGACAGCGCGCTATGGCACCGGCTCTGGCGCTTCGCGCTTGGTCACCGGCGGCCACCCGCTCCTGTTTGAACTGGAAGCGCGCCTGGCCCGCTTCAAGGGCAGCGAAGACTGCATTGTGTTCGGCTCCGGCTATCTGGCCAATCTGGCAATCGCGCCGGCTTTGCTAGGTTCCGGCGATCTGATCCTGATTGATGAACTCTCCCATGCCTGCCTGTTTGCCGGGGCCCAGCTCTCGCGCGCTCGGGTCGAGACATTCCGTCACAATGATCTCACCGATCTCGAGGCCAAGCTGACCGGAATGCGCCCCGATTCCCGCCGAGCCATGATCATGACCGACGGTGTCTTCTCGATGGATGGTGATCTGGCGCCGCTGCCTGGCCTGCTGGCGCTGGCTGATCATCACAACGCTTGGACGCTGGTCGATGATGCCCACGGCGTCGGTGTTGTCGCCAAAGGGCGTGGCTCGGCCCATGCTTTCACCCCGCCCGCCCAAGCGCCGTTGCAGATGGGGACGCTATCCAAGGCGCTCGGCAGTTATGGCGGCTATCTGTGTGCCTCGCATGCCGTGTGCGAGCTGTTGCGCACCCGCGCCCGGCCGCTCGTCTTCACCACCGCGCCCGCGCCGGCGAGCATTGCCGCCGCCCTCAAGGCGCTCGACCTGATCGAAAGCGATACGGCATTGTGCGAACGTCCGACCCTGCTTGCGCGCCGCTTCTGCGCTGCCGCCGGCCTGCCCGAACCGGTCTCGCCGATCGTACCGGTCATTCTGGGCAGCGCCAGCGCGGCACTCGAGGCCTCGGCGCGGCTGAGGGCGGAAGGCTTTCTGGTCACGGCGATCCGGCCACCGACGGTGCCACGCGGCACGGCCCGCTTGCGGATAACCTTTTCAGCTGCCCATGAGGAAGCCGATATCGACCGGCTGGCCAGCCTCGTCGCGGCTTGGGCACCCAGCATTGAGGCGGCGGAATAATGCGGCGGCCCTTCTTCATCACCGGCACCGGCACCGATATCGGCAAGACACATGTGCTGTGTGCCCTGCTCGGCGCTCTGCGCGAGGCTGGTCGAACCGCCCGCGTCCTGAAACCGGTCGCCTCCGGCTTCGATCCCGATGCCGTCTCGGTGACCGACACGATCCGCCTGCTACGCGCCAATGGCCAGACCTTGAGCGCCGAGACCGTGCAGGCGATGACGCCCTGGCGTTTCAAGGCCGCGATCTCGCCGGACATGGCGGCACGCCTGGAAAACCGTGAACTGCGGCTGGCAAGCGTCGTCAAATGGTGTCTCGACCATCTCGACCCGGCGGACCCAACCTTGATCGAGGGCGCTGGCGGCGTGATGTCGCCGATCGCCGAGGACGGTCTCAATCTCGACCTGATCCGCGAGCTCGACGCCCGCCCCATCCTCATCGCGGGCAATTATCTCGGCACCATCTCACACACGCTGACGGCGCTACGCGCGCTGGATGGCCGGTGCACCGTTATCGTGAATGAAATGGCGCCCGGCCCGGTCAGCGCCGCCGAGACGGCGCAAGCGATTGCCCGCTACGCGCCACGGGCGGGTGTGCGGGTGTTCAACAATACCGATCCATCGGCCTTGCTCGATATCCTTGATCGTGACTGAAATTCAACCGGATTTTACGCAGATATCAGCGACTATGGTGCTGTCACCGCGCCACGACGCCCCACGGTCAACCAAGCGATAATCGCGATGATCGTGCCGAGAAACACCAGACTGGTAATGGTCGTGCCCAGACCGAGGCCGCCATATTGGGCCGGCTGGGACAGAAGGTCGCCGAAAGAGGCCCCGAGCGGGCGAGTGAAGATATAGACCAGCCAGAAGCCAAGGATCGCATCCAGGCCGAGGAAGAAATATCCGATCGCCAGCGAGGCGATGATCATCCCGAACAGGACACCCGTGGCGAGATAACCCAGACCGAATTGCTCGGCCACCAGATCGCCCGCCGCCGTTCCAAGGGCAAAGGTGAAGAGGATCGCCAGCCAATAAAAAGCCTCGCGCTTGGCGGTGAAAATGGCGTGGATGGACAGGGTTTTCTCGTAGGCGAACCAGACGGCGAAAGTTGCCGCCAGCGCCACTGTGAAGACAATCGTCGTGGTCAGCAGCGAGACGCCGAGATTGTCGACAAGATTGTCGGTCACCAGTGTGCCGACAATGCTGATCAGCACGACCGCCAGCCAATAGGCCCAAGGAACATAGCGCTTCTGGGCAAATTGCAAAACCAGGGCTCCGGCCAAAATCGAAGCCATCAGCAATGAGGTCGCCGTCAGCCCGAGACCAAGATTGACCGCCAGAAAATCGGCCGCCGTTTCGCCCATGGTGACGGCCATCAGTTTGATAAGCCAGAATTCAACAGTGACCTGGGGTACGCGGTTGATCGGCGTCCGCGATGTCGGCATCGGCTTGGTTCCTTGGGCGAATGGGTTCGCAGCCATCATGGCGTCACCGGCGCGCGGTTTTGCAAGCTCGTTTTCAGAGCGGACAGCGTTTCGTTGACGCGGACCGGCTCTGGCGCTGAAACCCGCAGCGCGGACAGGGCCGCATCGGCGGCATCGTCAATGGCATGCCATTCGGCGGGATTGATCGGCTTCAAGCCGGTTTCATTATCATCCCAAGCGAGCTCGAAATCACGGATGCGGGTTTTCGCGGCTGCGAGATCGCCACCGGCGGCGAGAGCCTGCACATCGGTGACGATGATACGAAAAGCCGAAAGATCACCCAGATTGGCCGCCGGCGCGTCCACCGTGTGGCTCGCCTTGGCCTGCCAGATCATGAAGCCGCTGAAGGCAGCGACCGGCATAGCGATCAGGACGATGGCGAGAAGGAACTGTCTCATCAAGGCGCTCCGGTTTGGGTCGGCAAGGCGCGTGACCCGGAGCAACCATAGCGGATTGCACCAAGCGGATCAGGTATCCATTCCGTCATGGACGTGCGCCGGGTCGCCCGACCGTAGCTGCGAGATGGCGAGCGGCCCTCCTTCGCCCTTCGGGCT
>TARA_R110002051_G_scaffold289075_1_pt1 | contig 100953 bp, 101 predicted proteins | sample TARA_R110002051 | Tara Oceans TARA_R110002051 (sample SAMEA4397023) | marine metagenome | biome: Polar Biome; feature: [MES] marine water layer (ENVO:01000295) within the mesopelagic zone...; material: water (ENVO:00002006), including particulate matter (ENVO:01000060) such...
TATATATAATATTATGGGGAAAGGGTATAATCCTGCCACCCCGACTTTAATTATAAAAGTCGTCTAAAATTAATTTTTAGACGACTTTTTACTTTTTTAGATCTTGTTGTTTCTTCTTAAGATAAAGATTGGTAATGCTTTTTGTAATTTATTTACTTTATTTTTAAAAACAGGTATATTTTTATAAGAGTTAATAAGCTGAGATTATTTCTAGTTTCCTCGGAGTTGTTTGCAAAACAAATAGTTAAGCTGCCTTTAGATCTCTTGTATTTACTAAAGACAGCTTATAAAGTATAATTATTAAATACTTGTATTTTTAATACAGTGGTAGTAAAGCTTTAACTAATTAATAATTATCAATAGAAAGAAATTTATCTTCTAACGTATTGTAATAATCTATTAAGTCAAAATAGATGTAAAGTTTCTTTTCTTTTAGTGTTGCCTTTCTTAAGGTTTTTACGCTTATAAATTTATTTTTAATTTTCTTATCCAGTTTCTTTTTGTACTCATTATAATTTTCATCGATATCACTTAGTGTAAATAGATTAAGTTCAAAAACTCGTCTTACAGTATTAAAAAAGTTTTCTGTTTTAAACTTTGTAGTTAAATGTGTTTCGATTGATTTGTTTACTTTAAAAGTACCGTAAATATTATAATGATTTAATCTGTGTTTTAAGTATGAAAATTGTTCATTACTTAATGAGATTTCTGAATTGAGATTAGAATTAGACTTAAATAATTCATGGATATTATTCACATAATCTTTTAGCAAATTAAAGATAATAGCATCTTGCAACCCATTCTTTTCATTGCTATCTATATAATCGTATATTTTATCAACAAATTGTTTGGTTATTTCTTTGGTCTCAAGTTTAACTAAGTCGTATCTATTGATATGCTTGTTTTTTACAGCTAAAGAGATTATTTCAAAAAAATTATTACTATCATAAATATTAGATAATTGATTAAATAATATTTGGTATTTATCGGCTTTAATTTCTAAAATATCTAGCACTTCGTCTATATGATAATCTAAAGCATACGTTTTTAATAGGGCAGATTCGTTAAGATTAAGCGTAACGTTGTTTAGTGTAGGTTTTTGGGGACTTGATTGTAACATAAAAAAAAAGTGGGATTTGAGGTTAAATTGTTAATGTAATTAAGTAGCTAAAGGACAAATTAAATTTAAAACCTGGCATCAGTTTTTTTTTTCGGTTAATAGGTTGTTTTTCTGTTTGGATGGCTTTTTAATGAAGACAAATGGAATTTTATAAATTGTATTTTTTGTGTTTTTTTAAAGCGTTTAATAGCCTAGATTTTAGTTGTTTTTTAGTGTTGTATTTTTTAGTGTTTATAAAATGTACCAAATAGAATCGTGCGCCTTGTTATTGTATGTTTTGCAAGCCTTTTTACAGCTAAATATGCATACAATTAAATTTAGTAGTATTGCAAATTTATCGTAGGTTGTTAATAACTTAACTGTAAGGATTTGCTCAAAAAACCTACTTTTGTTGTGTAATAAAACATAAGATATGTCTGATACGATTGAAAAAGTAAAATGCCTAATTATAGGTTCTGGGCCTGCGGGTTATACAGCTGCAATATATGCATCTAGAGCTAACATGTTTCCTGTGTTATATCAAGGTGTGCAGCCTGGTGGACAATTAACGACAACAAATGATGTTGAAAATTTTCCGGGTTACCCAGATGGTGTAACAGGGCCAGAGATGATGATTCAGCTACAAAAACAAGCAGAACGTTTTGGTACAGATATCCGTCATGGATGGATTACTAAGGTTGATTTTTCTGGTGATATACATAAAGTTTGGGTAAATGATGAAAAAGAAATACATGCCTCAACTATTATAATATCTACAGGCGCTTCTGCTAAATACTTAGGGTTACCGTCTGAGCAAAAATACTTAGAACTTGGTGGTGGTGTTTCTGCCTGTGCAGTATGTGATGGGTTCTTTTACAGAAACCAAGAGGTTGTAATTGTAGGTGCAGGAGATTCTGCTTGTGAAGAGGCACATTATTTATCTAAACTTTGTAAAAAAGTAACTATGCTAGTAAGACGCGACGAGTTTAGAGCATCTAAAATCATGGCTAAGCGCGTTAAAAATACTGAGAACATTGATATCTTATTTAATACAGAAACAGAAGAAGTTCTTGGAGATGGGCAAGTGGTAACAGGTGTTAGAGTGGTAAATAACCAAACTAAAGAGACGCACGATATTGCCGCAACAGGATTCTTTGTAGCTATTGGTCATAAACCTAATACAGATATTTTTAAAGATTATTTAAACTTAGATGAAACGGGTTACATTATTAACGAAGTGCCAGGTACTAGTAAAACCAATGTTGAAGGAGTTTTTGTTAGTGGTGATGCTGCAGACCATGTTTACAGGCAAGCAATTACTGCTGCTGGTACTGGTTGTATGGCAGCTTTAGATGCAGAACGTTATTTGGCAGCTAAAGATTCTACGTTTGAGGTAGTCACACCTACTTACAACTAATAGGTTAGATTTATAAAACAAGAAAGCCGAAGTTTAAACTTCGGCTTTTTTGTTTTTATATGTTTTTTAGCGTTTCTTCTTTTGTAGTTTTGCGGTATCACCAAAGTTGGTAATGGTAATTTTAGGGTTTCCAAAAAGATAGATTTCACTATCACCTGAAGCGTCAATATTTATACTTTCATTTACAGAAATTGTACAATCACTATTATTTTCTAATTTAAGGTTTGCAGTTTTTACATCAAATTTTCCACCATTAAAATTAGCAGAATTATCTAATCTAATAGTTGTGTTAGTTGCTGTACCTTCAATAGAGGCGTCTGAGCGTAAGTATAAATCAAAATTAGCTATTGTACTATTAATTAAAGCATCTAGTTTACTAGTGTCGCTAAGTTCTATTTTTGTAGAATCGGCAGAAAGATTTAATCGGGCTTTAGATTTCCCATAGCTTTTATAAACAAAGTTTTTGGCTTTAATATTTAGATAGGCTCTAGAATTATCTGAGGTGATTAATGTGGCATTATCTATCTCCATAGAGGTTAACGATCTAATTTCAGCATCGTCTTTAGTTTCAATATTTTTTAACCCATCACCATAATTAACAGTAATTGCTAATTTCTTTTTTGAGGTAATGCGCATGGTCTCAACAAAGGTTAATACACCTTCAACGACTTCAAATTTAATAGCATCGTGAAGATTATCATCAGCTTCAATATTTACTGAAGGTTTGCTGTTGTAAACAATTTCTATAGAGAAATCTCCTTGTACAACAATAGTTTCAAAATCATCTATATACGTTTGTTTTACAGTGACGTTTCTATCACCTTTTATTTTTTCTGTAGATTGAGCAGTTACCACAGGTACTGCAAACACTAAAAAAATTAAAATAAGTATTATTTTTTTCATCTTATATTTATTTCACTCTTTAATAAGACACACATGCAAGATATGGTCACTTTTAAGCTTTAAAAACAAATATATACAAAAACCATCCCAAACTCTATATAGAATTTAAAATGGCTTTTATTACTCAACTAAAATTTTAGCAAAAATTAAGAGATTGGTTTTGGTAATAAATGCAATTCGCAACAGCTCTACAGGCTATGGTATAAAGGGTTGTAATTGCGTTATTGTTTTTTTATGCTTCCGGCAGAACTATCTGATTTATCTACTTTTTCGGGATTGCCAAAATATTTTATAACACCACCACTAGTTGCTCTAGCTGTAAGTTCTTTTGATGTATTTACAGAAATGTTTGCACCACTTGTAGATTTTACGTTAGATATTTCGCTATTTAAATTTTTAGCGTCTATGTTGCTACCACTCGTTGCAGATGCGACCAAGTTTTGTGTTTTGCCAGTAATAGTAATAAGGCTTCCACTTGTAGAGTTGCAATCTAATTTTTTAGTTTCTATGTCTAGAGTTATGAGCGCACCACTTGTGGCTGAGACGTCTAAATTAGCACTATTAATTGTATTTGTAGTGGAGACATCACTACCACTAGTCGCCTTTATAGATGAAAGATCTACAAGACTTAGTATTATTTTTTTTGATGCTGCTCTGCGAATATTTTCGGTGCTGTAAATACTCAAGACATTGTTTTCTACTTTTGTCATAATAAGGTCTTGAAGATTTTCATCTGCTTCAACACGTAATGCTACCCCTTTAGATTGTGTGATTTGAAGCTCTAGACCTTGACTTATTTTAATAGCGTTAAACGTGTTAGATATGTTTCGGTCTTCGGTTACAACATTTTTATTACCGTCAACCCCTTCATTTAAATTCATTGAAAAATTACAAGATAGCATCAGTAGACTTATAATACTTGTTACAATAATTCTAATTAATGTGCTCATGATCGTTTTTTGTTTTTTGATTGATTAATAATAATTAGCTACTTACAAATATGGATTAGTATTTAGTTGTTTTAAATTAAAAACGACTCAACTGTAGAATTTTTAGTCTCAATTGTCATTAATTTTTAAATCAACACCATCTTCGTTAATTTGAAGGCTTATATCTGGTTTCTCATTACCGGAAGATGTTTTGTTTGTGATGGTTTCAATGATTTCAGTTGTCTCATCAGTAAAACCATTTTTAGCATCTTCTTTAACGTCCTCTACACAATCTAAACACAAGACATCATCTTTAATAATTTTTAGATAGTGTTCGTTTTTAGCATTGTATAAAATATTACTGTAATAGCCAGAGTATCTGTTATACTTTCGTATATTTTTATCTGTATAAATAATGGTTCCTTCTGGTAAATAGAGGATCACTTTAACCTGTTGTTCGCTATATTTATTTATAGCATCTGTTGTTTGGTAAGCGTCTAGTTTTAGTATGTTGTTAGAAAAATTATAATTGTAATTAATCTGTTCTGCACGATCCCTAGCAATATTGTAATTACTACCATTAGCTTCTTTCTCTATAACAATAGATGCAACAGAGTCTGTTGTAGATTTTACAATTAATCTAACATCTGAAGACACAATACTTCTACCATTGTCATCTTCAATAAGTTTAAAATCATTATTGTCACTATAGTAGTAACTGTTATAGCGCTCAAGCCCAACCATACTTATATTAAGTGTGTCGTTTGCTTTTATGTTAAGCTCTTTTTTTGCTGAAATTTTAGCATCAAACGCGTGCTCTGTAGCTTGTTTTATACCAGTGATTACTAAACCAATAATTGCCATTAACCACAAGCCTAATAATGTAAATTTTGCTACATTACCAATAGATTTTAGGTTGTTTACTAAGATTTTTAATCCTAAGTAGAAGATAAAGAAAAAAGGAATACCTATAGTAAAGAATAGTAGCATAGACATTAACCACATTGGTATGTTTGCAGCGTTTGCGGCATCTATAAAATTCATTGGTGGAAAATGAACAGCGTCAGTTATACCAATAGTAAAGAAGGCAACTATTAATGCAATTAGCATACTTACGCCAACTATAATTAAGATGACACCAATAAACTTAGTTATAATCTTTAAAAAAAACATTACGATGCTACCTATAGACTCAAAAAAGGTCTGCGAGCTAGATTTTAGTTTGTTGCCTTGTTTTTGAAAATCTACATTTTTTATATTTTCAGAAACCGTATCAGAAACAGCATCAAAACCTTCTTTTAGTTTCTCTCCATGCTTCTTAAAATCAACATTTTTTATATTTTCAGAAACCGTATCAATACCATCTTTAATTTTTTTTTCGATATTACTAATATTTACAGCATCACCTGTCATGGTTAGTTTTTCGGCCGTTGTTTTAGCTTCTGGTACTAAAGCCCAAAAGATAAAATAGATAAAAATAAATGTACCACCAGAACCTATGGCTAATAATAACCAAATTAGACGCGTCCAAATAGATTCTATACCAAGATAATGACTTAAACCAGCAGCAACACCACCTACATAAGAATTATCTGTATCTCTGTATAATTTTTTAGACGGTTTTGTGCTAGTTCTTTGGTTGTGCTTATGTTGTGGTTCGTCTTCAAAAATTTCGTCATCGACTAAGTAGTCTTCGGGTTGTCCCATAATGGTAATCACCTCATCTACCAGTTTTATACCAACAACTTGCTTTTCGTTTTGTATGCGTTCTGCAAATAACTCTGCAATACGTGCTTCTATATCTGCTATAATTTCTGAACGCCCTTGAGAATCTGTAAATGAACGTTTTATAGCCTCAAGATAGCGTTGTAATTTAAGGTATGCATCTTCATCTATGTGGAAGAATATACCGGCTAAATTTATATTGACTGTTTTATTCATTTCTTTGTTGTTTTTGTACTGGTTACTAGGTTAACGGCATTTTGTAATTCACTCCAAGTGGTGTTTAACTCGTTCAGAAAAAGTTTCCCTGTTTCTGTAAGTCCATAATATTTTCTTGGTGGTCCTGAGGTAGATTCTTCCCAACGGTAATTGAGTAATCCGGCGTTTTTTAGCCTTGTTAATAGCGGATATATGGTTCCTTCTACAACAAGCATTTTTGCATCTTTAAGTGTACCCAGAATTTCTGCAACATACGCATCTTCATCTTTTAAAACAGATAAAATGCAATACTCTAGTACACCTTTACGCATTTGTGCTTTTGTGTTTTCTATTTTCATGTCCTGAGTATCTTAAATTTAATTAAACTGTTCATTTTTTGATTGATTTGATCATACTGAAATAAATTCAGTATAGATTGATGATTATTTTACTTCCCGAAATAAGTTCAGAATAAATTACTTTAAAAAATTAATAGTAAATGGGTATTTATAAATGAGACCATCTCTAGCAGATAAACTGGCTTTAACAATAAGTGCTAATTCTATTATAAAAGCTATTATAGCTAAGGCGCCTAGTCCACCACCTATATATAACAGAGGTGAAGGCTGGCCAACATTAATATGAAAATCATGAAAACCATTAAAGTTAATAACATCCATTTCACCAAATAACTTAAAAATAAAAAATGGCACACTCACCGTTCCTATTATTATGGCATATAACAAAACACTTATTTGAAAGTTGATAGCCTGCTTGCCATGTTTATCTATAAAGTCAGATTTATCCTTATTGGCTGCCCATAAAACGACAGGGCCAATAAAGTTACCAAACGGAATTATGAACCTAGAAAAGGTAGAAAGATGTATAAATGTGGCTAAATTTTTATGGTGATTATCTAACATGGTTAAAAGTATATAATAGTTGTTTATACAAATATATGTCTTTAAAAAGGTATTATGTTACGCATAGTACTAATAATTAACATTTTATTAACATTAGTTCTGTTTGAATATTTCGGTTATTTTAGTGAAAAATATTAACGTTATACATGAAAATATCTCCACAAAAACTCAATGCCTTTTTAATGTTTAAGCTACCTGCTGCATATTTTACAGGGGTAAGAGTAAAACACTTAAATGACACAACTTGTGTGGTTTCTGTAAAACATCGTTGGATAAATCAAAACCCATTTAACTCTATGTTTTGGGCAGTACAAGGTATGGCTGCAGAGTTGGCAACAGGTGCTTTGGTAATGAAAAAGATAAGAGAAAGCGGAAAAAAAACGTCTATGTTGGTGGTAACAAATAATGCATCTTTTACAAAAAAAGCGACAGGTCGTCTTACATTTACTTGTGGCGACGGATTAAAGATAGATGCGGCTATGAAAAAAGCTATAGATACTGGTGAAGGGCAAACAGTTTGGCTAAATGCTAATGGTGTAAATGCTGATGGTGTTGAGGTGTCGTCGTTTAATTTTGAGTGGACATTAAAAGTAAAATCATAGTTTTTCTTTTAAGTTTTAGTCTCAGTTGTTAGTCTTTTTGAATTTAATGTTTTTAGAATTTTAGTAATTTGTAACAAATCACCAAAGTTTGCAACATATAAAAGAATCAATTTACACTGAATTAAATTCAGTAAAAAAAATAATATGGAACAGTTACCCGATTTTACTAATAGAAACGCACACGAAATTGATTACCGTATTTACGGTGAAGAAATGCAATATGTAGAAATAGAACTAGACCCAAACGAAGCTGTTATTGCAGAATCTGGTAGTTTTATGATGATGGATGATGGTATAAAAATGGATACTATTTTTGGTGATGGTTCTCAAAAAGACACCGGTTTTTTAGGTAAAATTTTAGGTGCAGGAAAACGAATTCTTACAGGTGAGAGTTTATTTATGACTGCCTTTTACAATAACCTTAATGGTAAGCGTAATGTGTCTTTTGCATCACCTTATCCCGGTAAAATTATGCCAATAGACCTTAATGAATTTGGTGGAAAGTTTATCTGCCAAAAAGATGCCTTTTTATGTGCTGCAAAAGGGGTAAGCGTAGGTATTGAGTTTTCTAAGAAACTTGGTAGAGGCTTATTTGGTGGCGAAGGTTTTATAATGCAAAAGTTAGAAGGCGATGGTATGGCATTTGTACATGCAGGTGGTACTACCGCTGTAAAAACCTTGGCTGCAGGCGAAACGCTGAGAGTAGATACAGGCTGTATTGTAGGTTTTACCCAAGATATAGATTACGATATTGAGTTTATAGGCGGAATTAAAAATTCGATTTTTGGTGGTGAAGGTTTGTTTTTTGCAAAATTACAAGGTCCCGGAAAAGTATATGTACAATCCTTACCATTTAGTAGATTGGCCAGTCGTATTTTGGCTTCTGTACCCAGAGGTGGAAAGTCTAAGGGTGAAGGCAGTATTTTAGGGGGTTTAGGTGATTTGTTAGATGGTGATAATAGATTTTAATATTTACAGTTTAAAAAATTGATAATCAAATCTTTAAACTGTAAGGTTTATCTTTTGCATAATAATCGTCTCAACGTACAAATTGTACCTTTAACATAAAAAGCTGTTAAACTTGTTAGCGATGTCTAAATTTTGACTAACTTAGAACTGTAATTGAAACAATAGCCTATATAGAAAATCTACTTTTTTTAATCTTAAAATTTAAAACTTTACTATGGCGAGAGCAATGTATGAGTACACAAAGACTGTACTAAACAAAGTTAGTTTTGATACGACATTATTTTGCAAGGAAGTGCAAAAAGCGGTAAGACGATTACTGCCTCACGAACTTGAAGATCTAAGAATATATATTCAGTCACTTATCATTCAAAAACCAGAATTAAATCAATGTATGATTTATTTGAAAGCATAAAACAAAAAGCGTCCCGATAAACATTGGGACGCTTTTTGTTTGTGTTTAGGCCTATGTTTTATTTTGATTTTGGACTAATAATATCAACATTCTGAAATGCAATGGCTCCTCTTATAACCCCAGAAATTACATTGTGCATAGCATCTATTATCTGCATCTTTAATTCACTTTTATGATAAATAATACTTACTTCTCTTGCTGGTGATGGCGACGTAAAATGTCTTAAATTAGAATTTAAATTTTCTCTTATATCTAACGTATGTAAATAGGGAAGTAGCGTCATGCCCATACCTTCATTAGAGAGTTTTATTAGTGTTTCTATACTGCCACTTTCTAATTGAAATGTCTCATCTACCTGATCCTTAAGTGTTTTGCAAAGATTAAGAACACCGTCTCTAAAACAATGGCCATCTTCTAATAACAACATATCTTCAATATCTAAATCAGCAACTTCAATAGTTTTTTTGTCTTTTAATCTATGATTGTCAGGTATGTACGCAACAAATGGTTCGTAATACAATACGCGCTCTTTAATATTATCACTTTCTAAAGGCGTTGCTGCAATAGCTGCGTCTAAATGACCATCATTAATACGTGTTAATATTTCTTCGGTTGTAAGCTCTTCAATCTTTAATTTTACTTTAGGATATTTTTTTATAAAGTTTTTCAAAAACATGGGTAACAGCGTAGGCATTACCGTTGGTATGATACCTAATCTAAATTCGCCACCAATAAATCCTTTTTGCTGATCTACAATATCTTGTATACGGTCTGCTTCATTAACAATATTACGCGCTTGGTAAACAATTTCACGGCCAACCTCGGTTAACTCAATAGGTTTTTTACTTCTATCAAAAATGATAATATCTAATTCGTCTTCTAACTTTTGTATTTGTGTACTTAATGTAGGTTGCGTTACAAAACATTTTTCTGCAGCTTTTGTAAAATTTTTATGTTCTGCTATTGCTAAAGCGTATTTTAATTGTGTAATGGTCATGAGTATTCAATTAGGCTATAAAAGTATTAAATCTATTCATAAAAGCTATGGTTGTTATGGCATATTTATAACCTAATTTTGAATAAATAAAAGATATATTATTATGGCATTTAATAGCATTGGTTTAGATACTGAAAAGACAGAAGGACTTGCAAACGATTTAAATCAGTTACTAGCAAATTTTCAATTATACTATCAAAATTTAAGAGGTATTCATTGGAATATTAAAGGACGTGCTTTTTTCGATCTTCATGTTAAGTTCGAAGAGTTATATACTGATGCAAATCTTAAAGTCGATGAAATTGCAGAACGTATTTTAACTTTGGGTGCTACACCTCTGCATACGTTTGATGATTATTCTAAAGCGGCAAAAGTGCCAGTAGGAAAAAATATCTCTGTAGATAATAAAGCCGTTCAGTTGATTGTAGATTCGTTATCAGAATTGTTAAAAATAGAGCGTGGAATTTTAGCTACTTCTAATGAAGCCAATGATGAAGGGACCAACTCTATGATGAGTGATTTTATTACCGAACAAGAGAAGACTGTTTGGATGATGAAAGCTTGGTTGGGGGAGACAGTTTAAAATTTGTGAATGTTATTGAAAAAACAAGAAAAAGAGGTCTGTTTATAACAGCCTCTTTTTTGTTTTGAAACGCTTAGGTTTTAGAATCTTATATTTAGTTTTATATCGGTTTTAGCAACCGTAAATTTGGCATCGTTGTATTGCGGTGGGCCAAATGACATAACGTTATTAGACATGCCGTAATCTTCTAGTGGCATACCGTTTTCTCTAAAGTCCATACGGTTGTTTTCATTCATATCATGTAACGCCATTATAGCGTAATTTCCGGGTTTTACATTTTTAAATGTAACCTCTACTTTTCCGTCTTTAATTTTAGTTTCTGTATTCAAAACCCCAGGTCCCTTCATAAACGAATCTTTAGTATGTAAAGCAAAAGAGACTTTGCCAGTATTATTCTTTACATTATCTATGGTTACCGTAATGGTTACTCCTGTATCTTGAGAAAAGCCAAATAAAGATGTGAAAACTAAGGCTATTGTTAAGATTAAACTTTTAATTGTTGTGTTGATGTTTTTTTGATTGAATGTGCGCGTCTGTACTGTCATAATTAGTAGTGTTAAATGGTTTGTTAGTGTTTGATGATTCAAATATCTAACAAGGTTTTAAGATGTTATAATTGTTGTGACTGAATTGTAATTTTAGTACGATGAGTTGTTTTTTAGTTAAAACAAATACTGTGGAAAAGAACATAGAGAAGCAGAAAGACAGCGAATATAAAATTGTAATAGGTTAGAAGAGAGAGTGTAGAGGTTATAGATCAGTTAATTATGTACTATGAATTTGGTTGAATTCTTATACTGATTTGCACGTTTATTAATTATTAGTACTTCTTATAAAAGGCCTCGTGCTTTAATTTCTAGGTATTTATTAATGGTATTGATGGTTAGTTTTTCTGGTGGTGTTAAAATGGCTTGTATGCCATAGGTTTGTAATTCTTTTACCATTAAACGTTTTTCAAAAGCAAATTTTTCTGCAACTGTTTTGTGGTAAATAGATTGTAAGTCTTCAGCATTTGCTTTTGTAATAAGGTCTAATTCTGTGTTTTCAAAAAGGACAACAACAAGCATGTGTTTTTTTGATATGGCTTGTAAATAGGGGAGTTGGCGTTTTAGAGCACTTAGATGTTCAAAATTTGTATACAATAGAAGTAAACTTCTGTGTGTCACTTTTCGTTTGAGTTGCGCGTATAATAAGCCAAAATCACTGTCAGTAAATTGTGTATCTATATTGTATAAATTTTCTAGAATACGATTAAGATATGTAAGCTTTTGTGTGGCAGGTAAAAAAGATTCTATTTTTTTTGAAAACGAAAGCATACCAACTTTATCGTGCTTTTTTAAGGCGACATTACTAAAAGCGAGTGTTGAGTTAATGGCATAATCTATAAGTTTTAATCCATTAAAAGGCATTTTCATTACGCGGCCAGTATCAATAATAGAGTAGATAGGTTGCGATTTTTCGTCTTGGTATTGGTTAACCATAAGTTGTGCACGTTTGGCTGTGGCTTTCCAATTTACAGTTCTAAAATCGTCTCCGTTTACGTAGTCTTTAATTTGCTCAAACTCTGATGTATTACCAATACGTCTAATTTTTTTGAGTCCAACTTCGGTTAAAGCATTACTAATGGCCAGAAAATCGTACTTCTGCATTTGCATAATGGACGGATAAACCATTACCATTTGTTCATTCTGAAATTGATACTTACGTTTTATGATTTTTAAAGTTGAAGACACAAAAATATTAAGATTACCAAAATAATATTCGCCACGATCTACAGGTCGTACTAAGTAATCAAAATCATGATTTTGATTTGGATTTAGGGTCGTTTTATATGAGAAATCTCGCTTCTGAAACTGCACTGGTAATTCATCTATAATATCTAAGTATATTTTAAAATTATACTTATTGGTAATTGTTATTGGTACAGGGTTGTTATCGCTATTGGAAAACTTATCTGGTAAAATACGTCTTGCATTTATAGCATTTTCTGGCTGGTAGAGCAGTATCAAATCTATACATAAAATAACACTAATTAAAACGATAAGCATCCAAGCCACAGAAAATAAAGCAGGTAGCCAAAATGATAATAAAAAGCATACAGAAGTCACAGCTAAATAGATATAGAGCTGTTTGTTAATGTATAATGACTTTAAGAATTTCATATTTAGTTATTAGCTATGAGTTATACGTTAATAATTATGAGTTAAGATTTTTGTAACAAGTAGCATATTTATTTTATGCTTTTCATGGTTTTAATTGTTGATACAAGCATTTTTATTAATTCTTGATTTTTATGATAAAGGGTTTTAAATGAATTTAAAGAGATATAATTTGAATCTGTGAGAATAGATAACCAATAGTCAGTTTCATTTGCTTCTTTTAGTTCTTAAAATAGATGCACTCATTAAATTTAACTTTTAGTTTTTCACTTTTTCACTTTTTCACTTTTAGCTACCTTGGCACCTCCACAGATTGCACTATCATTTCAATAACATTTTCGGTAGTCATGCCTTCCATTTCGCGCTCTGGTGTTAAGATGATTCTATGATTAAGCACAGGGTTTAAGCCTTTCTTAATATCTTCTGGTGTTACAAAATCTCTACCATTTATAGCGGCAAACGCTTTAGCTGTGTTTAATATGGCAATTGAAGCTCTTGGTGATCCACCAAGATATAAATGCGGATGATTTCGTGTTTTAGATACAATTTCTGCAATGTATCTTATTATTTTTTCCTCTACAACAATAGCCTGTGTTTTCGCCTTATAGTCTTCTAAAGCTTTAGTGTCTAAAATGGCATTAATTAAGGTTTGTGGCTTTTCGCCTTTTCTATTATGATGCGAGGTTATAATTTTTACTTCATCTTCTAATGACGGATAATCTACTTTTATCTTAAATATAAAACGGTCTAATTGGGCTTCTGGTAGTGCATAAGTACCTTCTTGTTCTATTGGATTTTGTGTTGCTAAAACCATAAAAGGATTTTCGAAAGGGTAGGTGGTACCGTCAATTGTGGCTTGTCGTTCTTCCATAGTTTCAAACAAAGCGGCTTGCGTCTTCGCAGGAGCTCTGTTAATTTCATCAATTAAAACAATATTTGAAAATATAGGTCCTTTTTTAAATTCAAATTCTGAAGACTTCATATTTAAAATAGAAGTTCCTAAAACATCACTTGGCATTAAATCTGGTGTAAACTGAATACGACTAAAATCGGTTTTTAAAACCTTGGCAAACAACTTAGCAGTTACTGTTTTTGCAATACCTGGGACTCCTTCAATAAGTACATGGCCATCAGCAAGTAGGGCTACAATAAGTAATTCTACAAAATTATCTTGGCCTACTATAACTTTTCTAAGCTCTTCTTTAATACTTTCAACGGCATTTTTTAAGCCTTCTAACTGTATTCTATTGTCAAATTTTAAGTCTTCGTTTACTGCTTCGTTTTCCATTGATTATGGGATTTAAATTGTTCTATTAAGGTGTTTAGCCTTTCTAATTCGGTTTTGTCTACAGCGCTTTTTGAGCTTAAAGCACTAATATGATTAAATAAAGTTTGTGTATCGCTAACCGTATTATTGCTTCGTGCGGCTAAGTTTTTAATAAATATATCATCAATATTAGATGTGGTAAGGTGCATGGTATTTCTAATATAATCTAAAAAGTGTGTGATTTTATGACTAGAAATGTCTTTGTGCTTACCTTTTTCGTAATACATATTGGCAATGGTTCTTGTAAAGTCTAAGGTCTGGTTTTTTAACGGTCTCACAATTGGTATGGCGCGTTGTTTGCGTTTACCTTCAAAAATAATATAGATTAAAACACCTATAAGCATAATGTAATAGGCCCACTTTAAAGATGTGGTGCTCAGAAATAAATACATTGGTGAAGCGTAAAACTTCTTCCCGTTTTTGTAATATGTATCTACATAAATGGTTTCATTTGTGTCTATATAAGATAGTAAACCTGCTGTGTAATCTTGGTTAGGTGACTGCAGTATAAAGTAATTAGTAAAGGCTTGCGGAAACGTACTGAGAATAATTTCACCATCTCCAAAAGGTTGTTTTATGGTGTTAACTAGAGAATCTTTAATTTTTCCGTTAGGGCCTCGGTACGTATCTATAAAACCTAAAATAGTGGTTTGCGTAGTGTCTATTTTATTAAAGTAATAGAAGGTGTTAGCTTTGTCGTATTTATACGTTTTGTTTTGGTCTAATTGCGGATTTACTAAGTTAACTTGGTATTCCTTATTAAAGTTATCGTATGTTTTTACAGTTTTGGTTTTTAAGTGTAACGTGTCTAAAAGTTGTTCTTCAAAATCTACTGCCGAGATGATAAGCTGGTTTCCGTTAGACACCCAATCTAAAAGTGCATCGCGCTCTTCTTTACCAAAATTTATACCACCATTATAAAATAAGTAGGTACCTTTTATGTCATTGTCTTTTAAATACTCAAAAGGTGGGCGTTCTACAGGTGTTATATTTTCACATATACGTTGCAATTGCGCATTAAAAACATAAGAACCAAACGGAATTTTATGATGTGTGGCATACGACGGAAACCAATTTATATCTTTTGGTTTTGTCATCTCTAAAAAGACGATAAAGAGAACTACTAGTGCAATTAATACGCTATATATTTTACCTTTTTTACTCATTATTTCTCAATGGTTTTATTAAGAGTTTCAAAAGGTGTTTTTAAGTTTTCGAATTTTAATTCATCAACTGCGAATTCGCCATACCAGACATAATCATAAATTTTTGTAATGTTTTTAAAACTAATTTTTAAATCGTCTTTTTCTATTTCGTTTATGTAATCGTCGTTCGTTTTTTGTGGTTGCCAAGCAATACGGTCACTTTCTGTAAGATGTTTTAGCGATAGTAAATAGTAATAACGAATGGCTAATCTATAATTTTGTTGCTGTATTGCCTCTTTAATTAAAGCCGGAATATCTTCATTCTGTATAATTTGCTCTTCTTCGGTCAGCGTTACAGATCCGCTTTCTTTTACTTTAAATCTTAAGTTATTTGAATTCACTTTTAGAAAAAACCGAATTAATAAAAACAGAAGAAACCCTAATAATATATATGGTAAAATTCTGAATACAAAATAAATAAAACCAGAGGCAGTACCAACTCCAAAAATAGCTTCCCAAAATTCTTGAAGAAAATTTTGAAGCCAATCAAAAAATTTATTTAGTACATTTTCTTCGGCTTCAATTTCAAAATAATTAAAGGCATCATCTGCTTTGTAAGTTTCTAGGTCTTGTTCTGTAATTATTTGTTTTTTTAGTGTTGTAGTATCATAATTTATAGGTTGCATGTTTTGTTGACCAAACATAAGTTGACCAAGCAATACATAAAAAAACAACACCCTATAGCTCTGCATTTAGTCTTCTATTTTACCTATTTCACTAATACGATCATAAGTACCGGTAAAGCTAGTTTTTTCGTGTAAGTGAAAGTAAATAACAGCTCCACCTATAACTATAATACTATTAAGCAATAATTGAAAAAATGTATTTATTAACGTTAATATAATTAATATAGGGTCTGCCGAAAAGCTATTTAAATCAGCTGGGTCTATTTCGCCAGCAAAAATACCAGTACCAACCATAGTATATAAAGAAGCAACAAATGTAAATACGTTACCACCAACAAAATATATAATGCCTATAACGATGATAGCACCAAAGGCTGTCCAAAAGTCTGCATTCACCAAAGTAAAAGCTTGACTGTAAGCATCTGTAGTTGAGCGTTTCGTTTCAAAAACAAAAATACTAAACACTACTGCCATTGGTACCATGGCATAAAAGAATGGTAATACACAAAGCATAAGCGAAATTATAATAGTTAGACCTTGTAGAAAACTAAGTCCAAAAAAGGACCAAAAGTTTTTATAGGCATTACGTTTTATATCTGCTAAATCGGTTTCTCCTTTGTGGTCTATATAAGATTTTATATAATAAAGAACCGCTGATGTTGTAAGTATATAAGCTGCTATAGAAGATACAAAGTAACAAATGGCAGCAATAACAGTAGCAAATATACTACCCGAGTTGTATGATAGGTCTCCAAACGAATCAAAGTCAAAAATATCGCCAGCAATGTAATTATAAGCAGCCAGAGATAACATAAAAATTAGTATTGCTGGACCTGCAACATTAAAAATGGTTTTCATTAGAGGCTTAAATTCATTTCTAATAAAGCCAAATGTATCTGTTAAGATGCCACTAAAATCGCTTTGTTTTCTAAATTCTATATATTCTTTATTCATTATGAGTTGGTAAGTTTTATTGTGTTTTTTATTTCAATAGTTTGTTTTGATGCTTTATGTAGTCTAATAGGATAAATAACGTAATAAAATAGGATTAGTGTTAGCGAACTTCCAATAATTAATATAGCAAGCCAATCTGGCATTTCTGTATGTCGTGTTACAAAACCTTCTAAAAAGCCCGCAATAATAAAAAACGGAATAGTACTCATTAATATTTTTAACCCATTAATGACTCCGCGTTTAAAAGATTCTAATCGTGGTAATGTACCTGTAAAAAGTATACCGTTACCCATTACCAAGCCTGCACAACCTGCAATTACAATTACAGATATTTCTATAGTACCATGTATCCATATGGTGCGTGCAGATTCCCATAATAAGTCTTGTTCGTAAAAGAAATACTGAAAGCTACCCAGCATAATACCATTTTGCATCATTATATACAAGGTGCCAATACCTAACATAATACCATAGCCAAATGCAAATAAAGCGACTTTAATATTATTAAGCGTAATGCCTAAAAACATATTAAACTCACCTTGTTTTTTGTAAACACCCATTGGGTCGCCTTTTTCTATGTTTTCTAAGGTCATGTTTACATAACCATCTCCTAAAAATGAACGCACAAAATCACCCTCATTAGCTGCTGAAAATGCACCAACTATAACAAATAGTAAAAACGTTAAAAAAGTAATTAAAAGCTCTTTATGATGTCGGTAAAACAAAAGCGGAAACTCAGTTTTAAAAAAAGAAACTAAACGATTTTTAGGTTCTTTTTTAGTCTTGTAAATATGTTGATGGGCTTTTGAAGCGAGTTGATTAAGGTAACGTTCTGTATTGCTGTTTTTGTAAAAGGTTTTCGCGTAGCTAAGATGATCTGTTACTTCTATGTAAAGATCAGAAAGTAAATCGGGATCTATATTAATTTTATTTGCAAGAACGCTTTCAAATTCTAACCATTTATCCTTATTTTGCTTTACAAAAGCTGCCTCGCGCATATATTAATCCCTTTAGTCTTCCAAAGAAAAGAAAATATGGATGAATTTCAAATAGAAACGGCCCAAAATGTAGGGATAAATCAAAACGTTGCCAGTATTGGTGACCGAATGCTTGGTTATCTTATAGATAGTGCTGTTATTTTGCTATACGGAATCTTAGCCATATTACTTTTAATTAAATTAAATTTAGAACCAGGCGATAGTTGGGCAGTTTATTTATTAGTCTCATTACCCGCATTTTTATATTACGTTTTATTAGAAACTTTTTTAGACGGTAAAACATTAGGTAAGTCTGTAATGAAAACACGTGTAGTTAAATTAGATGGTTCACCACCAGGTTTTGCTAATTATTTTGTACGGTGGATTTTAAGAATAATAGACGTCGTTTTAACCTCTGGTGGTGGTGCAGTTTTAACCATTTTACTAAAAGGCAATGGGCAACGTATTGGTGATATAGCTGCAGGAACTACAGTAATTAGTGAGCGCGAAAACTTAAGTATTAATGATACCTTAATAAAAGATTTGCCAATAGATTATGTGCCAACTTATAGCCAAGTTACCGTCTTAAACGATAGCGATATGCAAACTATAAAAAATCTATATGACGATGCGGTTAAAAATAGCAACCATAATGTTATTTTAAATCTGCACCACAGATTAATTAAGGTGCTGGGTGTAGAGCCAAAAGAAAATCCTGTGGTTTTTGTTGCTAAGGTTATTAAAGATTATAATTACTACACACAAAACATGTAATGTTTATACAAACCATTGATATTTTAGGAACTGTCGCTTTTGCTATTTCGGGTGTTTTAGTTGCCATGAACAAGCGTATGGATCCGTTTGGTGTTTTTATAATAGCTTTTGTAACAGCTGTTGGTGGTGGTACATTACGCGATTTGCTTATTGGTGCGACTCCTGTTTTTTGGATGACAGATATGATTTTTATTTACGTAATTTCTGCAGCTACATTTGCAGCTGTAGTCTTTAGAAATCAAATAAAGCATTTAAGAAAATCACTCTTTTTATTTGATACGATTGGTATTGGCCTATACACTGTAATTGGCATAGAAAAAGGGTTAAATGCAGATTTACATCCCCTAATATGTATAGCTTTAGGTACCATGTCTGCTTGTTTTGGTGGTGTAATTAGAGATATTCTTTGTAACGAAATACCTGTAATTTTTAGAAAAGAAGTTTACGCAACTGCTTGTATTGTTGGTGGTGTAACCTATTTTATTTTACGTGAGTTAGTGCCAGATAAAAACCTTATTTTTATAATAGCATTGAGCGTTGTAATTACCATAAGATTATTGGCTGTAAAGTTTAAAGTAAGTTTGCCAACGCTTTACAAAAAAGAGTGAATTAGGTTTACTAATTAAGCGTAGAGTCTTAGCTTATTAGGTTAATCTATAATTTTTACGGTTTTAATAAATACGGTTTTTAGAGGCCAATCGCCTTCATCGGTATCTACAGCAGCAATTTTATCTACAACGTCCATACCCTTAATAACTTCACCAAATACAGTGTATTCGCCATCTAAGTGGTAAGCACCATCTTTTTTCTGAACTATAAAAAACTGATAAGGTGAAGCCAGTTTATAAGCATTCTCTATTTCGCCACTTGGCATAGAAATTGCACCTCTTTTGTGGGTATAACCACGCTTAGTATCTGGTGGTAAAAGATAACGGCCAATTTTTTTCCTACGTTTAGCAATGTCGTACCCATCACTATTACCTCCTTGTATTACAAAATTATTAACCACTCTGTAAAACTGCGTATAATCAAAATACTTTTGTTTGGTTAAGAAAATAAAATTAGCACGATGAAATTTAGTTTTATCATAGAGTAGAATATCAATATTTCCAAAATCGGTAACAATACTTACCTTATTTTCTTTGTGTTCTTTGTCGTATTCTAAAAAGAATTCCATAGCATTAGCATCTGTAAGTCTAGGGTATTCGCTTTGCTGTTTAATTTTAGCAGCGTTTTGTAATTTCACTTTTGTTAGAGAATCTTTTATTACAGTAGGGTTCTTTTTTTTTGAAGTTTGTTTATCTTCACAATTAAATAGTAATAATCCAATACACGTAATTAATAGAAATCTCATAAATGCTTTTTAATTCGTTTTTAGAATCTGTAGTAAAAATAAAACATCTCAGTTTGTTTGGCGAAGCTTCGCATGCAAAAATGTCTCCGCCTTACCGTTTAGAGCTTGCAGCTAAAATGAAAGAAAAGTCTAAAGACGCTAAAAAAGCTGGTGTTATGGCTTTGTTTTATCCAAATGCTAAAAATGAAACTCATTTAGTTTTAATACTTCGTAAAACGTATAAAGGGGTACATTCTGGTCAAGTAGGCTTTCCTGGTGGTAAATATGAAGAAGAAGACAAAGATTTAATGATAACAGCTATACGTGAAACAGAAGAAGAAGTTGGTGTGCCAAAAGCTATGGTTGAAGTTTTAAAAACAATGTCGCCTTTATTTATTCCACCAAGTAATTTTATGGTACATCCGTATTTAGCAATTTCAGAGACCACACCTAATTTTATAAAACAAGATGAAGAAGTAGAAGGTATTATAGAAGTTAGTTTAGTAGATTTTTTAGACGAAACAAATAGTATAACTGCAAGAGTACCAACATCTTTTAATGTAGAAGTTGACGTGCCTGCGTTTTATTTAAACGGTCATAAGGTTTGGGGTGCAACAGCGATGATGCTTGGTGAGGTAAAAGACTTGTTAAAAGAAGTTTTATAGCCTATCTATTTATTACATTTGTAGTTGACAAAAAATTAAAAATTTACTATGGGATTATTTAAAAAAAATCCTTTTGGACATATACTCTGGGTTAAAAAATGGCTAATTAGACTATTAGGTGTAGCTACACACAGACGCTTTAGAGGTTTTAATGAGTTACAAGTAGAGGGGTCTGATATTTTAAAAAACTTACCAGATACTAATGTCTTATTCATATCTAATCACCAAACGTACTTTGCAGATGTAATTGCAATGTTTCACGTATTTAATGCGAGTTTAAGTGGTCGTTTAGACAATATTAAAAATGTAGGTTATTTATGGAATCCTAAATTAAACATGTATTACGTAGCAGCAAAAGAGACCATGAAATCTGGTTTGCTTCCTAAGATATTTGCTTATACAGGTTCTATAAGTATTGAGCGCACATGGCGATCTCAAGGTAAAGATGTAAATCGCCAAGTTAAAATGAGCGATATAACTATGATTAAAACAGCCTTAGATGATGGTTGGGTTGTTACATTTCCTCAAGGTACAACAACCCCTTTTAAGCCTATTAGAAAAGGAACTGCGCACATTATAAAAAAGTATCAGCCTATAGTTGTACCCATAGTTATTGACGGTTTTAGACGTTCTTTTGATAAAAAAGGACTTCGTATTAAAAAGAAAAATATTTATCAATCTTTTGAAGTAAAGGAGCCGCTAAAAATAGATTATGAAAATGAGTCTATTGCAGATATTGTAGAAAAAATTGAATACGCTATAGAGCAGCACCCATCATTTTTAAAAGTAATTCCACAAGAAGAAATTGAAGAAAAAGAGCGTTTAAATAAAGCACTTAGAGATTGGTAGTGATTTTAAGTATTAGGCAATAGTCCTAATTACATAATACATATTTGCTTCTTTTTGACTCTGCGAGCATTACAATATTTTTGAATTTTGAGCCTATAGTCTACATTACACACTAAAAACTATACCCTACATCTTTGCAACTTTGATTGAGTTTAATTTAAAAGCTTGTTTATTGAATTAAACTTTTGTTTCTTATCTACAAATAAAGCTACTGTTATTTTGCAGGTTTAATACCTTTTCAAACAGATTTTAATTTATAATTCTAATTTTTTTAATTCGTCATAATTTTTATTGAGGCGTTTTAACAATATGCCGTAAATAACTCTATAGAAAAACCATAGTATAAGTAGTATTAGTGCAGCAATAATAACAACAACCAAATAGATTACGAGCATCTCACTGGTACTTGCTTCTAAGATTTGCTCATGAAATTCGGGATTTTCTAAATATTCAAAATAGAGAGAAAGCGGAATTGAAATAAAAATTAAGGAAAGGTTAAATACAACATAATACTTAATGACTTTACGTGTTTGTAAAATACTCTCCATTAATTTTTTAGCGCTGTCTGTAGAGGAAATAGATTTGTAAGATTTATACAAGAAATAGATAAACAGTATAATAACAAAATAACTAAATATATTTAAAGCTACAAAAAGTGGGTTCTCATAACTCGTATCTAATTTCTCCTTAAAAGTAGTAGAAAGGTAATAAGGTAATATGCCTGCTAATAGCCAAAACACAAGTTCACCAATACCTATATATAATAATGTCTTTACAATCGATGATGATTTTTTATGCACCATTTTATAAAGATCCGTGTCAGAATAGCTCTTATAGTCTGTAGAGTCTTTATTCCAATCTTTTTTTAATAAATCTAATTCATCCATATCGTTTACGGATTTAATATTGTTTTTAATTTCTTTTTCACACGGTTCATTTTTACCCGTGCATTGACTTCGCTAATTCCTAAAGTAGCGCTTATTTCTCTGTAGTCTTTATCTTCTAAATACAAGAAGACTAAAGCCTTTTCTATATCATTTAATTGATGTACCGCTTTGTATAAGAGTTTTAATTGTTGCTCTTCAGTATCATCATATTCTTCTGCTTTAATCTTAAATTCAACCGCATCAAACTGTTGCGTACTTATGCGTCGTTTAGATTTTCTATACAGTGTAATTGCTGTATTTAAACCCACACGATACATCCATGTACTAAATTTTGAGTCGCCTCTAAACTTAGGATACGCTCTCCATAACTGAATTGTAATTTCTTGAAACAAATCGTTATGCGCATCTGCATTGTTGGTATATAAACGACATACCTTATGCACAATGTTTTGATGCGTTTGCAACTGTTCTACAAAACTATGTTCGAGTTCTTTATTCAATTAATACGTTTGGTTAGTTATTTAATTAGTAGTTAGACTATACGTTATGTTACAGTTTTAAACTATAAAATTCTCTTTTTTCAAATATATTCAATTCATCAGTTAAATTTCACAGTTCGGTATTATAGAATTTTAAACACTACTAAAAAGATTGAAGTTTGTCTCATCAATTTAAACTGATGTATTTCAGAATCAGAAAACTAACATTTAATCACCAATCACTCCATGAAACATTTTATTACAATTTTTATCTGTTTTCTATCTGCACTTACTTTTTCGCAAACTGAGGTAACAGGTATTGTCTTAGATATTAAAAATCAACCTATTATTGGTGCTAATGTTTATTTAGAAGGTACTTATGATGGTGATACGACTAATGAAAATGGGAATTTTCAGTTCTCTACAGAAGAGACAGGTAAGCAAAGTCTTATTGTTTCTTACATGTCTTACGAAACTAAAACTATTGTGCAAGAGGTTACTAAGCTATCTAATCTTCAGATAAAATTAAGAGAAGATGTAGAAACCTTAGATGCTGTAGTTTTAAGTGCTGGTAATTTTGAAGCTAATGACAATAGCAAGGTTTCGGTATTAAAACCATTAGACGTTGTCACTACAGCAAGCGCATTGGGCGACTTTGTTGGTGCACTGCAAACACTACCAGGAACGTCTAATGTTGCTGAAGATGGCCGTTTATTTGTAAGAGGTGGTGATGCAGATGAAACTCAAATTTTTATAGATGGCATTAGAGTATTTACACCTTATTCTCCAACAACGAATAACCTGCCTACACGAGGACGTTATTCTCCATTTTTATTTGATGGTATTACATTTTCAACAGGTGGCTACTCGTCTGAGTTTGGACAAGCTTTGTCTAGCGTATTATTACTAAATACAATAGATGAGCCCGATCAAGAGAAAACTGATATTGGTCTTTTATCTGTTGGTGCTACAGTTGGTAATACTCAAAAATGGGAGACATCTTCGCTCAGTGTTAATGCGTCTTACATAAATTTAGGGCCTTATTTCGAGATTTTTGAAAACAGAAATGATTGGGAAAAGCCGTTTCAGGGTGCACAAGGTGAAATGGTTTTTAGACAACGTCTTAATAATGGTTTATTTAAGTTTTATGCTGCTTTTGATGTAACTTCATTTCAGTTAACACAAGAAGATATTAATTTTGAGGAAGGCATAGATTTTAAGTTGAACAACAACAACTTCTATCTTAACACCTCGTATAAAGGTATCTTAGGAAATAATTGGACACTAACCACAGGATTAAGTTATACGTATGCCAAAAATGAACAAGATATATTTACTACTGGTATTGATGACACTGAGAAATCTGGACATATAAAGTTGAAATTAAAGAAACGGTTTAATAGTCGGTTTAAATTAAACTTTGGGGTTGAGCAGTTTTTTACAGATTTTAACGAAATGCTTACAGATAATTCACAAACGGATGCTTACGGCTTTAACAATAATATTAAAGCTGGTTTTGCTGAAGCCGATTTAATTTTTTCAAAAAAATTAGCCTTAAAAGTTGGTATTAGAGCAGATTATAGCTCAATTTTTGAGGATACAGACATAGCGCCAAGAGTAGCTTTGGCTTATAAAACTTCTGCCAACGGGCAATTTTCTTTGGCTTATGGAAATTTTTATCAAAACCCAAATAGTACTATTTTAAAGTTTGAACAAGACTTGCGAGCACGTAAAACGTCGCATTACATACTTAATTATCAATATGTAAATAATGGGAAGATTTTTAGAGCAGAAGCATACAGAAAAGATTACGATAACTTAGTAAAGTTCGATACAGATTTTACAATGGCCACTACTAATTTTGATGCTTCAGGTTATGGCTATGCACAAGGGTTAGACTTATTTTGGCGCGATAATACGAGCATTAAAAACTTTGATTATTGGGCGAGTTATTCTTACTTAGATACACAACGCGAATATAGAAATTTTGAGAGTGCTGCACAACCAAACTATGCTACAAAACACAATCTGTCTCTTGTTGGTAAGTACTGGGTTGAGGCTTGGAAAAGTCAATTAGGTTTAGCCTACGGTTTTGCTTCAGGGCGACCTTACACCAATCCTAATACCACTAAGTTTTTAAGCGAACGCACCAAATCGTTTAATAGCTTAAGTGTAAATTGGGCGTACTTGTTGAGTCCACAAAAAATTTTATATTTTTCAGTAAATAATGTCTTAGGCTTCAGAAATATTAATGGTTACCAATATGCTAATACACCAGATTTTAATGGTCAATTTAATAGAAGAGCCTTAACACCTGGCGCCGATCAGTTTTTTGTGCTCGCTTTTTTCTGGACAATCAGTGAATATGGTACAGACAATCAGCTCGATAATTTATAGATAAGCGATAGCGGTTTTACTTCCATTTAATATTGCAACCCATACTCGGTTTTTGTTTTAAATTCACAGACCGGTTTTCAACAAGAGCAGTCATGGCATTTCTTAAGTCTACCCCGGTTACGGGTATGTCATTTCCTGGTCTTGAGGAGTCTAATTGCCCAGTGTAAACTAATTCTAAATTGCTATTAAATAAAAAGAAATCTGGAGTACATGCCGCATCATAAGCTTTTGCTACATCTTGAGTTTCATCGTACAAATACGGAAAAGGGTAGTGGTTAGCTTCAGCATGTACTTTCATTTTATTTGGGCCATCTTGTGGGTAGTTTTGCGCATCATTACTCGAAATTGCAATTGTATTTATACCTTTTTTAGCAAAGTCGTTAGCCAATTGTACCAATTGCGTATTCACATGTATTACAAATGGACAGTGATTGCATATAAACATTACCAGTGTACCATCGTTACCTTTTAAATGAGATAAAGATTTTAGTTGGCTATCTTTAGTGTCAACTAAACTAAAATCGGGTGCTTTGGTGCCAAGAGGTAACATATTTGAAGGTGTTAATGCCATTGTAATTCTAAGTTTATTTACTAATTTTAAGACATGGAAAAGATAATAACATTTGAAGACTTTACAAAAGTAGATTTAAGAGTAGGAACTATTGTCGCAATAAATGATTTTCCTAAGGCGCGCAAACCAGCCTATAAGCTAACCATAGATTTTGGGGACTTAGGCACAAGGCAGTCTTCTGCACAAATAACTACCCTTTACAAAATGAGTGATTTGTTAAATAGACAAATTGTGGCCGTGGTTAATTTTCCTAAAAAACAGATTGCTGACTTTATGAGCGACTGCCTCGTTGTTGGTGCTGTTAAAGATGCTGATGTGTTCTTATTACATCCTGAAACTAAAGTTAAAAATGGAACACAAGTATCTTAATATTTTCTTTGAGTTGGTAGTTTTATAAGTACGTTAAACGGTTTGTTACTACATTTCTTCTCTAAAAAATATAGCATTCATTAGCAGTCTATTTGTACCATACCAAAAGCCTCTAAAATTGGTGTTATCTGTAAATGCAATAATATTACCACGACCAAGATTACCTATTTTTAGCGGTACAGTGCTACTAATACTATCTAGGTTTTGTTTAGAAATATAGCCGCTTAATAATGGGGCTTTGGTGTACTGTATCGGATTATTATAACTGTTTTTATCTGCTTTAATAAATAATGTAGAGTTTCTAAAAATAGGTAACTTTTCGTTTTTATAACCAAAATTAATAGGGTGAGAGCGGTCTAGTTGTGTTTCAAAAATGGCACCACCAATAACTTGTGCACCGTTATAATTACTGCGTTGTTCAAAGCTAATATTTTTAGCAACACGTTTACTCTTTTTAAAGTCTATAGTCATTAACTTCTTTGAATTAATCCAGCGTAAGGCATTTTTATAAGCGACTAATGTACCTCCATTTTGGATCCATGTTTTTATTTTTTTTGTATTGTCATCATCTAAGCCAGCGTAAGAATTTACCATAATAATAGTAGTGTATCTGCTGAGGTCTGCGCGTCTAAAATTTTTGGTATCTAGTTTTGTAGCTATAATATCGTAACGCGTATCTAGTAAATGCCATATTTCGCCAGCATCATAAGATGTTATACCGTCACCTACTAATATGGCCACTTTTGGCAGCTCTAAAGTTCTAAAATTATTACTTCCAAGATCGATTCCGTCATTTAAACCTGTCGTCACCGCATCAACAGTTAGGTGACTTTTTTTCGCTATTGTGTTTAAAAATGTATAGATTTCTGAAGGTGTCATATCCTGATTTTTAGCTGGGATCATTAATGTACCGTAATCATAAGCTTTACCATTGGCATTAAAAGATTTCATGCTTACTTTAGCTCTTAATCCTTTTTTTAAGACCTCATTTAAAAATTTTGGTGCGTAATATTCATTCCATTCTATTAGATAAGCATAGTCGCTTTTTACAGTAACACCGCCTTGTTTGTGTGTTAAGTCTTTTACTATATTACCAGCATTGGCTGTTGTTGTTTCTGTGTAGTCTACGTTAAATGCCAAAGGGAACGTCCACGCAGAAATATCATAGAATAAACTATCTTTAAACGTGGTTCGTTTTTCAAACATGGCATTAATCAAACGTGTGTTTTTTTGATTTTTTGGTACCACATAACTGTAACCTTTCTTGTAGTTTTTACCATTTTCAGAAAAGTCAGATTTTATATCATGAAAAGAAATATGGTGGCGTTTAAGTATCTCTGCTAAATGGTAGGTTTTTGCAGCATCTTTTTCATCACCAAAAACAATTGCATTTTTACCTTCTTTAGCAGCTTCTTTACGAGCGTTTTTGAAGAAATTGTGTTGGTAGTCTAAAATTTCTTTGCGCATACCATTTGCGGCAGCAAGTGTAGATAAGGTCGCTGTAAATTGATTTTTAATTGTAAAAGGAAACGTTAATATGCCATTATCGCTTTCTTGTATATGCCCACGAGAACTTGCTTGTTCAAACAAAATGCCAATACCACCATTTATATCTGGGAAGGTTGAGCCTTTACCATAATAGAAATCATCAAAACTTTCTTCAGAATAGTATAACGAGCCTATTTTATCTAATGCTTTTGCATGGTAAGTAGCTATTCCTTTTGTTAATTCTTGATTTAATTTTGGTGTTAATGGATGTGTACGTGACGGAATACCAGGCTGAAAGAAGAAACTAGAATTGGTGCCCATTTCATGATGATCGGTTAGAATATTTGGTAACCAACTATGATATGTTTTAATACGTGCTCTAGATTCTGGTAATTGCACAGGTAGCCAATCTCTATTCATATCAAACCAATAGTGATTGGTACGTCCACCAGGCCAAATTTCGCTATATTCTCTGTCGTTAGGGTCAGCGTTTAAATTCATACTACGATTGGTATTTGCCCAATAAGCAAAGCGTTGTAAACCATCTGGATTTAAAGAAGGGTCAAATAAAATAACTGTATTATTTAATAATTCATTGATTTTAGTTCCTTGTGCAGCAGCCAAATAATAAGCTGCTAAAAGTGCTGCATTAGAGCCACTTGGCTCATTACCGTGAATAGAAAATCCTTGATAGACTACAATTGGTCTGTTTTCAGCATTGGCAGTATCAGTTTCAGTAGCATTTATATGTGCTTGCTGAATGGTATTTATATTTTTATGATTTTGTGGTGCTGTAATTGTAAGTAAGAGTAGTGGTCTGTCTTCAAAGGTTTTACCTCTGTTTTCTATAGTAATACGATTAGATGATTCTGCTAAGGCATACATATACTGCACCAACTTATCGTGTGTTATGTGCCACTCGCCAACATTGTGCCCAATAATACTCTGTGGTGTCGGTATGGTTGAGTTATAGGTTACATCTTGTGGTAAATAATACGATAATTCTGTTTGTGATTGTGAGAATAGAGTAGTTGTTGCTAAAAACAGGAGTAGTGCAATACGTTGCATAAATTTTAGTATAATTGGTTAAAGTCTAAAAATAAAAAAACCGTTACTAAGCGTAACGGTTTTTATTATAATTTAACACATGGTGTTTTAGATATCGTCAAAGCTAATATCTGTAAAACTGTCTGTGCTTGGTTTTGTGTCTTCTGGTGTTTTAGCTTCATTTGTAACAAAGTCATCGTCACGTTTAAAATCTTTTTGATGACGTTCGCTAATAACTTCTTCACCTTTTTCGTTAATAATATAATCTGTCATTTCGGTTAAGATGTCTTTAAACTCAGTAAAGTCTTCTTTATAAAGATAGATTTTATGTTTTTTGTAATGAAATGAACCATCGTCATTAGTGAATTTTTTACTCTCTGTAACGGTTAAATAATAGTCACCTGCCTTGGTTGCTCTAACATCAAAGAAATAAGTTCGTCTGCCAGCACGTAGTACTTTAGAATATATTTCTTCCTTGTCCATCATTTCATAATCACTCATAACTCAATCTTATGTTTTTATTCAATTCAAAAATCTAAAAAAAAAGTAAAGTAAACAACTAATTATTACATTTCTTTTTCAGACAGTTGTTTGGTGTAAAGTTCCTTATAGTAACCCTCTTTGTTAATTAAGCTGTCGTGGTTTCCTGTCTGAATAACCTTACCATCATCTAATACAATTATTTTGTCAGCATTCTTAGCTGAAGATACACGGTGACTTACAATAATTGTAGTTTTGTCTTTAGTGAGTTTTACTAAATTTTTAAGTATTTTTTCTTCAGTTTCTGTGTCTACAGCAGATAGGCAATCGTCAAATAAAAGAATGTCGGGTTTCTTAATTATAGCTCGTGCAATAGAAACGCGTTGTTTTTGTCCGCCAGATAATGTTATACCACGTTCTCCTAAAGTGGTTTCGTAAGTTTTACTAAAGCCCATAATGTTTTTATGAACTCGAGCATTTTTTGCAGCCTCAATTACTTCATCATCTGTGGCATCTTCTTTGCCAAACTTTATATTGTTTTTAATCGTATCTGAAAACAAGAAAGCGTCTTGTGGCACGTAACCTATACTTTCTCTAAGACTATAAAGGTTAAGTTTTGAGATTGTCGTATTATCTACTAAAATACTTCCGTTGTTAATATCGTAAAGGCGACCTATTAAATCTAATATGGTAGATTTACCTGAGCCGGTTTTACCTAATATGGCTAATGTTTTGCCAGATTTAAGCATAAAACTAACGTCTTTTAAAGCTTCAATATTAGTGTCAGGGTAAGTGAAAGATACGTTCTTAAATTCAATATCACCTTTAATTGGTGTGGGCTCTGTAGCAGTATTTGTAATGTCTGGTTTTGTTTTTAAAAACTCATTAATACGCTCTTGAGATGCTTCTGCTTGTTGTACTAAAGATGTTACCCAACCTACAGTAGCTACTGGCCATGTTAACATATTTACATAAATAATAAACTCAGCTATAGTGCCTATGTCTTTTATTTCTCCATCAATATATTGCATACCACCAACATAAATAACAATAAGATTACTTATACCAATTAATAGAATCATTAACGGAAAAAATAAAGCTTGTACTTTGGTAAGGTTAATTTGCTTTTGTCTGTTTTGGTTAGAAAAATCTGTAAACTCAGTATTAGTTCTAGGCTCTATACCATAAGATTTTATAACAGAAACACCACTAAATGTTTCTTGTGTAAAGGTAGAAAGTGTAGATAATGATTGCTGTACAATGGTACTTCGCTTATTAATTAATCTACTTAATTGATAAATTGCTACAGATAATATAGGTAGTGGCAATAATGTGTACAACGTTAATTTTGGTGCTGTACTGGTCATGTAAATAAGCGCTACAACAAACAACGTTATCGTATTCATGGTGTACATAATAGCTGGCCCAACGTACATACGTACTTTACCAACATCTTCGCTAATACGGTTCATTAAATCACCAGTTCGGTTAGATTTGTAAAAGTTTAGCGATAAGACTTGGTAATGTTTATAGATTTCATTTTTTAGATCATACTCAATGTAACGCGATACATTTATTATGGTTTGTCGCATTAAAAAGGTAAATACACCAGCAACTATAGCAGCACCAATAATGTAGAGTACGTTAAATATAATTTCTGTTTCAAAAACCTCTTGAGATATTTTTCCGTCAAGTCTATTTGCAACAATAGTAATAGAGTCTCCGACTAAACGTGGGGTAAATAGCATAAATACTTTGGCTATAATGGTTATAAATATGCCAATTATTAAGCGAGATCTATATTTGTAAAAGTATTTATTTAGGTGTTTTAGTGCTTTCATAGTGCATTTGGTCAGGCAAAAGTATTACCATAATCTTATTTTGTGGTTAATATTTTGCTAATCCTTTAATTATAATTTATTTTTGCTCGCTGTTTTTAAAGATTTTTCAACAGCCTTAAATTTTACTTAAATGACTTCAAATATAATTACTCCTAAGGAGCTAAAAAAAATGGATCCAGTTTTTGGTCAACATTCATTCGATGATCATGAACAGATTGTATTCTGTAACGACAAAGATACTGGTTTAAAAGCTATTATTGGTATTCATAATACAGTTTTAGGACCAGCATTAGGTGGTACAAGAATGTGGCAATACAATAACGAGTGGGAGGCTCTTAACGATGTTTTACGTTTATCTCGAGGTATGACATTTAAGTCTGCAATAACAGGGTTAAATCTTGGTGGTGGTAAAGCCGTTATTATTGGCGACGCTAAAACACAAAAAACACCAGAATTGATGAGACGCTTTGGTGAATTTGTACACTCATTAAGTGGTAAATACATTACTGCAGAAGATGTTGGTATGACAACAGAAGATATGGATACTGTAAGAGAGGTGACTCCTTATGTAACAGGTATTTCAGAAAGTAAAGGTGGAGCTGGTAATCCCTCTCCAATTACAGCATATGGTGTTTTTATGGGAATGAAAGCAGCTGCTAAATATCAATTTGGATCAGACGTTTTAGAAGATAAAAGCGTGTATGTACAAGGTATTGGTAATGTTGGTGAAGCTTTAGTAGAGCATTTGGTTAATGAAGGCGCTAATGTTACTATATCAGACATAAGCCAAGAACGGTTAGAAGAAGTACGCTCTAAGTATGGTGTAACTATTTATGGTGGTGACGATATTTATAGCGAATCTATGGATATCTATGCACCTTGTGCTTTAGGTGCCACTATTAACGATGACACAATACATAAGTTGCGAGCTAAAATTGTGGCAGGTGCTGCAAATAACCAGTTGGCAGACGAAATTAAACATGGTAAGTTATTACAAGATAAGGGTATTGTTTATGCACCAGATTTTTTAATTAATGCAGGCGGTATTATTAACGTTTATGCTGAGTTAGAAAATTACGACAGACAAGAAATTATTCGTAAAACAGAAAATATCTACAATACCACTTTAGAGATTTTAGACAATGCAAAGGTTAATAACTTAACCACACACGATGCGGCCTTAAATATTGCTAGAGAACGTATTGAAACTCGTAAAAGAGAAAATTCTAAATAGACGCTATTAAATTTTTATTTCAGAATTAAATAATAGTATTTTTGCAAGGTGAATCTTAAAAAAGGTTCACCTTTTTTAACCCATAATAAAAAGCCAGTTCTTTACACATGCTAAACCGAAGACACATCAGAATAAAAGTTATGCAATCTATGTATGCTTTTAAAGGAACAGAAAGTGATAATCTTTCTAAAGATGAAAAATTTCTACTTCATAGCTTAGATAGCATGTACGATTTATACCTATGTATACTTGCTTTACTGACAGAAGTACACAAAAAGAGTAAGGTTTATAATACCAAAATCGAAAAAAAACTTTCAACATCAGCATCACCTAACACGAGTGCGGTAAAGTTAGAAGACAACCAATTACTACTTGCTATTAGTGCTAATAAAATGCTTCAAGAGCATATTTCTAAACGCAAATTAAACTTTTGGGATTTAGATTTTGAATATGTTGATATCATCTTCAAATCTATTCTTAAAAGTGATTTGTATGCTGAATACATGACTAACGAAGACGTCTCTTTTGCAACAGATAAAAAGTTTATGGTAGCTGTTTACACCGAAATTATTGCACCAAATGAAAAGCTTTACGATTACTTTGAAGATAAGCGACTCACTTGGGTAGACGATTTACCTGTGGTAAACACTACAATTGTTAAGGTATTTAGAAAGCTTAAGTTAACATCGCCAGACACCATATTATTGCCAAATTTGTATAAAGATGAAGACGATAGAGCTTTTGCATCTTCGCTTTTTACAAAAACATTACTAAATAATTCTAAATTTAAAGACGAAATTACTGCAAAGGCCAAAAACTGGGACGGTGATCGTTTAGCAAGTCTTGACGGTGTTTTATTAAAAATGGCACTTTGTGAGTTTCAAAAATTTCCATCTATTCCTTTTAAAGTAACTATTAATGAATATTTAGAAATAGCAAAAGAATACTCTACACCTAAAAGTAGTCTCTTTATTAATGGTATATTAGACAAAATAGTTAAAGAATACCAAGCTAATAATATAGACCTAAAATCGGGTAGAGGATTAGTGTAATAACTAGCAATGGGTTATGGTAAACATGTTAAGAAGTGTTTAAAAATTTTAATTCATTTAAAATAATTGTTACCTTTAGCTGCTAATATTAAAAAGTATATAATAATTTTAAAAATAAAAGTGATGAAAAAAGTAATTTTAGGACTTGGAGCATTGTGTATGGTAGCCTTTACATCTTGTAAAGATGATGCTGCTAGTAAAGTAAAAGCTGATAACGTTGCAATTGCAGCAGAAAGAGATGCTAACGCAGGAGATTTTCCGGTAGTAAAATTCGATAAAACAGAGCACGACTTTGGTACTATTGAAAACGGAACACCTGTAGAAACTATATTTAAATACACAAACACTGGCAACTCTAAGTTAGTAGTTAGTAATATTAAAAGTACTTGTGGGTGTACTGTACCATCTAATTGGACAAGAGAAGTAGATCCAGGTGAGACAGGTGAATTTGCAGTAAAGTTTAATGGAAAAGGAAACGGAAATAAAGTTTCTAAATCTATAACTATGACTACAAACTCAGAAAAAGGTTCAGAAATTGTTAAGATTTCTGCTTTTGTTGAAAAAGATCCTAATGCACCAGTAAAGCAACCAGGAAGCGCAACAATTAACCCAATATCTAATGGTGGTAACTCTGTTGTAAAGTCATCTACACAGCCAGGTCACGAAGGACATAACCACGATTAATAATATTTAATGGAAGGATTAAGTTCAGTTTTACCGTTTGTAGCCATTTTCGCAGTGATGTATTTCTTTATGATTGCACCACAAATGAAAAGAACAAAACAAGAAAAGAAATTTGCAAGCGACCTAAAACGTGGCGATCGTGTTATCACTAAAAGTGGTATGCATGGTAAAGTTATGGAGCTAAACGATAAAGATGGCAGTTGTGTTATTGAAACGTTAGCAGGAAAAATTAAGTTTGACCGCTCTGCAATTTCAATGGAAATGAGTAAGAAGCTAAATGTACCAGCAGTGGTAAAATAAGCGCTTAGCAAAATAGTATAATAAAAGCCACTCAATGAGTGGCTTTTTGTTGTTTAAAAGTTACAGATTTAATTTGGCATAAGTACTATTTGGTAAGTTTAGTTGTTAAGGTATTTTGTGTTTTACTTCTGTTAGTGTCTTGTTATAAATTATCTAATTTTAGTATAAGTTTAAAATTTTCAACTTTAAGTCTAAAAGCTAGTACATTATAAAAATGTAAAGTATATTTGCCATATGGTAAAACTAAATTTACTTAATATAAAATATATTTGTCAATTATGAATGCTAAAGAAATTATAAATTGTGAGCAACGAAAGTTTCAAAAGCTTATAAAATTTAGATTACCACATCGTTTTATGTCTATTGGTATTGCTATAGTGTTATTAGCAATAGCATTTATGTTTGTAAGGGCATTTGCTATAGATGGTGAGACCGAATGGCTTAAGCAACTTTTGCAGAAAACACTGTTAGTAGGCATGCTTATTATGTCGCTTTCTAGAGATAAAGTCGAGGACGAAATGACGTTAAGTTTAAGAGCACAATCTTATGCTGTTGCTTTTGTTATTGGTGTTATCTATGCTTTAGTTATGCCTTATGTAGAGTTTGGTGTCTCTAATGCAGTGCACTCAGGTGGTGAAGCTTTTAAAGATTTAGGAGATTTTCAGGTATTGTTATTTATGTTAATGATACAGTTAATGTTTTATCATAACTTAAAACGTTTTAGATAATGATAAATACTATAAAGGTAGAGCGTGCTATTTTAAATTTAACACAAGATGATTTAGCAAAAAAGATTGGGGTTTCTAGACAAACTATTAACTCAATTGAAGCGAATAGATATGTGCCTTCAACTGTTTTGGCTTTAAGGCTTTCTGCTGTTTTTAATAAGCCAGTTAATGATTTTTTTAAATTACTTATAGATGATTAGTCTGGTTGTAATTGCTGTAAAACTTATGGTAAGTTGGCTATAAAATCTTTAATACCAGCTGTTGCAGATTTAGCTATTACAGTAATTTTTGGTCTGTTTGTAATTGCAGGTTTAGGATCTATATAATATACAGGCGCATGTATTGGTACATAATCTATAAGGCTTGCAGCTGGGTATACCTGCATGCTTGTGCCAATAATTAAAAGTATATCTGCTGTATCGCAAATGTTAATCGCTGTATCTATCATTGGTACAGCTTCACCAAACCATACAATATGTGGTCTTAATTGGTAGCCTTTAGGGCAAGTGTCACCAATATGTATGTTTTCTGTCCAGTTTTTAATGTCATTTTCGTTACCAGTACTTCTAATTTTACGTAATTCTCCATGCAGGTGCACTACATTACTGCTTCCGGCACGTTCATGTAAATCATCAACATTTTGGGTAATTATAGTAACCTTGTGGTCTTTTTCTAAATGAGCCAAAGCAATATGAGCTTGGTTTGGCGTCACCGTTTTAAGTTGTTGTCGTCTTTGGTTGTAAAAATTGAGTACTAATTCTGGGTTTTTTTTAAATCCTTCTGGTGAGGCAACTTCCATAACATCGTGTCCTTCCCAAAGGCCATCAGCATCTCTAAACGTTTTTATGCCGCTTTCTGCACTTATGCCAGCACCAGTAAGTACAACAATATGTTTCATCTTTTTAGTTTAAGATTTTCGTTTCCATTGTTTGTAGATTTTAGAATTAACAAAAGCATCTAGTTCATTGCTACCATCAGCTTCTTTTTCTTCTAAAAACTCTAAAAGTGCGTCACGCTCATAGCCTTGGTCTAATAACTCTTTAACGATCTTAAGTGCATCATCAAAACGATTTTGATAATTAAGACAAACCATCTGCCCAATATAAGCCTCAAAGAGATCAGGGTAATTTACAGTCATATACGCATAGCTGCTTTCTGCATTGGTATAATCATTATTCATATAATAGGTGTTTGCTTTTACAAGATTTAAGAAGTCATCACCTGTTTCGTCTATAAGTATGTCAATATTTTCTATCGCTTTTTGGTAATCTTCTTTAAGGATATAATAATCCACCTGTTTTAGATATAAAGTTGGGTCATTTGGATAGAGTTCTGCAAATTCTTCTAAAATTTCTTCATAAATCTTATCATCAAAATCGCTTGCATAACTGCCTTTAATAATAAGTGTGAATTTTTCTTTAGCCATTGGACCTTTAATCTCATTTATCTTTTCATAAGCTTCTTTTGCCTTGCCTTGCAAAGCTAATTTCCTCGATTCTGATATTTTAACTATTTCATTAGTAGAATTAGAGCCTAAAAGACGCGATATGGGATTTTTACTAGGTTGTGATAAAATAAATAAACGTTGTAGGGTTGCACTAAGTTTTTCTCCAGTAAGATAAATGTAAATGTCATTAAACTTTAGGGTTTCACCGTCAGAGCACACTTTATAATCATGGTAATTTACACCGGTCTCGTTAGAGTATAATCTAAAAGTAAAGTAGTAGGCTTTCTCTGCAATAATATACCTGTAATTAACAAGGTTGTAATAGGCACCTTCATCTATTTGTGCCACAATTTTTTTTGATAATTCTGATCCTGTTTTGCGTATGCCTGTCATAAACCCTTTGGTGTATTCGTCAGTCATATCTATAATGTCATTATCTCCAATTGCTTTTATAAATGAATTAACATCAAATTTTTCGTTAAAAGCGGTGGTCTCAGATGCGTTAAAAGAAGCTTCGATATACTGTGCTAATTCAGCTACTTTTTGGTCATTTTCTTCATTTTCAGTTAACAAGAGGCAAGAGCAGGCTTTGGTGTCTTCTTGTGCATAACTAAGTGCCGAAATAATAATAGTAAAAACTAAACTAAGGATAGTAGATTTAAATTTCATAATTTTATATTGAAGCCATAAATATAATATTTTATGGCTGATTTGGCACTACTTAATTATCTGGAAACCTACCTTACCAAGAATAGGAAGCAGCGATTTGAAAACGTTTTAGAAAACCGAACTAAGCATTTTACGGTAGCGACAGAAGATGTCTATCAATTACATAATACAAGCGCAGTAATGCGCTCTTGCGATGTTTTTGGTGTGCAAGAAGTGAGCATTGTTGAAGAGGTTAACTCTAAAAGTATTGATAGAGAAATAGCAATGGGAGCTCAAAAGTGGGTAGATCTAAAACGTTACCACACTACAAAAGAATGTATAAAAGATTTAAAAGGTAGTGGTTATCAAATTGTTGCAACAACACCACATGTTAATGATTGTGAATTAATGGATTTTGATATTACTAAAAAGTCGTGTTTTTTCTTCGGAAGAGAGACAGAAGGCCTATCTCAGCATGTTTTAGATGAGGCAGATAGCTTTTTAAAAATACCGATGGTTGGTTTTACTGAAAGCTTAAATATTTCTGTGTCTGCAGCGATTATACTTCAGCATGTAACTTCAAAATTAAGGAAGTCTAATATTGAGTGGCAGTTAACAGCAGATGAAATTATTGAAAAGCGTTTTGATTGGGTAAGAAAAACGATAAAAAATTATGATGCTATTGTGGCGCATTACAAGTTAAATCTTTAAGAGCCAGTAGTTAAAATCACTTCTTTTTGCTTCGCTTTTTGTCTTTATTTCTACTTATAATTTTATATTCTTCGTAACATTCACTTATGGCATCTAACATCTGTAGATCGTTAGCTGTATTTATAAAATCTCTAGAATAGTTACATTGGTTAACGATTTCATCTAAATCAAATTTATTAACCTGAAGTAAAACCATAAGCATTTCTCTGTCAAATCGCTTGGCGAGTTGGTTTCTAATTTCATCATCCTCTTTCATTTTTCTTAACTTTCGCATTTCATTTGGCTTTTTACCAAACATGCTGTACAAGAAATCTGCAGGATTAAAAATAGCACCAAGTACTTTAGTAGCTATATTGCTCTTACCACCTTCATAACCAATCCCTGAAAGACCTGAAATTCTGTAACGATTATTAGATGTAACAGGAATCATCTTCATATCTACTTCTAAATACCCAGTAAGTTTTAGTTGTTTTACGGTAACCTCTTCTAATGCTAAAGCAAGCTCGGTCATGTTAATTTCTGTATTGCCAAATTTTAACCAATCGTTTGTTACTCTTACTTTAATAGATTTGTACCCCAGATAAGACAGGTGTAAGGTGTCGTTGGTTTTTGCTCTAATCTCAAAAACACCTTCGTCGTTAGTAGAGGTGCCAATAACCTGGTTTATATTAACAATATTTACTTCGGTTAAAGGTTTATTTGTTGTGGTGCTAATAATAGTACCTGTAACCCTAGTGGGAGTTTTAACATTTGTGGAGTCCTGAGCATTTACAATAGCTACAGAAAAGCACAATAATAAAATAAGAAAATATCGCATTTGTACGTGTTACGTTGTAAAGGTAATAAACAAAACGCACTGTAGCATAAAAGCTATTGTAGTTTTGAGTAAAAATTAACAAGTAAGTCTGCAAAAGTGCCAGTGTAAAATATATTAGGCTTTTATATCTGTTAGATTATGTAGTACTTATCTAAAAACAAATTTTGTTAAAACGCAAATGCGACGCTAACGAATCGCATTTTAGTCTAATGTTTTTTATTTTACAGACAGTATCTTAAATAAACTGAACGTATTTAACTTTAATACAGGCTTTGTGTTTTAGTTACATTCTATGCGTACAGCTTCAGTGCCGTTTCCGGTTCTTATAAAATCTGTTTCGTCTTGGCACTCTGTAGCTTCTCGCGATATTTCTGTTCTGCTAAGTAGCCAAACGTTAGTTGTTTCTTCTTGGTATTTAGCTTCTTGGTAAAAGACTTCCTCACAATTACAGGGTGGATCATTTTCCTCTGGAGCACAGCTAGATAGAAATATTAAATTACAAATAGCTAATACAGATGTAAATCGTAGTAGTTTTTTCATGTTGGTTAAGTTTTGGGATGCCAAACATATAATTAAATATTAAAGTATCTACGAAATACATTAAATATTCGACGAAATGCACTTTTAGCTTCTTTTAGATGTGTGATGATAGCGTTTTAAAAGTTCTAAAAACACTAATAGTTAACTACATTTTTTGATTGTATCTTAATTTTGCTTTCTTTTGAAGATAAGCCGAGCCCTAATCTTGCTTTTATATAAATTTAAATTCATATTATGCTCAAAAAAGTATTCGCTAGTGCCGTTTTTGGTGTTGAAGCTTCCACTATTACCGTTGAGGTCAATGTAGATAAAGGTGTTGGTTATCATTTAGTTGGTTTGCCAGATAATGCTATAAAAGAAAGTAATTACAGAATTGCTGCCGCTTTGCAAAATAATGGATATCGTATTCCTGGTAAAAAAATAACCATAAACATGGCGCCAGCCGACTTAAGAAAAGAGGGGTCTGCTTACGATTTAACTTTGGCTATTGGTATTTTAACAGCGTCTAATCAGATAAAAGCAGAAGATTTAGAAGACTATTTAATTATGGGTGAGTTGTCTTTAGACGGAAGTCTTCAGCCTATAAAAGGCGCTCTGCCAATTGCTGTAAAAGCAAAAGAAGAAGGGTTTAAGGGTTTTATTTTGCCAAGTCAAAACGCAAAAGAAGCGGCAATAGTTAGTGATTTAAAGGTGTTTGGTATAAACAATATTAAGCAAGTTATTAATTATTTTGATAAAGGTGAGGAGTTAGAGCAAACGATAATTAATACAAGAGAAGAGTTTTATAAAAATCTAGATTTTCCTGAGTTTGATTTTGCTGATGTTAAAGGGCAAGAAAGTATAAAGCGTTGTATGGAAATTGCAGCAGCAGGTGGGCACAATATTATTTTAATAGGTCCGCCAGGTTCTGGTAAAACCATGTTAGCAAAGCGTCTGCCGAGCATTTTACCACCAATGACATTGCATGAGGCATTAGAAACCACAAAAATTCATTCGGTAGTTGGGCGTGTAAAAGCGCATGCTGGTTTAATGGCGCAACGTCCATTTAGGAGTCCACATCATACCATATCTAATGTTGCGCTTGTTGGTGGAGGAAGCTATCCTCAGCCAGGCGAAATCTCCCTATCGCATAACGGTGTTTTGTTTTTAGATGAATTGCCAGAGTTTAAACGCGAAGTTTTAGAAGTTATGCGTCAGCCTTTAGAGGACCGAGAAGTAACCATTTCTAGAGCAAAATTTACGGTAACTTATCCGTCATCATTTATGTTGGTGGCAAGTATGAATCCGAGTCCAAGTGGTTATTTTAACGACCCAGATTCCCCAATAACATCCTCACCGGCAGAAATGCAAAGGTATATGGGTAAAATTTCAGGCCCATTATTAGATCGAATAGATATTCATATTGAAGTCACTCCAGTCCCATTCGAGAAATTAGCAGATGACAGAAAAGGTGAGTCTTCTGTAGATATAAGAAAACGAGTTACTAAGGCTAGAGAAAGCCAGACAGAACGCTTCAAAGAATGGGAAAATGTACATTATAATGCGCAAATGAATACCAAGCAAATAAGAAAGCATTGCAAATTAGATGAGGCCTCTATGTTGTTATTAAAATCTGCTATGGAGCGTTTAAACTTATCTGCTAGAGCTTATGATAGAATATTAAAAGTATCTAGAACTATTGCAGATTTAGAAGATTCTAATGATGTATTAGGCGCTCATATTAGCGAAGCTATACAATATAGAAGTCTAGATCGTGAGGGTTGGCTTGGTTAACTAGTTGTTAGAGGGTAGCGTGTATTGAATTTAGAATTAACATGTTGCAATAAATTTATAGTTCAAATTAATCAGTAAACAAATGAAAAATTTATATTTAATTTTAGTTATCATTCTAGCTTTTAGTTGCACAAATTCTAATAAAAAAGAGGTTTTAAAAGAAGATGTAACTTATAATATTGAAGTTATTGAAAATCCAATTTTAAACTTACAGCAAGCTAATCGTTTAGCGCAATTGCCTTTGCATTGTATGGCTACAGAATATCCCAACAAGCTTAATCAAACCATTGGTAGTGCTTTAGATTTGCAAACTCCAAAAGAGCTACATCCTGCGTTCTATGGATGCTTCGATTGGCATTCTGCTGTACATGGCCATTGGAGTTTGGTGTCGCTTTTAAAACAGTTTCCAAATTTAGAGCATAGAATAGAAATTGAAGAAAAATTACTTCAGAATATATCCAAAGAAAATATAGCTAAAGAATTACTGTATTTTAAAGGACAGTATAACACTTCTTTTGAGCGCACTTATGGTTGGGCTTGGTTATTAAAATTAGCAGAAGAATTACGTGGTTGGGATAGTGATGTTGCTAGGGATTTAGAAGTGAATCTTCAGCCGTTAACAGATTTAATAATCAATAAGTACTTAGAATTTTTGCCAAAGTTAAATTACCCTATACGCGTTGGTGAGCACCCAAATACGGCATTTGGATTAAGCTTTGCTTACGATTATGCAATAGCTGTAAACCATATAGAATTAAAGATGCTTATAGAAGCTAGAGCAAAAGATTTTTATGCTAAGGACAGTGGTTGTCCTTTAGAATGGGAGCCAAGTGGTTTTGATTTTTTATCGCCTTGTTTAGAAGAAGCTGCATTAATGAAACGTGTTTTGCTAAAAGACGAATTTAAAAATTGGTTTCAAGAGTTTTTGCCACAACTAAAAGAGTCAACCTTTAATTTAGCCGTTGGTAAAGTCTCTGATAGGACTGATGGAAAATTAGTGCATCTCGATGGTGTTAACTTTTCTAGAGCTTGGAGTCTTAATTATATTGCAAAAGATTTACCAGAATATGCACATCTTAAAAACGTCGCTAATCAGCATATTAATTATTCGTTACCAAGTATTGTTGGCGATAGTTATGAAGGTGGCCATTGGTTAGGGAGTTTTGCGATCTACGCTTTAAACTCTGTAGATAAATAATGAAGAGATTCTTTAAAAATATTGGACCAGGCCCTTTGGTGGCAGCGGCCTTTATTGGACCAGGTACTGTTACAGTCTGCACATTAGCAGGCGTTAACTTTGGTTATACGCTATTATGGGCTATGGTTTTGTCTATTATAGCGACCATAGTGCTACAAGAAATGGCGGCGCGTTTGGGTGTTGTTTCTCAAAAAGGATTATCAGAAATTATAAAATCAGAGATTAAAAACCCAACCTTAAGACTTTTTGCTATAATTTTAATATTAAGCGCTATTGTTGTTGGTAACGCAGCTTACGAGGCTGGTAATATAAGTGGTGGTGCGCTAGGTATGCAAACGTTGTTTGGTGATCCTGTAATTGCTGTAGGTGACTTAAATTTTAATGTATTAAGTTTAGTTATTGGTGCGCTTGCTTTTGTGTTGTTGTATATTGGTAATTATAAAATACTAGAAAAAGCACTAGTGTTTTTAGTTATACTTATGAGTTTAGCGTTTTTAACAACTGCAATTATTACAAAACCAAATGTTGTAGATATAGTAAAAAGTATTATTGTTCCTAAATTTCCGGAAGGTAGTATTTTAACTGTTATTGGTCTAATAGGTACTACTGTAGTGCCATATAACTTGTTTTTACATGCCTCGTTAGCTAAAACCAAATGGCATAATAAGAGCGATTTAGGTTTTGCAAGAAAAGATACTATACTGGCTGTGGTTTTGGGTGGTGTAGTGTCTATGTGTATCATGATTTCGGCTTCTGTAATTCCGTTTCAAGATATTTCTAATGCATCAGATTTAGCTAAAGGATTAGAGCCTTTATTTGGTGTTTATGCCAAATATTTTTTGGCTGTAGGTTTATTTGCGGCAGGTATAACAAGTGCTATTACAGCACCTTTAGCTGCTGCATTTGTGGTAAGTGGTTGCTTGGGGTGGAATACAAATTTAAAGTCAACAAAATTTAAAGCGGTTTGGATATTTATTTTAGGATTAGGTGTTGTATTCTCTACCATTGGTTTTAAATCTATTGAAATAATAAAATTTGCGCAAGTCGCTAATGGTTTGCTATTGCCAATTATTGCGGGTTTTTTACTTTGGGTAATGAATAGGTCGGCAGTATTAGGGCGTTATAAAAATTCAAAACTTCAGAATATATTAGGTGTTTTAATAATGATAGTTGCTGTTTTTCTTGGAGTAAAAGGCATATTGAGCGTTTTTAATTTAATTTAATGAAACCAGTTTTACATATAGATATTAATGCAGATTTAGGTGAGGGTATTGGTAATGAGGCTAAAATTATGCCCTATCTATCATCGTGTAACGTGGCTTGTGGTGGTCATGCTGGTGATAGCCTATCAATGACTAATGCAGTAAGGTTAGCGAGAGCCTGTAACGTAAAAATAGGTGCACATCCTTCGTTTCCTGATAAGGTGAATTTTGGTCGTGTTGAAATGGTTATTACACCTAAAGAATTATTTACAAGTTTAAAGCAACAAATAAACCATTTGCTAGAGGTTATAAAACTTGAAGGGGGAAAGCTTCATCATATAAAACCTCATGGTGCTTTATATAATTTAGCAGCAAAGGATGTAGCTACTGCTTCTGTAATTATTGAGGTTTTAAAAAGTGTAGCACAACCTCTAAAATTATATGCGCCAAGTGAATCTTTGATTGCGAAATTGGCAATAAAAAATAATATCGAAGTTGTTATTGAAGCTTTTGCAGATAGAAATTATAACGATGATATGTCTTTGGTTTCTAGGCAAAATACCAATGCTGTTTTAACAGATAAAAATGAGGTTTTAGATCGTGTTTTGGGTGTTGTAAAACATGAGAAAATCACCACCGTAAATGGGGTGGGAGTGAGGTTGAATGCGTGCACGATTTGTGTGCATAGCGACACTGAAAACGCAGTGGAAATTCTGAAGTATTTGTCTGTAGAATTACCTAAAAATAATATCTTAATTCAATAGGTGGTTATGGCTTATCAATTAAAGTATTCGCGTTATGGTGAGTTTGCTATTTTAATTGAATGGCCTGCAAAAATTCACACTTCAATTCTAAAAAATAGTCTTTTATTTAAAAAGGCTATCACTAATTTTTATATTAAAGAAAAGGTTGAAGTAGTTGTTTCATATAATTCATTATTAATAATTTACCCCTTTGCTATTGATAAATTCAATAGTGAGGTTTTTAATCTAAAACACTTGTATTTTAAATGTTTTGATGCTAAGGTAAAAAACACAACAACTTGGGAAATACCAGTCTGCTACGATGCAGATTTTGGTACTGATATTGAAGCGTTTTCAAAAGAGAAAAAAATATCAAAAACGGAAATTATTAAGTTGCATTCAACTGCAATATATACAATTTATTTCACAGGTTTTTTACCTGGGTTTTTGTACTTAGGTGGCTTACATTCTAGGTTGTTTTTAGATAGAAAAAAAACACCTAATCTTAAGGTTAAAAAAGGGGCAGTTGCTATTGGTGGAAACCAAACCGGAATCTACCCAAATGACAGTCCTGGTGGTTGGCATATTATTGGTAATTCTCCTATCGATTTTTTTAATGTAAATACAAATCCACCAAGTTTATTTAAGCCTGGTGATCAATTAAAATTTACGCCTATAGATGCGTCATTACATTTAGAAATTAAGCAACAGATTTTAAAATCTGAATACCATTTAAAGAGTTTTATAGCGCATGATTAAAGTGCTTAAATCTGGTTTTTATTCTTCTATACAAGATGCTGGTCGTTTTGGATATAGACATTTTGGTGTGCCAGTTTCTGGTAGCATGGATGCATATGCTTCTAAATTTGCAAACTTAATTGTTGGCAATACTGAAGATGCTTCTGTTTTAGAAATTACAATGACGGGTCCTGAGCTTCAGTTTTTAAAACCGACTATTATTGCTGTTTCTGGAGCAGATATGCAGCCGTCCTTAAATAATAGTCCGATTAAGCTAAATATTCCTATTAAGATTTTTGCTAATGATGTACTTAGTTTCGGAAAATTGCAAAATGGTATACGTGCCTATATTTCTGTAAAAGGTGGTTTTAAAACTGCTGTGGTATTGGATAGTACTAGTATGTATAAAAATATTACTACAATAAATCGGATTAGTGTTGATAATAAATTAGACTATGCTGATTTGGTTACTCCCTGTTTTGGGTATAATTCTACTGTAAAGTACGATAATTCTTTATTTAGTTGTAGTGAGATTGAAGCTTATAAAGGGCCTGAGTTTGATAAGCTGACCAAGGCTAACAAAGACCAGCTTTTTAATTCAGAATTTAAAATTTCTAAATTAAACAATCGTATGGCTTATCAGTTAGAGCCTTTGGTGTCTAATTTATTAGCGCCTATTTTAACAAGTCCGGTTTTGCCAGGAACCGTACAATTAACTCCTTCTGGTCGGTTAATTGTATTAATGAGAGACTGCCAAACTACAGGTGGTTATCCAAGAATATTACAGCTTACCGAGCGCTCCATAAATATATTAAGTCAAAAATATACAGGTATGTCGCTAAAAATCAATCAAAAAATGTATTAGTGTGAGAAAAAAGTGCTAAAAGTTTTTTTTATATAATATTCCCTATAATTTTAAGGTAATAATTCCTTTTCCCTCAATTCTTAATAGTAGCATTATTAACTATCTAAACAAACTCAAATGAGCAGAATTAAAGGTTTAATTACTCCCGCTGAAGCAAAAAAATTAAATGACGCCTACACCGAAAGGTGTCAACTTATTAGTAAGACTATTACAAATAAGCCAGATAATAGATCATCATGGTTTTCTCTTAGTGATTTACGAGATTTTTTAGATACTGCCGAGACAGAAGCTAAAGATTTGGGCTATGAAATGGATGGTGTTAGGATTTACTGTGGCGCATACCCAACAACAAAAGCAGGTGTAGGTTACTCAACGTCTTTTATTGTGCCAACTTCAAATGTAGGGTTTGGGGAATGCGGAGACGGTGAAAGTCATGATATACCAGAAGCTAGTGGCTTAAATAAAGGTAATCTTGGTATACCGCCAAGGGCTAACTATCCACAATAAAAATTTACAGTAGTTGTAATATTCTAAGATTAGTTTCTTCGGTCTTATAAATGCGTTTCTATATTATGCTATTAATTAAATTTAACCACAAATTATGAAAAATTTTGTACTACTTATTTTAGGTGTTTTTTTAGGTGCTATTGCAATGTACTTCTATACATCGGGCTTAAAATCGCATCAAGTTGCAGAAACGTTACAATTAGTAAAGCCTAATGGACTCATCTCACCCAGTGAAGCCAAAACACTAAATAATGCTTATGACTTAAGACATCGTATTATTAGTGACTCATTATTCTCTACGGCTAAAACAACAGATAATAGATCAGTTTGGTTCGACTTAGAAGAGGTTCAGAGTTATATTGAATATACTGAAAATCAATCGGTTGAATTAGGGTATTCTATGAATGGTCTCCGTTTATATCTTGGTGCATACCCTGAGGTTAAGGGGCAGGCAGGTTTAACAACCTTATTTTTTGTGCCAACAGGTGTTAAAAACACATCTAAAGGAGCTATCTTGTTTTTTTCTCAAGGAGGTGGTGGTACAGATATACCAGGCTCAGATGGGTTAAATAAAGGAAGTAAAGGTATACCGCCAGGTTCTGGTTATGGCGGTTAATTAATTTTTTTTGTGAATCTAGTTTATATTTATAATATAGTAATTCTGCACAGTCTAGAGCTTATTGCAGCAGTATTTGGCTCAATATACTTAATAAAAAGCCGTAACCAAAGTGTGCGACTTTTTGTGGTATATCTTTGGGTTAATTTTGCAATAGAGTTAATAGCTACGTATCCACTTGTTCTTTATTATAATAATTTCGATTATTCTTGGTTTCAATGGTTAAAACAGAGTTCTTTTGCAAGTAACGAATGGCTTTATAGTATACACTCATACATAACTGTAATTATGATAGGGTTGTATTATAGGCGTTTAATTAAGACTATAAACTACAGGCAAATAATTAGTGGTTTAATAATGTTTTACTGTGTTTTTGCAGTGTCTTATAACATATTAAAAACTAAAGTAGATTTTTTACAAGATCTCAATTATTTTATTGAAGAAATTGTTGTGGTCTCTTGTACTGTTTTCTATTTGTTTGAATTGTTTAAAAGTCAAAAAGCCTTAGAGTTTTATCGCTCTGTACACTTTTTTATCGCTATAGGTTTATTTGTTTGGTATATGTGTGTTATGCCTGTATTCTTATTCAGTGATTTTTTTACTGAAGTTAACACGTTATATGTTAATTTTAGAGTATTTACTTTATTAACTTTTAATGTTATATTATATTCATGTTATATCCTCGGTTTTTATTTTGGGTTACACAATCTCAAGGCGTTAGTAAAGAGCAGATAGGTTTAGTTATTTATGTCATAGCGGCTTTGTTGCTATTTGCATTTCTTTTTGTTTTGTTTTTTTCGACATTTCAAAAGCGAAAAAATCAACTCTTTTTAGATAAAATTAAACAACAAAAACAGTTTGATGATGAGCTTATTAAAACCCAACAAGAAATACAAGAAGAAATCTTAAGGCATGTTGGTAGAGAATTACACGATAATGTAGGGCAATTGTTAGTGGTGGCAACTATGCAATTAAATGCAGTTGCTAAAGTTGCTAAAGATGATATAAAAGTTAAAATAGGTAATGCATCTGAAGCGTTAAAAGAAACCCTAACAGAGGTGAGAGCTTTGTCTAAGTCTTTAAATAGTGATGTTATTTTTAATTTAGGTTTTGACACGACAGTTAAAAATGAGGTTAGTCGTTTAAATAAAATGGGTTTGGTTGTCGCAACTTTTTTAGTAACCGGTAAAAAAGTAAATTTTGAAAACAAAAAGGATGAATTAATTTTGTTTAGAATTCTTCAAGAGTTTTTTTCTAATACACTTAAGTATGCAGATGCGGAACATTTAAAAATCGAAGTAAATTACAAATCTAACAGTTTGGTAATACTACTAGAAGATGATGGTGTTGGTTTTGATGTACTTACGGCTCAAAAAGGTTCTGGTTTAATTAATATGCAAAAACGAGCAGAATTAATTAATACAGATTTTAGTTTAGAGTCTCAAGTAAACAAAGGCACTAAGTTGCTTTTAACCTATCCTTATAGGTTAGCTTAAATACCGCAAGCATCCCAGAGCGGGTCTTTTGGTAAAGGAGCTTTAACCGTTAGAGCTTCTTTTTTTACAGGGTGAATAAAAGAAAGGATTCTTGCGTGTAGGCTAATACTAGCATCTTTATTACTACGGTCAAAACCATATTTTAAATCACCTTTAATAGGGCAGCCAATAGCGGCAAGTTGCGTACGTATTTGGTGGTGTCTTCCTGTTTCTAAATCAACTTCTAACAAATAGAAATTATCTAGCTTTTTAATAACCTTATACGATAAAATAGCCTTTTTAGAACCCTCAATTTCTTTTTTATAGGCTGTAGATTTATTGTTTTTAGGATTCTTTTTTAGCCAATGTACAAGTCTGTCTTCGGGTATTGGTGGGGCATTTTTAACTAAAGCCCAATAGGTTTTATGTGCTGTTTTCTCTGCAAATAATTTATTGAGTCTTGGTAGCGCTTTACTTGTTTTTGCAAAAAGAACAACGCCAGTTGTTGGTCTGTCTAGCCTATGTACAACACCTAGGTAAACATTGCCTTGCTTATTGTATTTTTCTGCTATATAAGATTTTACAACATCACTTAAGGGTTTGTCACCAGTTTTATCACCTTGTACAATATCGCCTGCACGTTTGTTCACAATAATAACATGATTATCTTCGTGTAAAATTTGAAGGTTGTTTTTGTTTGAAAAAATTTTAGTCACTTATGTAAGGTTAGATTTCGAGATTAATTTGAGTTAGACTAAACTTTATTTAAACTTAATAAGCATTTTATTAACGTCATTTAATTACATCTTTAATTGTTTAATTAGATCTAGTTTTTGGCTTCAATAAATTTAAATATCACATTATAACTTTATAATACAATGCGATATGTGTTTTCAAATTTATGAGCTACAAGTTTTAGTTGTTTAATACAATCTATATGTTCTGTATTAATATTGCTCTTTATCATTTGGGAAGTCGCCACTTTTAACATCTTCACCATATTGCGAAAAAGCAGTAGTCATTTCTTCGTATAAGTTCATGTAACGGCGTAAGAATCTTGGATTAAACTCGTGCGTCATTCCAACCATATCGTGCGTTACTAGTACTTGTCCGTCTACTCCATTTCCAGCTCCAATGCCAATAACAGGAATACTAACACTTTTCGCAACCTCTTCTGCTAATTGTGCAGGTATTTTTTCTAGCACTAGGGCAAAACAACCCGCTTTTTCTAACATTAAAGCATCTTCTTTAAGTTGTTGAGCTTCTTGTTCTTCTTTGGCTCTAACTGTATAAGTTCCGAATTTATAAATAGACTGAGGAGTTAATCCTAAATGTCCCATTACCGGAATACCAGCATTTAAAATTCGCTTTATAGATTCTTTTACTTCTTTACCACCTTCCATTTTTACGGCATGTCCGCCAGATTCCTTCATTATTCTAATGGCAGAACGGAGCGCTTCTTTAGGGTCACTTTGGTAACTTCCAAAAGGTAAATCTACAACTACCAAACAGCGTTCTATAGCTCTTACAACAGATGATGCATGATAAATCATTTGATCTAATGTAATAGGAAGTGTAGTTTCGTGTCCGGCCATAACATTACTTGCAGAATCACCAACCAAGATGACATCAATACCTGCGCCATCAACAATTTTAGCCATGGTATAATCATAGGCTGTAAGCATAGATATTTTTTCACCTTTAGATTTCATATCTACTAAGGTTTTTACTGTAATTCTTTTGTATTGTTTTTTTGCTACCGACATTTAGTTTGTATTATGTGTGCTGTAAAAATAACTAGTTTTGTTAAACTTTTGTTTAACTTTAAAATAAATAAGGTGAAGACCGCAATATTAATTTAAAATTAGGGCTTATGAAATCTGTATGTGTAGCAATAGTCTTTTTGTTTGGACTGGCGTTGAATGCTCAAAAATCTGAAACTGAAGCCGTAAAAAATATAATCGTAGAATTTTTTGATGCATTTCATAAACAAGATAGCACAGCTTTAAAATCTATGGTTATAGATAAAATTATACTTCAATCTATTTCTACCAATAATAGTGGAGAGGTCACACTTAAAGAAGATAATTTTTATCAGTTTATAAAGAACATTGCAAGTATTCCAAAAGACAGGAAATTCGAAGAGAAATTGTTAGGTTTTAACATACAAGTGGACGGAAATATGGCTAATGCTTGGACGCCTTACGAATTTTGGTATCAAGAACAATTCAGCCATTGTGGTGTTAATTCTTTTCAGTTTATGAAAGTTAAAGGCGAATGGAAAATTATCTATTTAGTTGATACTCGTAGAAAAAAGTGCAAAAACTAAATGTAATTAATTAACAATCAGACATATTTACACCAACAGCCAAGCCTCCTTCAGACGTTTCTTTATATTTAGAACTCATATCTTTGGCAGTTTCCCACATGGTGGCGACTACTTTATCTAAAGGGACTTTTACATTTTTAGGGTCTGTGTCTAATGCTAACTCTGCGGCATTAATAGCTTTTATGGCTCCCATAGAGTTACGTTCTATACAAGGAATTTGTACTAATCCTCCAATAGGATCACAAGTTAAACCCAAATGGTGTTCCATCGCAATTTCTGCAGCGACTAATACTTGTTCTGGTGTGCCACCAAGTAATTCTGTTAATGCGCCTGCTGCCATTGCAGATGAGACACCAATTTCGGCTTGGCAACCACCCATAGCGGCACTTATAGTAGCTCCTTTTTTAAAGATGCTACCTATTTCACTGGCAACCAATAAGAAACGCTTAATATGGTCAAAATCTGCTTTATGATTTTCTATGACCAAATAATACATTAATACAGAAGGAATAACACCAGCACTTCCGTTAGTAGGTGCTGTAACTACACGTCCTAATGAGGCGTTAACTTCATTTACAGCCAAAGCAAAACAACTTACCCATTTTAGTATTTGTCTAAACTTAACTTCAGTAGTTCTTATGGTTTCTAGCCATTGTTGCGGATTTTCATATTTGTGTTCGCCAATTAAATTTTTATGAATATCGTAAGCCCGACGTCTTACGTTGAGTCCACCTGGTAAATTACCCTCGGTATGGCAGCCAACATACATGCACTCTAGCATGGTATTCCAAATACGTTTTAATTCAAAATCAATAGAGGTTTCTTCTCTAATAGATTTTTCGTTTTCTAGTACCACACCAGAAATTGGTAGGTTTAATTGGTTACAGAAACTGAGTAATTCCGTTCCTTTTTCAACAGGATAAGGAAACGTGCAATAGAATATTATTTTATTAGCTTTAGCAACTTTTCGTTCTTCTTGTACTACAAAGCCACCACCAATAGAATAGTAGGTTTGTTTGTAATTTCGGCCATTAATAAGCGCTGTAAATACCATACCATTTGAATGAAATGGTAAAAATTTACGGTTAAATATAATATTGGTTTTAAAATTGAAAGGAATAGGCTTTTCATTATTAAATAACAAGGTGTTAGTGGTTTTAACATTGTCAACAATTGAAGCTATATTTTCAACAGGAATACGTTCTGGGTCAGCACCATTTAGCCCTAAAACAACAGCATAATCTGTAGCGTGCCCTTTACCTGTTAAAGATAAAGAACCATAAAGATCTACCGTAATTTTTTCGACCTTATCAAAGCGATTTTTGTCTTTTAATTCTTGTATCCAACGTTCTGCAGCACGCCACGGACCTAGGGTGTGAGAACTCGATGGTCCTACACCTATTTTAAGCATATCAAAAACAGAAATACATTCCATAATAAGGGTATTTTAGTATCTCACAAATATACATTTAGTTGTCACATAATAATATGTTTTCAAAAAAAATGAAAGCATAAAAAAGCCTGAAAATAAATTCAGGCTATTCCGTTTATTTTTGAGTTTTATTGAACAAAATTCATAACCTCATTGTAATTATTAATATCTAAATTATTACTACTAGCAAAATCTACAGGTAGTATAACGATTCTAAATGTTTGGTTAATTCTTTGATCATCTGAAAGTAAATTAAAATTAAACGTTGGGTTAGATTCAATAAAAATGCTAACAAAGTCAAAATTATGTTCAAAGTTGTATCTAAATTCTTCACCAGAGTTTAAATACACAGTTTCAGGAAGCAGTTTCCAAACATCAAAATCATCAATTTGGCCTCTAAGGTGATAAACTAAAACCATATCAGATTCTTCTAAACTAATATCTAACGGAATTTCTAAAGTTTCTCGATAGCCGTTTGTAGTTGCAAAACTTATGGTGCTTTCAAAAGATTGGCCAACAAAATTTACACCATTTTGGCCATTAAGACCAGTAAGGCCTGGTGGGCCTTGGTCACCTGTACATGCTGTTAATAATAAGGCAAAAATTGAAATAAAGGTTATAATTTTTTTCATATACAAATAGTTTAAATTGTTTTTAAAGTATAATAATACATCGGTTTACTTTTGTCTTTAATAGTATTGATGCTTATTAAGACCTCTGTTTCTTGTTAATGTATCAAAACTAATACCAAAGTAGCCTAAGTTTATTTTTTTTAACTAAAAATAGATATGACATCATGTCACTTTTTTTGTCATGGCATAATCATTGACTTATTGGAGTTGAGGTTAAAATTAATAACACGATACTTTCCGTGAGAGCGGAAAACAAATAACAAATATAATTATGAGTAAAATTATTGGAATTGATTTAGGTACAACCAACTCTTGTGTTTCTGTAATGGAAGGTAATGAGCCTGTTGTAATCCCAAACGCTGAAGGTAAAAGAACAACACCTTCAGTTATCGCTTTCGTAGAAGGTGGTGAAATTAAAGTTGGTGATCCTGCAAAGAGACAAGCGGTAACTAACCCAACAAAAACGGTTTATTCTATAAAACGTTTTATGGGTAATAAGTATTCTGAATCTAAAAAAGAAGCAGAGCGTGTACCTTATACAGTAGTAAAAGGTGACAACGATACACCAAGAGTAGATATTGATGGTCGTTTGTATACACCACAAGAATTATCAGCAATGATTCTTCAAAAAATGAAGAAAACAGCTGAAGATTATTTAGGACAAGATGTGACTGAAGCTGTAATTACAGTACCAGCATATTTTAACGATGCACAGCGTCAGGCTACAAAAGAAGCTGGTGAGATTGCAGGTTTAAAAGTTCGTAGAATTATCAACGAACCTACTGCAGCTGCATTGGCTTACGGAATGGACAAAAAAGGTATTGACCAAAAAATTGTAGTATTTGATTTTGGTGGTGGAACACATGATGTTTCTATCCTTGAGTTAGGTGATGGTGTTTTTGAAGTATTATCTACAGATGGTGATACGCACTTAGGTGGTGATGATGTTGACCAACGTATTATAGATTGGTTAGCTGAAGAGTTTATTGCTGATGAAAACATGGATTTACGTAAAGACCCAATGGCTTTACAGCGTCTTAAAGAAGCAGCAGAAAAAGCTAAGATTGAATTATCATCTTCTGCACAAACAGAAATTAACTTACCTTATGTAACGGCTACAGCTAGTGGACCAAAGCACTTGGTGCGTTCTATGACACGTTCTAAATTTGAGCAGTTAATAGATGATTTAATTAAGCGTACAATAGACCCATGTGCTTCAGCATTAAAAGCAGCAGGTTTATCTAAGAGCGATATTGATGAAGTTATATTAGTAGGTGGTTCTACAAGAATACCAGCAGTACAAGAGGCTGTAGAGAAGTTTTTCGGAAAAACACCAAGTAAAGGTGTTAACCCTGATGAGGTTGTTTCTTTAGGTGCAGGTATCCAAGGTGGTGTATTATCTGGTGATGTAAAAGATGTTCTTTTATTAGATGTTACTCCATTATCACTTGGTATTGAAACGATGGGTAATGTATTAACAAAGTTAATTGAAGCAAATACTACGATTCCTACAAAGAAATCTCAAGTGTTTTCAACAGCTGCAGATAATCAGCCATCAGTAGAAATTCATGTATTACAAGGTGAACGTCCTATGGCACCAGATAACAAAACTATTGGTCGTTTTCACTTAGACGGTATTCCACCAGCACAAAGAGGAACACCACAAATTGAAGTAACGTTTGATATTGATGCTAACGGTATTATTAAAGTATCTGCAACAGATAAAGCAACAAATAAGACGCAAGATATTCGTATAGAAGCATCATCAGGATTAACTGAAGAGGAAATTCAAAAGATGAGAGCAGATGCAGAAGCAAATGCAGAATCTGATGCTAAAGCGGCAGAAAATGCTAAGAAATTAAACGAAGCAGATTCTATGATTTTTCAAACTGAAAGTCAACTAAAAGAATTTGGTGATAAATTATCTGATGATAAAAAAGCACCAATTGAAGCAGCACTTGAAGAATTGAAAAAAGCTTACGAAACAAAAGAAATCTCAGTTATAGACCCAGCTTTAGAGAAAATCAACGAAGCATGGAAAGTAGCTAGTGAAGAAATGTACAAAGCACAAGCAGAAGCTCAAGGTGGTGCAGCAGGTCCTGAAGCAGGAGCACAGCAACCAGCAGATGAGTCTAGCGATGTAGAAGACGTAGACTTCGAAGAGGTTAAATAATTTGTCTAAACATCGTATTAGATTAGTCTTTTAAAAACTAAGCTAATACAAATCTATAAAAACGCAATCTTCCGATTCTTATCGGTAAAGATTGCGTTTTTTTTGCTTAAACATTTTGGTAATGACTATAGAATGTGGGAAAGTCACTGCAGCTATAAAAGAAAAGAAAATAGCATAAAATATATTTTCATTTTTGAAAATATAATAAACGCCTGCTATTCCTATTAAGGATATAGCCCAATATATAACTGCATTTTTACAATATCTAATGATGGTTTTTTTGTTGCACTCTCCGTAAATAAAATGTATTTGATCATTTAAAGAGGGGAGGCTATGCCAAAAAATAAAATAAATTGTAAATCCCCAAATTAATGTAGAAACTTTAAATATGATACAAAATAAAAGGAGGTAAAAAAGTTCTAATAAAACATTATGTCTAAAACACTTTGAGTTTAATGTTAGTATAAGCGTGAAAATTGCAAAGCATAACGCTAGGAAACTAAACGTATAAGTAAAGTCTCTAAAAAATCTTATAAGTATTAAAACGCAATCATTAATTTGATTGCGTTTTTTTATGCACTAAAGTATCAATATTAGTAATTTATAGGATTAGCAACTCCCTTTATCGTTCATTTTGCAGATTAAAAATAGATTTAGTTAGCTTGGTACTTAATTAAAGAATCAAATTAAATGAATAAGTTAATAATTAACTTTACACCAACAGGAATGATTCCTACAAAAGACATGACCCCTCATGTGCCTGTTACCATTAACGAAGTTATAGAAGATGTGCACCAGGCTTATGAATTAGGTATAACAATGACACATATTCATGCAAGAGATGAAAAAACGGGTGAGCCCACTTACAAAAAAGAGGTCTATGCTGAGATGATTGCAGGTATAAGAAAATATGCACCAGATTTGGTAATATGTACTTCATTAAGCGGTCGTAATTTTAATACTATAGATAAAAGAGGTGATGTGCTTTCATTAAAAGGTAAACTTAAACCAGATATGGGAAGTTTAACTTTAAGTTCTCTAAACTTTAATAAAGTTGCAAGTGTTAATGCGCCAAGTATGATTGAAGATTTAGCCGTATTAATGAAAACTAAGGGTATTGTACCAGAGTTAGAAGTGTTTGATGTTGGTATGATAAACTTTGGTAAATTTTTGGTTAAAAAAGACTTTATAAGACCACCATTATATTATAATCTTTTGTTTGGAAATATTGCTTGCGCACAAACTAATTTACTGCACACAGGTGTTATGTTAAATGATATTCAAGAAGATGCTTTGGTGAGTATAGCTGGTATTGGTAATGGTCAATTAATGATGAATTCTCTAGCTATTGCCATTGGTAAAGGTGTAAGAGTAGGATTAGAAGATAATATATGGTACGATGCTGAGCGTACTAGGCTTGCGACAAATACAGAGTTAGTAGAACGTATACATGTTATAGCTAAAGCTAATAATAGAGACGTAATGACACCAACAGAATTCCGTAAGCAAATGCAAATGGAACCTGGTTATGGACGTTACGGACGTGTTTATAATTAAATTATAAATATGGAAGGTGATAAGAACGGATTATCGTATCGTGTAAAATGGTTATCTAATATTATTAAACACGGCCTTTTTTTGCATGGTGTACGTAATAATTTAGCGAAAATAGGATTAGATTTTATGCCCTATTATTGGGTGCAAGAAGCAACAAGCTTTATTGAGTCTCCTGAAATAAGAGGTGAGGATAAAGATTTTGAGATTTCAATTTTTGGTGAAGAAGAAATTAACTATGTAAAAAGCTCCATTATAGGTATTGGCGAAAAAGATCTATTAGCAGATCTTAAAAATGGGGAGATATGTGTTGGCTTAAAAAACAAAGGGACTATTGCGGCATATATGTTTATAAAGCAAAAACCTTTTATATTTAGAAAGCATAAGTTTAATTTAAAGCCTACTGAAAGCTATTTACACAGTATGTATACTTTTGAAGCCTACAGAGGTAAAAGTATAGCACCTTATTTACGATACCACAGTTATAAATTGTTAGAAAAAGAAGGTGTCACTAGTTATTTTAGCGTCAGTGAGTACTTTAATAAATCAACAATTAAATTTAAGAAAAAACTTAATTCTAAGCCAGTTAAGTTATACTTAAGCGTATTGCTTTTTAAAAGTTGGACTTTAAATTTTACTTTAAAAAAGTACAACTAACTTTTTAGATTTTTTTTAATAATTAATTTTTAAAAACAACTTTAATGGAAAGGGGTGAAAAGGGTTTAATAAATCGTATTAAATGGATTTATAAGTTAACAAAGCACGGTTTGTTTTGGCACGGTGTGCGTAATAATTTTGCAAAGTTAGGTATAGATATAATGCCTTATTTTTATTTTATCGCCACTAAAGAACGTGCTAAACCTCAAACTATTAAAGGAGAAAAATTAGATGTAGATTTTTTAACTTTTAACGAAGATGATATTAATTTCATAAAGTCTTCTATTATAGGTATAGAACAAAAAGATTTTTCAGCAGCTTTAAAAGCTGGAGATATATGTATTGGCCTAAAAAATAAGGATGAAATTGTTGCCTATACATTTATTAAAAGTAATCCCTTCTATTTTAGAAAGCGTTATTTCCATTTAGGTAAAGAGGATATATTTCTTCATAGTCTTTATGTTTTTGATAAATACAGAGGAAGAAATATTTCTTCATTTATGAAATACAAACGTTTTGATATGTTTGAAAAACAAGGTGTAAAATATCACCATACAATAGTTGAGTATTTTAATAAAGGCGCTTTGAAAGTTCAGTATAAAGCAAATTCAAAGAAAACAGCTTTATACTTAAATATTATATTATTTAAAAAGTGGACCATGAATTTTACTTTAAAAAAATATAAAAACAATGTATAGCTTTTTAAAAAAGCGATTCACTAAAATAGTATTAGAAAGTCAGCAAAAACTAATTCAGTTTAATGCAAAGCTAAACGCTAAGAGAAAGGTTAAAGCTATTATATTATCTAGAAATACTCCAAAGTTAACAGTAGAGGAAGAAATACAAGCACGCTTATTTTTTAAAAAACGGAGTTATAAATTAAATAATTTGCATTGGCATATGCATTTTAAAGATGTAAGTGGTGCGTTTTATGCGAATTATATTCCAGAAGATATTTATAGGCCACTTATAGATCCTAAGCTAAATCAAATAACGCATTGGCCAGCTCTAGTAGATAAAAATCTAACATATAATTTATTTAGTGAGTTTAACCAACCTAAGGTATTAGTACAAAATATTAATGGCTTTTATTATGTAAATAATGAGATTGTAGATGAATACAAAGCGATAATGACGTGTTTAAACTACCGGGAAGCTTTTATTATTAAACCAACAGTAGAGAGTGGTAAAGGCAAATTAGTTCAGAAGATTACAGTAGATATTGAAAATAAAGAAGAAGAAATTAGATTACAAAAAATTTTCACAGTTTATAAAAAAGATTTTATCATTCAAGAGGTGGTGAATCAAAGCGAAACGATGAAAGCTTTAAATTCTTCGTCTTTAAATACACTTAGAGTTGCTACGTATTTAAGACAAGATGGAAGTGTTCATTTATTATCTACAGTTTCTAGAATTGGTAATCTAAATTCGAGTACAGATAATTATTCTCTAGGTGGTGTTATATGTGGTATAAAAGATAATGGTGACTTTAAAGATATTGCATATTCAAACGGTAAGAAAACACAAATGAGTCCTTCTGGTGTCATTTTTAGTAAATGCAGTATCCCTAAATATGCATCTGTTAAGAAGATGGTAAAAGCATTACATATTAAAGTGCCTTATTTCAGAATTATCTCTTGGGATATTGGTATAGATATAAATGACGATCCTATTTTTATAGAATATAATGTTTATAACCAGTCTTTAGAGTTACATCAAATAACTAACGGTCCTATATTTGGTGAATTCACCGACGAAATATTAAAAATAGGTAAAGAAATTTAATTAAGTTTTTTTAAAGTTATTCATTACTTTTCTTCGTTTTCCAGAAGATAAAGCAGGTATTTCGTCAACGTAAGCTATTGTGACAGTTGCATCAGAGCCAAAATCAGATTTAATATCGTTAATTAAATCAGTTTCAAACTCAAATTTATCGTTTTGAAGGTTCAACTTAACCTCATATTCTTTTTCTCCTTGTTGAATAAATTGATATTGCTTTAAAAGTTTATAATATTTATAAAACTTAGTGTAAACCACAAATGAAGAAATAATATTTCCTTCAGAATCATAGATGAGATCCATTTTTCGACCTTCAATCTGTTCTAATGCCATAGAGCCGTCCTCAGTTAAACCAAGTTTGGCAATATCACCAGTATCATACCTAATTATTGGCATGGCGTAGTTAAACAAATCGGTAACTACTATTCTGCCAAATTCTCCGGGTTGTATTGGCTTGTCATTTTCTAAGTTTAATAACTCAACATGGTAACTTGCATTATTAATAACAAAATTGTTTGGTGAGTTTAACGTTTGCTGTGCAATGATGCCTATTTCTTCACTCGAATATCTTGAAAGTACAGTGGTATTAAGATGTTTGCCTAAGGTAGTTTTGGTGTATGGATTTAGATATTCAGAATTAGCTATGGCTGAGGTAATACCTAAATCGTTTATAGTAAGGTCGTTTTTTTCTAAATACTGTGCAATCATTTCATAAGAAGAAGCAAAACCAAGCATGGTCTTTTTAGATTGGTTATCGGCTTTCAGTAAGTTTAAAAATGTTTCAATACGCTGGTCAGTTAATCTAGAAATATCAAACTGAACCGCATTTTGAAGCCACGATTTTAGTTTTCCTTTTTGGTTATGACCACGCCAAACCTCTAGCTCATAAAGTCTGTTGCCAACATTAAAACCAGATTGGTTAAAAAAGTAAATAACATCAGCATGGTTTCTATTTCTTTTTTCTTGATTTTGAAATAAAAAAAAGGGTACACCAGTAGAGCCACTTGTTGAAACTCTAAAATTATCTTTATCTTTAAATTCAATAGATTCAAAACTTTTAAAGTCATTCTGAATCGTTGTTTTTCTTATAACAGGAAAGTCAGAAATTGTTTTTACTCCTTTCAATGCTTTATAAAAAGGTGTCGTTTTGGTTGCGTGTTTAAGCAAACAATCTATATGATTTTTTTTAATAGCTTTAGCTTCAGCTGAATTCGAATTTTCAATACAAAGCTGAATCTCATTCAACTTGTTTTTTATGTTTCCGCCTTTAACATTGTCTAAAAGCCAAAAGAATCTATATCTTAATTCGTTTAAAATCATCTCACAATTTTTATCCCAAATATTTAGAGTTGGGCTCTCTATCTTTTATTGAGTGTATGGGTACACCATAGGCTTGTTTTAAGTCTCCAATAGATTTTAACACTAATGATGCTGCACCAATAACGGTATGGTCTCCAATACTTACATTCTGTATTATTGAAGCTTTAAGACAAATTGCAGATGCAAATCCTATGGTTACATTACCGCCAATTGTTGCGCCAGATGCTAAACTAGAGAAATCAGCCATAACACAATCATGGCCCAAAGAGGTTGCTGTATTTAAAATACAAAACCTTCCTATTTTAGCATTAGCATTTATAACAGCATTAGGCATAACTACAGTACCTTCTGGTATTATAACATCTTTGGCAATAATAGCACTTGGGTGAACAACCGATGGAAACTCTAAGCCAAGTGATAAATCATTAATTTTATCTTTTAATTCATTACGGGTAAAATTATCTCCAACGCCAATTATAATTCCGTAAATATTATGTTGTTCTTTAATCTGTTTTAAATCGGCTATACTACCAATTATTTCATAACCATATATAGTTTCTCCATCCTCTTTGTAAGAGTCAATAAATCCTATAATATTATAAGAATTATTTTTATGGATTGCATCAATTATCATTTTTGAGTGACCAGATGCTCCACTTATTAAAACGTTTTTCATAACAGGGTGCTATTAATTATGTTCTCAACAAGTTTAATTGTTGATATTCTTAGGGTTAACCTTACAAATATAGGTTTTGATAATTAATTATAAGTTTATATACGATGATTTGCATATTAACTCTGCCATATTTAATATATGTCTATAAAAGGTTAATATTCTTAGATGTAATTTAGAGATTACTTATACTTTTGTGCTCTAATAAATAACTTATGCATTTTACAGAAAATATTAAAGCTAATTATTCTCCAAAACGACTTGCCGTAAAATTAAATGCTAAAGGTGAGCAGTTTGTTGTAAAGGGTCATCCTTGGGTATTTTCTAACAGTATTGTAAAAATTAACGACGATGCTAAAACCAGCGATCTAGCTATAGTTTTTAGCAAAAACAAGAATAAAGTAATTGGTATAGGTTTGTATGATGAAGCCTCGCCGATTAGAATAAAAATTATTCATAATGCAGAAACTAAAGTTGAGGTTAACGCAGCCTTTTTTCATAATAAGATTAAGGCAGCTTACGCATTACGGCAAGATTTATTAAAAACGAATACTAATAGTTATAGATTATTGTTTGGTGAAAATGATGGGTTTCCGGGTTTAATTGCTGATGTATATGATGCTGTTTTAGTAGTTAAGTTATATTCAGAAATATGGTTACCCTATTTAGAACCTATTTTAAAAAGCCTAAAAGAGGTATCTAATGCAGACACTATAATTATAAGGCTAAGTAGAGCTTTACAAGCTAGCCAAACGCATAATTTAAAAGATGGCTCTGTTATTTACGGTATTTTAGAAAATGAAGTCGTCACTTTTGTTGAGCACGATGTTAGGTTTTCTGCTAATGTTATAAAAGGGCATAAAACGGGCTATTTTTTAGATCATAGAGATAATAGAAGACGTGTAGGTGAATTAAGTAAAGGTAAAACCGTTTTAGATGTGTTTTCTTATGCTGGCGGATTTTCGGTACATGCCTTAGCTAAAGGTGCAGACCAAGTAACAAGCTTAGATATAAGCAAGCAAGCCTTAGATATGGCAAGGGAAAATGGCAAGCTAAATGATTATTCTGGTACACATAAAACGATATCTGGTGATGCTTTTAAAGAAATGAAAAGCTTAATTGAAAAAGGTAAAACCTTTGATGTTGTGGTAATAGACCCTCCAAGTTTTGCAAAACAACAATCTGAAATTGAATTAGCAAAAAAGAAATATGCCCAGTTGGCAGAGTTGGGTGCTAAATTAACAGCAGCAAACGGACTTTTAGTTTTGGCCTCTTGTTCATCGCGAGTATTGGCCCAGTCTTTTTTCGATTTAAATGTACAAGCTCTTAACTCGCAATCTAGATTATATGAGACGCAATTAAAAACAAAGCACGATAGTGACCATCCTGTCTGTTTTACAGAAGGGGCATACTTAAAATGTGGTTATTATCGCTTTTTAGAATAAGAACTGCTATGCGTGCATAATAAATTTACTATATTTGAAATAAATAATTTGAAGCCATGCAGACACGATTAACACAACTACTTAAAATTAAATATCCTATTATTCAGGCTCCAATGTTTTTGGTATCTAATGTTGCTATGGTAACAGAAGCGATGAAAGGTGGTATTGCTGGTTGTATTCCTGCTTTAAATTATAGGTCTCTAGAAGAATTAAGAGCAGCCATTAAAGAGTTAAAAGCTAATAAAGTAGAAGGCGGTTCTTTTGGGTTTAACTTAATTGTAAATAAGTCTAATATTAAATATAAAGCTCAGCTTCAGGTTATTTGTGAGGAAGGCTGTGATTTTATAATCACTTCTTTAGGTAGTCCTGAAGAAACAATTATACAAGCGCATGCAGTTGGTATTAAAGTGTTTTGTGATGTTACCGATTTAAGGTTTGCTAAAAAAGTAGAACAACTAGGCGCAGATGCAGCTATAGCTGTAAATAATGAAGCTGGTGGACACCGTGGAAATTTAACTCCAGAAGCACTAACACGCTTATTAAATAAAGAATTATCTATACCAGTTATTTCTGCTGGTGGTGTAGGCTGTAAGGCAGATATAGATACCATGCTAAGTTATGGTGCAGAAGGCGTGTCTGTTGGTAGTCCGTTTATTGCCTCTATTGAAGCAGGTGTTACAGACGATTATAAGCAAGCTTGCGTAGATTATGGTGCAGAAGATATTATTATGACAGAGCGTATCTCTGGTACACCCTGTACAGTAATTAACACACCATACGTTCAAAAAATTGGGACTAAAGCCACGTGGTTAGAAAATCTTCTAAATAAAAATAAGAGCTTAAAAAAATGGGTAAAAATGGTGCGTTTTTCAATAGGTATGAAAGCCACTGAAAACGCAGCTAAAAAAGCAACCTATAAAACTGTTTGGGTAGCAGGACCTAGTATAGAACATACAAAAGCCATATTGCCAACATCAGAAATTATTAAAAATTTAGTTAATAATTAAATGCTATTTTACGTTTCTTTTTTGTTTACCTGTAAAAATATCAAAAGACAGAAAACAGATTTAACTAGTTGATTTATAAGTGCAATATTTTAATGAGAACTATTTAAAAATTAAAATTTTGCTTATTTACACATTTTTTATCGTCTTCAATTAAATAATACCCAATAGATTATTATGCAAGATAATAACTATCTACAATTAGTATATTTATGTTTGTTATGTTCAATCTAAAGCAAACGCGTACTAAAAACAACAATCTATTGTGCTTATTCTCTTATAAATAGAGATACTAAAGCTGTAACAAATCTCTAAGTTTTGCGACGTATAGTTTACATACGTTTAATTAAAAAAACAAAAGTTATGATTAATAAAGGAACCATTGCATTAGCCTTAATACTTGGTGCAGGTGTCGGTGTCTTATTAGCACCCCAAAAAGGGAGTGTAACAAGAGATCGTCTAAAAAACAAGGGTAAAGATATTAAAGACCAAATTACAACTGATTTTAGAGAAGTTAAAGAAGATTTATCTAAAGCAGCAGTTTCTGGTAAAGCTAAACTAAAAGAAGAATTTAAAGATATTGCATCAAAAACGAGTTGTAAAACAGAGCAAGCTATAACGTTTTTAGAAAAGCAATTAGCAGTTTTAAAAGAAAAGAATAAAACATTACAAAAAGCTACATAAAAAACACTTAGACGAGGTTGTTAATATAGTCTACGTTTACAACATGTTTACCTTTAAAAGGCATCACAGATAAACGATTGCCAAATACAGACGTTGCTATTTCTGTTTCTTTTAAAATTCGGTTAGTATCTAAATACTCATCTTCAGTACCATATATTAATTTCACTCTTGTAGTGTTAGCTAAATACTCAAAATCAGTTACAGTTAATTCTTTAGGAATACCACCAGAGTGTATTACCAATTGGTTGCACTGTATTTGGCGCTTAGCGAGGTATCGCAGTGCGACACTAACCCCTTGCGAGTAGCCTAAAACAATAAAATTAAGACCTTTTGGGATTTGTTCTTCCTCTAAAACAGCATCAAAATAATGTACTATATTTTCCATACCTGCTGAGGTTTCTTCTCTTGTTAGCCAATTAGCACCAACATGCATTTTTGGTTGTATATAATATTTACTCGGTGCTTGTGGTGCTATTATATAATTTTCTTCAGCGTTTAAAGCGTTAAAATATCTTAAAAAAAACTTAGTTAAATAACCCATGCCATGACATACAAACCAAACTGTTTTTGTATGTTCTGTTAGTTTATTTAAAGTAGAATATGAATTACTTGCGGTATATGATATTTCTTTCTGTTCCAAATTCATTATTATAGGTCGTTTCAGTATCTTTGTATTAAAATCTAAAATTACTGTTTTTCTATGCAAATGACTAAAGAAGAATTTTTACAAAAAGCCAATGCAGCAAGTAAAAATACCTTAATGGAAACCTTAAGTATAGAAATGATAGACTTTGGTGATGATTTTTTAATTGCCCGTATGCCGGTAACACCAAAAGTACACCAGCCAGATGGTGTTTTGCATGGTGGCGCTACAGCTGCTTTAGCAGAGAGTGTTGGTAGTTTTGCATCTCATATTTTTATTGATACAGACAAATTATTTGTAAGAGGATTAGAAATTACGGCCAATCATCTTAAAAGTGTTAAAGACGGTTATGTTTATGCAAAAGCCACATTTTTGCATAAAGGACGTACCACGCAACTTCTAGATATTAGAGTGACAGACCAAGCAGATCAGTTAATTTCTATTTGTAGATTATCTACAATTTCACTTCCTAAAACAAAATAAGAGAATGGATGTAGATTCATTTTTTGAAGCTTTAGAAAATCAGTATGTAAATAAATTACCTTTTGTTGTTTACAGCAGGCCAATAAATTCTATTATAAAATGTTGGTTACAAGAAGATGATACAACATATTATACAGAAAATTTTACAGAAAGTGGTTTTGTGTTCTCGCCATTTAATTTAGATGATAAAAGCATACTATTACCTCAAGAAAAATGCGAACATTATGCTTTAAAGTTAGATAACTTTGATGTAGTACCTCCAAAAAATGATTTTAAAATAGATACTTCTAATAAAAATAAGCACATACATCTTGTTACAAAAGGCATAGATGCTATTAAAAATAAATATTTAGAAAAAGTAGTTTTATCTCGTAACGTTAAAACACCTACAAATACGTCTCAGCCTTTAGAAACCTTTAAGCAGTTATTTAATACCTACAAAAATGCAATGGTTTATTGTTGGTATCACCCAAAGATAGGTTTGTGGTTGGGAGCAACACCAGAGCTTTTGTTTAAAATTGAAGGCAAACAACTTACTACAATTTCTTTAGCTGGCACACAGCCTTTTGTGTCAAATAAAAAGGTGATATGGACTAATAAAGAGATTGAAGAGCAACAAATAGTTACAGATTACATAACTCATCAAATACAACCTTATACCACTGCAATAAATGTTTCGGAGGTAGAGACCGTTAGAGCAGGTAACTTATTACATCTAAAATCTAGAATTATTAGTTATATAAGTACAGCAACCAGTTTAAAATCTGTGATTGAAGCTCTACATCCTACGCCAGCAGTTTGTGGTTTTCCAAAAGAAGATGCTAAAAAATTTATATTAGAAAACGAAAATTATAAACGCGAATATTACACAGGTTTTCTTGGTGAGCTTAATCTAAAACAGGCAAAAACAAGAAACACTAACAGGCGTAATGTTGAGAATAATGCTTATGCCGTGGTTAAAACGCAATCTAATTTTTATGTAAATTTACGTTGTGCACAACTACAATATAATGTAGCATTAGTATATGTAGGTGGTGGTATAACTAAAGATTCTGTTGCAGAAAATGAATGGGAAGAAACTGTTAATAAAACAAAAACAATTGGAAGTATCCTCAATTAGAAAGAAAGAGATTTCCTATCTTTGTCATTAGATGAAACATTCTAAAATTCCCTTATCCCAAACAGTTGTAACGTTATGCAAAATGCATAATATTAAACATATAGTTATATCTCCTGGTAGCAGAAATGCACCATTAACTATAGGGTTTTCTCACGATGATTTTTTTAACTGCTATAGTATTGTAGACGAGCGTTGTGCAGCTTTTTTTGCGCTTGGTATTGCACAGCAAATAAAAGCGCCAGTTGCTGTAGTTTGTACTTCGGGTAGTGCATTGTTAAATTATTTTCCTGCAATTTCTGAAGCATTTTATAGTCAGATTCCTGTAGTTGTATTATCTGCAGATAGACCTAAACACTTAATAGATATTGGTGATGGCCAAACTATAAAGCAAAAAAATGTTTTTGGTAGTCATGTGTTGTATAGTGCTAATCTAAAATTAGATTTAAGAGATGAGCAAAAGTTGTCTCAAGAAGAAGAACTGCCTATTTTTAAAAGTTTAGAGCAAAAGTTTGAACGCCTTTTAGGGATTCAAAAAGATATTCAATCATATAACGAGTCAGAGATACACGATGCTTTAACACTATCTAATCTTAACTCGGGCCCTGTTCATATTAATATTCCGTTTGATGAGCCTTTGTATGAGCGAGTTGATGATTTAACAATTCATCCTAAACCTTTCGAAATTCAAAATAGAGTAGAAAAAATTGATAATTTTGAAATAAAAAGTTGCATTGATGTTTGGCAAAGTGCTAAGCGAAAAATGATACTGGTAGGTGTATTACAACCAAATTCTATTGAAGAAAAATGGCTACAAGAATTAGCAGACGATGATAGTGTTTTAGTATTTACAGAAACAACATCTAACTTGCATCACGCTGATTTTTTACCAGGTATAGATAAAATTATAGCCCCATTAACAGAAGCCGATTATAGCAATCTTCAACCTGAAATTTTATTAACATTTGGTGGCTTAATAGTGTCTAAAAAAATAAAGGTATTTCTACGTAAACACAAACCAGATCACCATTGGCATGTTGGTTTACATCGTGCAAACGATACATTTTTTTGTTTGAGCAAACATTTTAAACTTACTCCAAATACATTTTTAAGTAAATTTTTACCAGAGGTTACTCATCACGCTAAAAGCACCTATAAATTGACGTGGTTAGGAGTTAGACAAAAGCGACGCAAACTGCATGAGGCCTATTTAAAAACAATTCCTTTTTCAGATTTTACTGCATTTAGTGTTTTAATAAAAAGCATACCAAAACAGAGTCAGTTGCAGGTTGGTAATAGTTCTGCAATTAGATATACACAGTTGTTTCAGTTAAGAAAAGATATTAGTGTATTTTGTAATAGAGGTACAAGTGGTATAGACGGCAGTACAAGTACAGCAATAGGTGCCGCTTCGGTTATTAAAGAGCGCGTTACATTTGTAACAGGAGATTTAAGTTTCTTCTACGATAGTAATGCGTTGTGGAATAATTATATTCCAAAAAACTTCAGAATTATTGTAATTAATAATGAAGGTGGTGGCATTTTTAGAATTTTACCAGGTCATAAAAATACAGATAATTTTGATACTTATTTTGAAACAAAACACCACCTAACAGCTTTACAGTTATGCGATATGTATAATTTTGAATATCATAAAGCAGAAAATATAACTAATCTAGACACCTGTTTAGATACTTTTTTTGATACCTCTAAGCAGCCCAAATTATTAGAGGTATTTACACCTGCAAGGCAAAATGACGAAATTTTACTCAATTACTTCGACTTTGTAAAATAGTAAGGTTGAGATTATGTGACTTAACTGATTTTTAAGTGTCTAAAAAATACTTATCTTTATGAAGTAAATTTAAAAATTAATCTAAAATAACCTTACAATGAGTAAAAGAGACGACTTAATCGCAAAATACGCGGCAGATTTAAAAGACAAATGTGGTATAAACCCAGATATGGATTTATTAACAAAAGTTACGGTAGGTTTAGGTCCTTCAATTTATAATGCAGATTCTTCTACCGTTTCTGGTTCTGACGAAAAGGAATTAGCAACAGTAAAAAACAACTACTTAATTAAAAAATTAGGTTTAGCAGATACCGCTGATTTAGATAAAGCAATAGCATCTGTTATGGATACTTATGGCCAATCTAACAGAAACAAATACAGAGCCGTAGTATACTATATGTTATGTGTACATTTTAAAAAATCATCTGCTTACTAGTATATAGATTTTTAAAAAAAAATAGATAAGCGTTATAATGTTAAAGTTGTAACGCTTTTTTGATAGTGTTTAATTAGTTGAAGTATCTGTTAAAATGATTTCAACATCTCGTAAAAATATCAATATCTTTGCACCATGATAAATTTAGGCGAATACAATACTCTCGAGATTTTAAGAGATACAGAACCAGGACTGTTTTTGGGTGATGGTAATGATAACGAAGTTTTATTACCCAACCGCTACGTACCAGAATTTTTTGAAATAGGTGATAAAATAGAAGTATTTGTCTATTTAGATAATGAAGAAAGACCTGTAGCTACAACAGATAAGCCACTTATTAAAAAAGGCGACTTTGCTCTTTTGCGCTGTAACCAAGTTACTGAATTTGGTGCATTTTTAGATTGGGGATTGGTAAAACAATTATTTTGTCCGTTTAGAGAGCAAGCTTTTAAAATGACTAAAGGAGGTTGGTACCTCGTACATTGTTACTTAGATGATGAGACACAACGTCTTGTGGCTTCTAGTAAAACCAATCGTTTTTTAGATAATAAAGAATTGTTTGTATCACAATTTGATGAGGTAGATTTAATAGTATCGCATCCGTCAGATTTAGGAATGAATGTTATTGTAAACAAAATGCATTTGGGCTTAATATTTAGAGATGATATTTATAAAGACCTTAGTGTTGGCGATAGGCTAAAAGGTATTGTGAAAAAGGTAAGAGAAGATAACAAGTTAGATATCTTACTAAACCAAATAGGGTACAGAAACATTGAGCCTAATGCAGAACATATTCTTAACGAATTGCATGACAATGGCGGGTTTTTACCTGTACACGACAAATCTGACCCTGAGCAGATTAAAGACTTAGTTCAAATGAGTAAAAAGAGCTTTAAAAAAGCAATTGGGTCGTTGTACAAAGAACGTCAAATTGAAATAAAAGAAGATGGTATTCATCTTAAATAAATAGCTGTTTTTAACCTTTAATACTAGCTAACTATGCGTTAGTATTAATTTCTTATTTTTGTTTTTCAAAAAAATTAATATAATATATGAGTCAAATTAATTGGGAAGTTGCCAAGTCTTACGAAGACATAACGTATCATAAGTGTAATGGTGTGGCAAGAATTGCTTTTAATAGACCCAATATTAGAAACGCTTTTAGACCCAAAACAACGTCAGAGCTTTATGATGCACTTTATAATGCAAATGAAGATGTAAATATTGGTGTTGTACTTTTAAGTGCCGAAGGGCCCTCTACTAAAGACGGTATCTGGAGTTTTTGTTCTGGTGGAGACCAAACCGCTAGAGGTAAACAAGGATACGTTGGCGAAGATGGGTACCATAGACTAAACATATTAGAGGTGCAGCGTTTAATTCGTTTTATGCCAAAAGCAGTAATTGCTGTTGTACCAGGTTGGGCTGTTGGTGGCGGTCATAGTCTTCATGTTGTTTGCGATTTAACTTTAGCAAGTAAAGAGCACGCTATATTTAAACAAACTGACGCAGATGTTACAAGTTTTGATGGTGGCTATGGCTCTGCATATTTGGCAAAAATGGTAGGTCAAAAACGCGCTAGAGAAATATTCTTTTTAGGAAGAAATTATTCAGCACAAGAAGCCTATGATATGGGAATGGTAAATGCGGTTATTCCTCATAAAGAATTAGAAAGCACAGCATACCAATGGGCACAAGAGATTTTAGAAAAATCACCAACATCTATAAAAATGTTAAAATTTGCAATGAATCTTACTGATGACGGTATGGTTGGTCAGCAAGTATTTGCAGGTGAGGCCACAAGATTGGCTTATATGACAGATGAAGCAAAAGAGGGGAGAGATGCTTTTTTAGAAAAAAGAAAGCCTAACTTTCCAAAAAAATGGATCCCATAATCTAAGCCTATTCATATGAAAAAAATTAAGCCGTGGCTCTCTGCCATGAGATTAAGAACTTTACCACTTTCTGTTTCGGGCATCATATTAGGAACTTGTTTTGCCTATTACAATGGTCATTTTAGCCCATGGGTTTTGTCTTTAGCAATTTTAACAACAATAAGTTTACAGGTATTATCTAATTTAGCTAACGATTATGGTGATGGTATAAAAGGGACCGATAACGATGAGCGCGTTGGGCCAATGCGAGCAATACAGAGTGGAGAGATCACACCAGATGAGATGTTTGAAGCCATAAAATTTAATATAGTTGTCGTTATCATTTTAACACTTTCACTTATTTGGGCAGCATTTGGCCCTACCAATTTTTTGTTTTTATTGCTCTTTGTTTTTTTAGGGGGTTTATCTGTTTATGCCGCACTAAATTACACCATGGGAGATTCTCCTTATGGTTATAGAGCTTTAGGTGATGTTTTTGTTTTTATTTTTTTTGGTCTTATGAGTACAGTAGGTAGCTATTTACTCTACATGCATACCATAGACCATGTGGTTATATTACCAGCCATTGCTTTAGGCTTATTAAGTGTTGGTGTATTAAACTTAAATAACATGCGAGATATTGAGTCAGACACCAACGCAGGCAAAATTACCTTAGCCGTAAAGTTAGGTTTGAGTCGTGCAAAACAGTACCATTTCTTTTTAATAATTGGTGCCATGGTTATAACTTTGGCTTTCTCATTATTTTATTATGTAGAGCCTTATAATTTTATGTATCTTATTTCTTTTGTACCGTTAATTTTACACATAAAAAAAATAAAATCAGCCACACTACCAAGTCAGCTAGATAACCAATTAAAGGTTTTAGCACTTTCTACATTTCTATTCGCGTTGCTTTTAGGTATTGGCTTTATTTTATACTAAATTTAGGGACAGTATTAGTCCATAAATTTTTATAAGATGAAAATAACATTCTACGGTCACGCTTGCTTAGGTATTCAAATTAAAGATATTCATATTTTAGTAGATCCTTTTATAACAGGAAACGAAAAAGCAGCAGCTATAAATATTGAAACCTTAAAAGCAGACTACATTTTACTTACACATGCGCACCAAGATCATATATTAGATGCAGAAGCGATAGCTAAACGTACTGGTGCAGTAATTGTTTCTAATTATGAAATTGTATTACATTATCAAGGTTTAGGTTTAGAAGGGCACCCAATGAATCATGGTGGTTCTTGGGATTTTGAATTTGGCACCGTTAAATACGTTAACGCTGTACATACCTCGTCTTTTCCTGATGGAACTTATGGAGGTCAACCTGGCGGATTTGTTATAGAAGGAGAACATAAGACCATATATATAGCTGGTGATACCGCGTTAACAATGGACATGAAACTTATACCAATGCAAACCAAATTAGACTTAGCCATCTTGCCTATTGGAGATAATTTTACTATGGGTGTAAATGATGCCATTTTAGCAAGCGATTTTGTAGCGTGCGATAAGATTTTAGGCTATCATTTTGATACGTTTGGTTATATTGAAGTTGATCATGCAGATGCCAAACGCAAATTCTTTGATAAGAATAAAGATTTAATGTTATTAGATATTGGTGAAAGTGTAACGTTGTAAACACTAAAACATATTAGGTTTTAGTTTCTACTTATTTTATGAAAAACAAAAGAATATCACGTTTTTTTAAGCGCTATTTAATGGGCTTAGTAAGTTTCTACGCTGTTTTGCCGTTGTTGCTTACGTGTGTTTAATAACTGTCAATGACTTAGAGTATACAAAATAAATTCCGCAATATAATATAGAAAATCATTTAGGTGAGCTTAAATCATTTAAAGATTACAAAGGTAAAGTGCTCTTAGTAGATTTTTGGTTTCAAGGCTGTCAACCTTGTTTAGAAGAAATGAAATATTTTCCGGTGCTATTAAAAAAAGACCATAATGATTTAGCCATAATGAGCATAAGTATAGACCCTAAAGCGGCCACCAAGAAGTTACTTGAGCAGAAACCAAAACCATGGGATTTTTTATAATCTCAAAACAAAAACTGGTCGTTTTATAATGACAATCGTTTAAGTAATAGTTACGTAACAGAGCTAAACGTTACATAATACCCAACCTATTTATTATTTAACAAAGAAGGTGAGTTTGTTAATACGCCATTTAGTGGTATTGCAGGTGTAGAAAATGAATTGAATGGTATATTTGGTTTTAGTCTAACCTATGATGTTCAAAAAGGGAATATAACTAAAATAGCAACACTTATAATACCGTATTCTATTCTTGTTTTAATAGTTTTAGTACTTCAGTTTTTAATGTTTCAGGCTAAAAAAATGCTAAGAAAAGTTAAGGATTAAGTGATTTTATAAGCCTTTAAATTATACCACTTTAAATGAAGAAACCGACAATAATTTTACTGCTTATTTTAATTCTATCTGGTTGTAAAAAAGATATTAAAAGCATTAATATTGCCAATGAATTACGTGGCAATACTTTTAATATGGTCTCTATTTCTGAAGATGACACATTAACTATTGAATTTAAAGATTCTATTTATTCTGTATTTGACTATAACGATAGAAACCTACCTTGGGGAATTGCTACTTTTGATAATACTCAATTTTTGGTTTTTGAAAAGAGAATTATCGCTCTTAAATAAAGTGATGAAAATAGCTTTGATGGTCTTTTAATTGGTGAAAAAGATTATGAAATAAAGTTTGATTTAAGGAAGCCATAATGGAATAAAGGTTTGTTAATAGGAAAGTGGGTTACCAAAGAAATAAATAATTTATATAAAAACGATAGCATCCAAAAATCACTATTTGGTCTCATTCCGCAACCAGTAAGACCTCCTGATTTTTCAAACAAGGTTTTTCAAAAGCAATCTATATATAAGCTTACATTAGACTCTATTTACATAAAATATGGCTATAAACAGTCAAAATCAATAATTGATTTAAATAGTAGTTTTGAATTTCTATCCATGAATGTAAAAAGTAATGATAGAATAACTGAGCAACTTTGGAAAATAAAAATACTAACTGATAGTACTATGATTGTTGATAAGATTATAATAGAAAAGTCTTGTGATAATGTCGGTTTTAACACTAAGACTATTGAAAACATTGAATTAATCAAAAAAATTAGTTAGTATATGCTTAATTGATGGTTTAATCACCAACAATTCAACAAAATTCCGCTAAAATTTTCCATTTGTTAATAGTTAACTAAATTAGAGGCTTATTTACTTTATAGAACATATACAACAATAGATAAATGAAAAACTCAATTTTAATCACCTTTTTATTATTCGCCTTTTGTGTAAATGCACAGTATTACCAATCAGATATGTTAATGGTAGATGGTAGTACTAAATCTGGTTTTACCAAGCTGCCATCAAATGAGTTATTTGACGGCAAAATAGAATTTAGAACTTCTAAAAAAGGGACTATCGAAAAAATAGATGAAGATGGGGTGAGTCGTATATTAATTACGTCAGATAAAGGTGAGCAATATTTGTTTGAGCGCAATACAGTAGTGCACCTTTACAGGTCTTTTGGCAAGGAAATAAAGCAAGAAAAAGTAAATAAACATTGGATGTTGTTATTTCATGCCAATGCATCTGTACAATGCTACTCGTTAGCACAGCGTTATAAGATTAATAAAAAAGGCGGTATTACGTCTATAACAGGTGGTAACTCTTTGTGGTCTACAGTCTATTTTTTATTGAGAAAACCAACCGAAGAAAAAGCATTTATTGTAAGCGCAAGAGGGTTTACTAACGGAATGGTAAGAAAGGCTATGGCTATTTACTTTAAAGATGTACCAGAGTTTGTTGAGCGTATCAACAATAAAGAATTTAAAAAAGCCAATGTAAGTGATGTTGCAGATGTCTATGATACGTACTTTAATTAATACAATAGTTTTTTAACGTACCTTACTTTTTAAAACAAGCTTGTGTAATAGCTTAGGAAAAAAGCGCTTTACATAAACCCCTTTGGTTTCCCCTTTACCAATATAGGCTTCAAATTTTTCGTTTTTAATAGCTCTTAGCATTCGTTTTACAAACACATTTACGTCAAGGCCATTTTCTGTAGCTTTATCTTGTTCTGTTTGTGAAGATCCATCACTAGTTAAAGCATTACGTGCAATATTTGTATTTACAAAACCCGGACAAATTATGGTAACTTTAATCTGGTCTTTCTCGTGTTCTAATCTTAAAGCATCAAAAAAACCATGCAAAGCATGTTTTGCACCGCAATATGCAGATCTGTATGGGGAACTAAATTTACCCATTAAGCTCGTAACCGTTACGTAGTAGCCGTTTTGTCTAGATATAAAATAGGGTAAAAGCGCTTTAGATAAAGCAACTGTGCCAAGATAATCTACGTCCATAAGTTTTTTGTCTACAGAGATATCTGTATCTATTATTAATGAGCGTTGGCTAATACCACCATTATTAATTAAAACATCAATAGTACCAAAAAGTGATTCTGCTTTTTTAACTATAGCTTTCATTTTGGTATACTCAGTTAAATCAAAGGGTAATATTTCTATGTCTTTACTATTGTTACACTCATTTTTTGTTGCTAATAATGTGTTTTCATTTCTAGAAGATAAAATAAGTTTACAGTTATGTTTGGACAAAGCTATACTTAAAGCTTTGCCAATACCACTAGAAGCACCAGTAATCCACACCACTTTATTCTTAAAATCCATAAGTCTATATCTTAAATATTTGGTTGACAATTTTTAATGCTTAAATATAAGATTCTTAAAGGAGTTATTATTAATTAGATTGTTTAGTAATAGTGTTATAAGATCCTTTTATTTAGTTGCCTACTATGGTTTTAATTGGCTGTTAATTCGTTAATTTATAGTTAAATATCGTGTAGGAATACTACTAAATGAAAGTAATGCTATTATATTTGCAATCAAATTAAGTGTAAATGAAACTAAGACTTTTATTTCTTTCAATTGTATGTTCATTTAACGGTTTGTTTGCGCAAGTAGATGATTCTAAAACAGGGGCTTGGTTTATGTATTTTTATAATCATCAATTTAAAAATAGCCAATGGGGAATTCAAGGAGATCTTCAATATAGAGATTGGCAAGGTGTAGGTGATTTGGAACAGTTAATGCTAAGATCTGGTTTAACATTTACACCAAAAGATAGCGGAGTTATGTTTACACTCGGTTACGCCAATATAACATCAGGTCAATTTGGAGATAGCGATAATACTTCAGGCGAGAATAGAATTTATCAAGAAGCATTAATACCTCAAAAGTTAGGGAGTCGTTTTTACGTAACACACCGTTTTAGATACGAACAAAGGTTTGTAGAAAATCAAGATTTTAGAACCCGATACAGATATAATATATTTTTAAATGTACCTCTTAATAAAAAAGAATTAGCACCAAAAGCAATATATGCGGCACTTTACAATGAATTGTTTATTAATGGTGAAACAGCAATAGGTGATGAGCGATCTGTAGAGTTATTTGATAGAAACAGAACTTATTTAGGTTTGGGCTATGTTTTAAACCCAACTATAAGATTTCAGTTAGGTTGGATGAATCAAAAAACAGATAATTGGAGTAAAGGACAATGGCAAATAAGTATGCATCACAATTTTTAAAAATATGAGTAACACTAAATAGAAATACCATGATAAAGAAGTTAAGTATTGCAATTATCGCTTTAGGTATAATGTCTTGTACAGAAGCAAAAAAAGAAGTTAGTGTAGTTAAAGACGAGCCTAAAGAGGCGATTACTCAAAATCCAGTAAGAAGTATTCTTACTGCAGAGGAGCAGGCAAGTTTAAGTCCTGATGAAATTATTGGGCGTTTAAAAAAGGGTAACGAAAATTTTGTAAGTAATAATTTAACACAACGCGATCATTCAGAACAAAGACGTATAGCTATGATTGGGCAATATCCTAAAGCTATCGTATTATCTTGTGTAGATAGTAGAGTGCCTGTTGAAGATGTTTTTGACCTAGGTATTGGTGATATTTTTGTGGCACGAGTTGCTGGTAACATAGAAAATAAAGACATTGTTGGTTCTATGGAATTTGCTACAGCCGTCGCAGGTTCTAAAGTGGTTATAGTTATGGGGCACACTGCTTGTGGTGCTGTAAAACATGCTATAGATAACACAGATGCTGCCGCTATGGAAATGAACGCGCTTCAAGATTTGTTAGATGAAATAAAGCCTTCTATTGCTTTAACAGAGCCAAATGGTGAGGTGTCGTCTAAAAATGAAGCGTTTACAAATAGTGTTATTAATAATAACGCCTTAAAAACGGTAAATGATATTAGAGCAACATCGCCAAAGATGGCACAATTAGAAAAAGAAGGAAAAATTAAAATTGTAGCTGCTGTATATGATATGGCTACAGGTAAAGTAAAGTTTATGTAAATTCTCTTTATATAAATTTATATTGATTGGTTAGAGAGACGGTGGCATCATGAAAATGATGCCATTGTTGTTTTTAATACCATCTAAGGAGCTAAATTTTTGTATTAAAATTACTATTTTTTAGTAAAAATGTAACGCTATAGACTAAATTTCTAGTCCACCTTTTTTGTATTTTTGCAGAAGTATATGAAAGCAAATTATAAAAAATATAGTCTTAATTTTAAGACACCAAGCGGAACCTCGAGAGGTGTAATGTCAACAAAAGAAACGTGGTTTGTCTTTATACAAAACGACGGAAAACAAGGTGTAGGCGAGTGTGGTATATTAAGAGGCTTATCTGTAGATGATAGACCAGATTATGAAGAGAAGCTTAAATGGACATGCGCTAACATAAGTTTAGGATTAGATACACTTCTTCAAGATTTAATAGAATATCCAAGTATTCAGTTTGGTTTAGAAACCGCTTTTAAATCGTTAGCGTGCAGTAATCCTTATATCTTATTCCCTTCTGCGTTTACAACAGCATCAGCACCAATTACTATAAATGGTTTGGTATGGATGGGAAGTGAGGCCTTTATGCGAGCACAAATTAAAGATAAAATAGCTACTGGTTTTAGTTGTATTAAATTAAAAATTGGTGCTATAGATTTTCAGTCAGAATTAGATATTCTTAAATCTATACGAAAAGAATTTTCAGCATCAGATATAGAATTGCGAGTAGATGCTAACGGAGCATTTTTACCTGAACATGCTTTAGAAAAATTAAAGCAACTCTCAGATTATCAGTTACATTCTGTAGAACAACCTATAAAACCTAAGCAATTTGAAGCTATGGCAGAGCTTTGTGAGAAGACACCATTACCAATTGCATTAGATGAAGAGCTTATAGGTGTTTTTCAAATTAAAGAGAAAGCACATATTTTACAAACTATAAAACCACAGTATATTATACTTAAACCAAGTTTAGTTGGTGGCTTTAAAGGAAGTAAAGAATGGATTGATTTGGCAGAAGCAGCACAGATTAACTGGTGGGTTACAAGTGCGCTAGAAAGTAATATAGGCTTAAACGCAATTTCTCAATGGACGTATACACTAGGTAATACTAGGCCACAAGGTTTAGGTACAGGTAGTCTGTTTACAAATAATTTTGATTCGCCATTAACTGTTAAAAATGGTACTTTGCATTACGATTTAAACAAAAATTGGACTTTTAATTTATAACTATGAATTACATACAACAAGCTTACAAAGGCTTGCACGACGGTTGGCGCTATTTGTTGGGCACCGTAATAATTATATTTTTTGTTTTTGCTGGTCAAATACCATTTACCATTGCTGCGTTGCTAGAAGCTAAAAACCAAGGCTTAAATATGTTTGGTTTAGATGAAAGTACTTTAATGGGGCTTTTAGAGCCTAACCTTAATCTATTTTTAATGCTATTGTCTTTTGCTGTCGGTCTTTTAGGTCTCTTTTTTGTAAATAAGTTTATACACAAATTATCTATTACCAACTTAACTACTGCGAGAGATAAAATAGATTGGAAACGCTTTTGGCTTATCTTCTTTGGTTGGGGCATTTTATCTTCAAGTTTAGTCTTGTTGGACTATTACATGGCACCAGAGGATTATGTATGGAATTTTGATCTTAATAATTTTTTAATTTTAGCTCTAATTGCTATCGCTCTAGTACCATTACAAACCAGTTGTGAAGAATATTTGTTTAGAGGTTATTTAATGCAAGGGATTGGTGTTTTTGCAAAAAATAAGTGGGTACCATTAATTATCACCTCTGTAATTTTTGGGATGCTTCATATTGCAAACCCTGAAGTAGAACAGTTAGGGTATGTAATTATGATTTATTACATAGGCACGGGCTTCTTTTTGGGTATCATTACCTTAATGGACGATGGTATGGAATTGGCCTTGGGCTTTCATGCTGCTAATAATTTGTTTACCGCCTTATTGGTAACAGCAGACTGGACAGCTTTTCAGACGTATTCTATTTTAAAAGACACCTCAGACCCTACAGCTGCTTCTTTAGCAGAGATTGTAGTACCTGTATTTGTTATATTTCCTATTATTATTTTTATACTCTCAAAACTATATGGTTGGAATAATTGGAAAGAACGTTTACTCGGAAAAGTAACAGCTCCACCAAAGGAAGATTATAAAGTTATAGATTAAGTGAAGCTTTCATTTAGTAAAATACACGATAGTTTTAAGTTAAATGGAAATCATTTTAACCCTAAAGATTTAAAAGAGCTTGCTATAGATTTTATTAAAGATGGTGAGCCTTACGAAGTACAAATTGGTAGTTTTTTAATAGATTGGTTAGACCAAAACGAGTATGTAAATGTGAGTACATCGGGCTCTACCGGAACACCAAAAACTATCAAATTAGCAAAAGAAGCTTTGGTTAACTCTGCTATAGCAACAGGCTTGTTTTTTAATTTAAAACCAACAAATAAAGCACTTCATTGTTTACCTAGTGGCTATATTGCTGGTAAAATGATGTTGGTACGCGCTATGGTTTTGGGTTTAGAAATAGATTGTGTAAACCCAACTTCTAAGCTTCAAATTAATAATAATAAAACCTATCATTTTTCTGCAATGGTACCATTACAAGTCCGCAATAATAGTAATGCTGTTCATAATATTAAAACGCTAATTATTGGCGGCTCTAAAGTTTCAAAATCATTAGAAGCACAATTAATAGAGAGTTCTTGTAACAGTTATGAAACCTACGGAATGACAGAAACGGTTACACATGTTGCAGTACGTCAACTTCAATCAAAATTTTTAAAAGTCCAGCCGTATTTTAAGGCACTGCCATCCATTCATTTTTCTCAAGACCATAGGCAATGTTTAGTTATTAATGCGCCCAAAATTACTAATACGGTAGTGGTAACTAATGATATAGTGCGTTTAATTTCAGATACAAGTTTTGAATTGTTAGGCCGTTTCGACAACGTAATTAACTCTGGTGGAGTAAAATTGTTTCCGGAGCAAATAGAAGCGAAGTTGCACGTTATACTAAAACAACGCTTTATGGTTGCAAGTATAAAAGACGAAACACTTGGAGAAAAATTAGTGCTTATAATAGAAAATCCTTCCGAAGCGATAGCTACTATTTCAAATAAAATAAAGACGTTAAAAACGCTAGATAAGTTTGAAATACCAAAAGTAATTTATGCTTTAGACTCCTTTGTAGAAACCAATTCTGGTAAACTACAACGTGGTAAAACACTTCAAAAGGTTTTAGCGTAGTTAACTCACTCAAAGTCGGACTTTACTCATTATCAGTTTTATATTCTAGGTATTGCCGTTAGTTTTAGGGTAACTAAAAACGGCAAACAATGAAAAAATTAATCACCACAGCACTTGTATTGATGCTATCATTTATAGGTAGCACCCAAGAAAAAAATATTGAAACAGACGTAGTTACAATAGATAATTTAATCACTTTTATTGTAGAAAACTACAGTGTAAAAAAAGATTCTACTAACACAAAAAATATCACATTTCTTATAGAAACCTATGCAGATGGTTTTAATATAGAAGACCGTGTAATTCTAAAACAAGCTTTTAAATTATTAACAAAGCGCGTTACGGATAACGATCTTATTAGCATGGTTATGTATTCTAATTATAACGGTGTTGCATTAAACCAAGTAAAAGCTACAGATATTAAAAAGTTGCTCTATGTTATTGAGCATCCAAAATCTAGCGTAAAAACATTACAAGACGATGGTGTAGAGGTGGCTTATACCTTAACTAAAGAAAATTTTATAGAAGCAGCGACTAACACCGTGGTGATGCTTCGTTTACCCAATCGTCAATCTCACATAAATAATGCTACTGTCAATGTGCCTTCAACACAAAACAAAAAGAAAAGTAATACGCTTGTTTTAACAGCGATAGCATTGTTGCCCGAAATTATAGCAGTTATAAAAGATTAAATAATCATTAAAATTAAATATTATGAAAAAAGCACTACTAATTATACTTCTACTAGTCACGTACACTAACTATTCGCAAAATTTTCCTGTAATAACGCTAAATGATAAGTCTAGTTTAAAGCTAAATCAACTCTATGTAAATGCAGAAATTTCTGGAAACTATGCAACAGTTACTTATGACATGACTTTTTATAACGGACTTAATAGAGTTTTAGAAGGTGAATTAGCTTTCCCTTTATCACAAGGGCAAAGTGTGTCTCATTTTGCAATGGATTTAAATGGTAAATTAAGATCTGCCGTGGTTGTAGAAAAAGAATTAGGTAGAGTTGCTTACGAGAATACAATTAAACAACGTATAGACCCTGCATTATTAGAGCAAACTCAAGGTAATAATTATAAAGCGAGGGTTTACCCAATACCAGCCAAAGGCTACAAACGAATTGTTATTACCTACGAACAGAATTTATTAATAAATGATAAAAATTACCAATTTGAAATTCCTTTTGGATTTAAAGACTCTGTTAATAGTTTTAAAATTGAAATAAAAAGCAATAATATAAATAGTCAACCTAAGGTTAATGAAAGCTTTTGCGATGATCTTAAATTTATAAAGACAGGCACATCATTAGTTGCTAAATACCAAATTAATGCAATTAATCTAGACAGAAACTTAAAGATTAGTATCCCAACGGAAGACGTTTTTTCATTACAAACGTCTAACGAATACTTTCATATTAGCAAAGCTTTTGTGCCAAAAAACAGATTAAAGACTAAACCCAAAAGTATCACTGTTTTATGGGATGCATCTTATTCTATGTACTATAAACAAGCAGAAAAAGAGCTAATCCTAATTTCAGATTATCTAAAGTATTTAAATGATGTAAACGTAAAATTAATTGTGTTTAGTAATACCATAATAAACACAAAAGATTTTAAAATAAATGCAGGTAATAGCAACCAATTATTAACCTTTTTAAAGACGGTTAACTATGATGGTGGCACGTCTTATAAAAGTTTACCTAAAATAAAATCTGATGAAATTATTTTGTTTTCAGACGGTCTTCATAATCTTGGTGAAATTGAGCTAAATAAAAATTCAAAATTGTATTGTGTTAATTCGGTTACTTCTGCAAATCACGAATTATTAGAGCTTTTAGCAACTAAAAATGACGGAAAATATATAAATCTAAATAATGAGTCAAACGCATCCGCAATAAGCTTAATTAAGAGCGAAGCATTTCAATTTATTGGTGTTAATCATGAAAATACACTTTATGAAACCTACCCAAAACCCAAAACGGTGATTAATGAAGATTTTAATTTTAGTGGTAAGTATGTTCAAAAGAAACCAATTGAGTTATTGTTTGGTTATGGCAACGAAATTACACAGCGTATTAAGGTAGATATGACTTCGTCAGCAACTTCTAAAACAGTGAGGCGCTTATGGGCAAAAAATAAATTAAAGTATTTAAAAATAAATAAAGAAGAAAATAAAAATAAAATTATTGATTTAGCTAAAGCTTATCATCTAATTACTCCATACACATCTATGATAGTATTAGATAGAATAGAAGATTATGTACGTTATAAAATTGAACCTCCAGCCGAATTATTAGAAGCATACAGCCGCAGACTATCGCAGTCTAAAGCACAGCAACAAAATTTATTAGAAGAGTTAGGATATAGAAAAGAAGATTTAAAAGACGACTACGACGATTTAAGAGATTGGTATGCTAAAGATTTTATTGTAAAGCGTGAGAATAAAAAGAGAAGCCCTAGAAGTCAAAAACCAAGAAGAAATAACACTTCTTCATCTAAAATTGAAATAACTAGTGCACGAGATAATGTTGTAAATAATTTGGCAATTAATAACACCGAATTAGATATAAATACAAAGATTGTTTCAGGCACACTAACAACTTTAAGTGATGGGCTTCCGCTTCCAGGCGCGTCTGTCATAGTTAAAGGAACAAATCGAGGTGCTCAAACAGATTTTGATGGTATATATTCTATAAATGCAAATGAAGGTGATGTATTGTTAATTTCTTATGTAGGAATGACTGCAGTAGAGGTTATAGTAACTAATTTAAACACATATAACGCAACGCTTACAGAAAGTAATCTTTTAGAAGAGGTTGTGGTAATAGGTTATGGTACAACAACGAAACAATCGTTTACTAGTTCTGCATCAGTGGTTACTTCTGAGCAAATTGAATCTAAATATTTTTCGAATATATCACAAAGTTTAGCTGGCGAAGTAGCAGGTGTAAATGTTATTTCTACAAGTGGTCTACCTGGTAGTTCTAGTACATTTACAATTAGAGGTTTTGGTACGTTGAGCGGAAATAAAGCACCATTAATTATCGTTGATGGTATTCCGTTTACAGGCAACTCAAATGATATTAATCCAACAGATATAAAAACTACATCTATTCTTAATGCTGCAACAGCAAATGCAATTTATGGTTCTAGAGGTGCTAATGGTGTTATAATTATTACCACTAAAGCTGGTTCATTAGAAGATGAAGCAAATATTAAAATTTTAAATGAAAAAATAATTGAGGTTTCAACGATAAAGCCATGGGATAAAAACGCATCTTATATAGAATATATAAGCGAACAAAGTTCGACCAAAGCTTCTTATGAAGCATATTTAAAAATTAGAGAAACCTACAGAAGTACACCTTCGTTTTTTTTAGATGTAGCTGATTTTTTTGAGACAAAAGACAGAATAGATCTTTCGCTAAGAATTGTAACAAACCTTATCGAGATAGATTTAGATAACCACGAGCTTATAAGAGCCTTAGCTTATAAACTAGAGCAATACAAAAATTATGATTTAGCGGTATATGTTTATAAAGCTATTTTAGAATTACGCCCAGAGCATCCGCAATCTTACAGAGATCTAGCTTTAGCTTATGAGGCAAATGGTGATTTTGAGGCGTCTATTGATTTATTCTTAAATATAGTAAACGGTGACTTACTTAATAAAGATGCACAAGAAATTTATTACGGTATAGAGAAAATAGCGTATGTTGAGTTATCTCGTTTAGTTAATATGCATAAAGGAAAAAGGCTAAAAGAATTAAGACAAACATATAAACCCATTAAAACAGATATTAGAGTTGTTGTAGATTGGAATCATGGTGAGACTGATTTAGATTTGTACATAACTAACCCAAAAGGTGACGTCATTAATTATGCAAATAAAACCTCTAAATATGGTGGTAAATTATCTGAAGATATGACAGATGGTTACGGTCCAGAAAGCTTTTGGATTAAGAAAGCCGTAAAAGGTAATTATGAAATTTCTGTAGATTACTACTCAGATAGTGTGCAGAAAATAACAGGGCCAGCAAGTCTAAAAGTTACGATTTATAAAAATTATGGTAAGTCTAACGAAGAAAAAGAAATTAAAGTTCTTAGACTTAATGACAACGATTCTAAAAGAATAGTAAAGACAATCACCATCTAAAAACAAAAGCCCAATGCTGTTGCATTGGGCTTTCTATTAATATTTTATTCAAGGTTTAGTTACCTTGAGATAAATTTTTCATTTCATTTTCAACCATTTCATAAAACTGATCGATTTTTGGTAATACAACAATACGCGTACGTCTATTTTTTGCTTTGTTCTCTGCAGTATCATTTTCTACTAAAGGCACATAAGAACTACGCCCAGCAGCAATTAACTGTTGTGGGTTAACGTTTAAGCTTTCTAAAACTCTAACAATAGATGTAGCACGTTTTACACTTAAATCCCAGTTGTCTAATAATGGTGGCTTGCTGTAAGTTACATTATCTGTGTGAGACTCTACCATGGCCTCAAAATTAGGTTTGCTATTAATAACCTTAGCTACTTTAGCTAAAATTTCGTTAGCTCTATCGGTTACATTATAACTTCCACTTTTAAATAATAACTTGTCTGCTATAGATATAAAAACCACACCTTTTTCTACATTAATCTCAATATCTGGGTCGTTAATACCTACTTCTTTTTTAAGGCTAGTAACAATAGCAAGTGTTACACTATCTTTTTTAGTTAAAGCATCTTGCAACCTTGTGATTTTTAGATCGCGTTCTTTTAAACTTTCTAAAGATTTTTCAAGATTTTCAGACCCCTTCTTTGTTAATATGGTTAAGTCTCCTTTAGTATCAATTAAATCTTGATTAGACTTACGCATATCATTTAATTGATCTTTCATTGTTTCTACTCTTGCATTTGAAGCCGCAGCATCAGAGAGGCATTTGTTTAATTTTACAGTAGCCGTATTTAATAAATCTTCAGTAGATTTTTGTTTTTCTTCAAGTGCTAAATAGTCTTTCTTCGAGACGCAAGATGCTAGTAATAGCATTGAACAAACACCTAATAACATTAATTTTTTCATAGTTGAAATTCGATTTTAGATTGTTAATTATAACATATCAAAATTATACAAAAGAAAAGAGGGCATTGCACGGATTAACAAAAATTTTAACAGTTCTTATAAACAATTAAAATTTAGTTCTTCTTTTAATAAAATAAGCCCAAACTATAGATTTAGATTCTTGGTAATTAGAACGTTTTGGTAGCTGTTTTCGAGTTTTTAATACCTTGCCTAAATTAGAATATAAGGCACCATGCGCTTTTAATATGGCTAAAAAATACTTAGGTTTTAATTGTATTAAAAAACGTAATGCTGCTATGCCATCTAGTAACATTCTGGTAACCGTTCTTGTAAAAAGATGTTTATCGGTGTTTTTTACTAATGTAAAAAGACTGTTTCTAAAATTAAGATAGGTCTTTTTAGGATTTGTTTTGCTTAATGTTGCCCCACCAACATGGTATACTGTAGATGCGCCAACATATTTAGTTTTATAATTAGCATTAAACGCGCGCCAGCACAAATCAATTTCTTCCATATGGGCAAAATAAGATTCGTCAAAGCCGTCTAATGCCTTAAAAACAGAGTTTCTAATAAATAAACAAGCACCAGATGCCCAAAAAATTGTAGTCGTTGTGTTGTATTGTCCTATATCTTTTTCGATAGTATCAAAAATTCTACCACGACAATATGGGTAACCATACGTATCTATAAAACCACCAGCTGCACCAGCATATTCAAAATAAGATTTATTTTTGTAATCTAATATTTTAGGCTGAATTATAGCCGTAGTTTCGTCTGCATTAAATGTTTCTATAATAGGTTGAAGCCAATGTGCTGTAACTTCAATATCACTATTTAATAAGCAGAGCAATGGCTCTTTTACCTCTTTTAGCGCATCATTATAACCTTTGGCATAACCACCGTTTTTAGTATTCTTAATTACCTTTACCGTAGAAAAATGATTAGTAAGAAAAGCAACCGAGTCATCTGTAGAGGCATTGTCTGCCACATAAATTTGTGCATCTTCAGTATGTTTAATAACAGATGGCAAAAACGTTTCGAGTAGTGTTTTACCGTTCCAGTTTAAAATAACAACTGCTATATCTTTACTTTGTAGCATTTATTTTTTGGTATAATTAGGAATATCTTTTAAGAACGCATACCGTTCAGCTTCCATGTCCATTTCACAATAATAGTGATTTAAACCATTTGTTACCATTAAAAATGAAGCATTTAAAACTAAGTTATAACGCGCTATTTGATCAAATGAAGTTTGTTCTATTTTTATGTTATACGATTTACACTCAACAATAAGATGCATGCTACCATCTGAGTTAAACACTACAATATCGTATCGTTTCTTAAGACCATTAATAGTTAGCTCTTTTTCTACATTAATTAACGATTTAGGGAAATTCTTTTCATTTATTAAATAATGAACACAATGCTGTCGCACCCATTCTTCGGGTTGAAGAATGATGAATTTTTTCCGAATCACATCAAAAATAGAAACTTTATTTTCTGTACTTTTGAAACGGTAATTAAACTTAGGAAAGTTGAGTTCTTGCACCACGCAAAATTATAATTATAATGTTACTTAGCATTATATTATATAAAATTTTAAGATAAAAAATCAGTGTTTTTGTAAAAATTATAACACTTTTTGAGAAAGTAATAGAGATTGGACGACGTAAAACAACTAGTTGCAGCAATACAAAAAAAAGACCTTAAGCCTATCTATTTTTTAATGGGTGAGGAGGCTTATTATATAGATAAAATTTCAGATTTTATTGAAAATAATGTCCTCGATGAAGCAGAAAAAGGCTTTAATCAAATGGTGCTTTATGGTAGAGATGTTTCTATAGATGATATTGTAAGTAATGCAAAACGTTACCCAATGATGGCAGATCGCCAAGTGGTTATTGTAAAAGAAGCACAAGATTTAAGTCGTACTATAGAGCAGTTGGCTAAATATGCAGAAAACCCTCAGCCTTCAACAGTATTAGTTTTAAATTATAAATATAAAAAATTAGACAAACGAAAAGCTTTATATAAAACGATAACTAAAAACGGTGGTGTTGTTTTTGAAAGCAAAAAACTTTACGACAACCAAGTACCAAATTGGATTGTTGGTGTGCTAAAAGGGCAAGGTTATGGTATATCGCCAAAAGCAGCTCAAATGCTTGTTGAGTTTTTAGGTACAGATTTAGCTAAAGTAAATAATGAACTTAATAAACTAAAAATAGTTTTACCAAAAGGCACGCAAATTACACCAGAGCATATTGAAGAAAATATTGGTATAAGTAAAGACTTTAATAATTTTGAATTAAGAAAAGCTGTTGGTGAAAAAAATGTAGTTAAAGTTTACCAAATTGCAAAGTATTTTGCAGATAACCCAAAGGATAATCCTATGGTGGTTACTGTGGCTTTGTTATTTAATTTCTTTTCTCAGTTGTTATATCTTCATGGCATGACAGATAAGAACCCAAGGTCTGTAGCGTCTGCTTTAAAGGTTAATCCTTATTTTGTAAACGAGTACCTTACCGCTGCTCGTAACTACCCAATGCGAAAAGTAAGTCAGGTTATTGGTTTATTGCGAGAGTTTGACGTAAAAGGTAAAGGAGTAGGTGCTAATGCAACACCACAAGGCGACCTTCTTAAAGAGCTGTTGGTTCGTGTTTTAGGCTAGTTAATTCTTAATTACTAATTGCTTAACACTACTAATTTTCTTGTTATTTTCTTTTATGTTCAGTAAATAGACACCACTACTTAAATTAGAAATATCTATACGTCTTGTAGTTGCTGTTTTTACAAGTTGACCAGACAAATTATAGAATTCTGTTGTTAATTTTGAAGTGCTTAATGTAATTTCATTTTGAGCGGGGTTTGGGTAAAAAGAAACTGAAATTGAACTGGTATCTTGTGCTGTTAATGTCGAAATATTAAAGCTATATAAAGCAGCAAGATTAGAGCCATTTGCTTCGCCAGAGACATAGTATTCTGTACCGTTAATAGCAGTAATACCTTCTATTTGTAATGAGCTATTGGCAGTAACAGTGACTGCAGTTTTAATAATATTTCCGTTAGTAAATAGGCCGTTGTTAAAACTATTAAGCTGTACTACAAAAGCACCATTTATGCCATAACCACAAAGTAAAACCTCATTAGATGTTGAGTTGTAACTACCACCAGTAATTAGACCATCACTATTAAAATTATCAATTAAAGTAGCTGTTTGTGCACCAATATCTTTTGATAATTCATAAATATTTGTTCTACTATCTTCCCAGTTTTTGGTAAATATATAAAGCTTATTATTAAAGTGAATTAAAGTTTCAGCGTCAAAATTATTAGCAAAAGGGCGCGTTGTAAAATCGGTTTGATTGTTATAAGTAAAATCTATAACATCAGCAGTCACCGTTGTGTTATTAAAATAATCTGAAATAAGTATGCGATAAACTTTAAGATTGGTTCGGTCTCCCTGAAAATTACCAAAATCACCAATATAAATATACGTACCATCTTCAGTAATATCTTCCCAATCACTATTAGTAGCATTACTAATAGTCACCGTTCTAGTTACTAAGCCGCTTGAGGTGTCTACATCAAATAGTGTATTTGTATTGCCAGAATCGTTATGTGTTATTAAAGTATTATTTATATATAATAAGCCAGAGGTTTCGTTTACTATAGAATTTAGGTTGGTCTCTAAAGTTAATTGTTGTGCGGCACTGTTAAAAGCACATACAAGCGAAAGTAAAAAGACAAGCTTAAATTTCATGGGTGATAATTAATTGGTATAAAAATAGTTAATCTATATGCTTTAAGAATAAAAATCTATAAAATGTTATTTAGGTTACTTAACAAAAGTATTATTTTTACAAGGCTATAAAAATTCAATATTTTAGAATCATTACATGAAAATATTTTCAAAAGAACAAATTTACGAAGGAGATAAACTCACTACCGAATTACAAAAGATTTCGTCTACAGATTTAATGGAGCGTGCCGGAATTCAAATTTTTAATTGGATTCATATGCGTATGCAAGGTGCCCAAGTGCCCATTCATGTTTTTTGTGGCATTGGTAATAATGGTGGTAACGGTTTGGTATTGGCAAGACACTTAATTACACACGGTTATAACGTGGTAACTTATATTGTAAATTGTAGTGATAAACGATCTAAAGATTTTTTAATTAACTATGATCGTGTTAAAAATGTAACAAAAGAATGGCCAAAAATGTTGAGTTGTTCTAGTGATTTTTCTAATATACAAATAGACGAAAAAGACATTATAGTAGATGCTGTTTTTGGTATTGGTTTAAATAGGCCACCAAATGATTGGGTAAAAGAACTGTTTGTAAAATTTAAAGCCTCTAAAGCATTTACATTAGCTATAGATATACCATCGGGTTTATATACAGACACACCTGTAGAGGACGAAAATGCGGTTGTATACGCAAATTACACACTAAGTTTTCAATCTCCTAAACTGGTGTTTTTTATGCCTGAAACTGCCAAATATACAGAGCAGTGGGAAGTTTTAGATATAGGCATAGATCGCGACTATTTAATTAAAACAGAAACTAGAGTAGAACTTGTTGGTAAGCTTGAAGCTTTACCACTTTATAAGCCAAGAGAGAAGTTTGCTCATAAAGGAGATTTTGGACACGTACTTATTTTGGGTGGAAGTTACGGTAAAATAGGTGCTGTAAATTTAGCAAGTAGTGCCGCTCTAAGTTCTGGTGCAGGCTTAGTTACAGCTTATATTCCTAAATGTGGATACCATAGTATGCAGGCGGCTTTACCAGAAATTATGGTAATTAGTGATGAAAATGAAACTACCATTTCAAATATTAATTTTAACATTAAACCAACCGTTATTGGTGTAGGTGTAGGTCTTGGTACAAATGAACAAACACTAAAGACTTTTGAAACTTTTTTAAAGACAAATAAAACACCTTTGGTTATAGATGCAGATGCACTAAATCTGTTATCTAGCAAGAAGACTTTATTAAAATTAGTACCAAAACAATCTGTTTTAACCCCTCATTTGGGTGAGCTAGAACGCTTGGTTGGTAAATGGTCTAATGGTTTTGATAAGCTTAATAAAGTAAAAGATTTTTCTAAGAAATACGATGTTATAGTATTAGTAAAGGGCGCATATTCTATTACTGTTTATAATGATAAGTGTTATATAAACACAACAGGAAACCCAGGTATGGCAACAGCAGGCTGTGGTGATGTTTTAACGGGAATGATTTCAGGGTTAATTGCGCAACATTATGCTCCTTTATCAGCAACACTTTTTGGTACGTATTTACACGGAAAAGCAGCAGATATAGCATTAGAAGATTATGGTTATCAAAGTTTAATTGCCAGCCACGTTATTGCAGCTATTGGTGATGCTTATATAGATTTATTTAAACAACCAGAAACGCCAGAGGTTGAGCAACAAAATGAAGAACAAGCACAATAATAACTAAAAAACGCCTTCAGTTTATTGAAGGCGTTTTTTTATAGATTAGAAGCGGTTATTAGATGTCTAAACTGTTAAATAGCTCTACTAACTTAGGGTTAGATGGTCTTGGAGCATCTGCATTTACTATGGTCCCATCTGGGCCAATAAGTAAAAATCGAGGAATGCTGTTAATCTTATAGTCTTCAATAAAACGTGATCTAAAGCCATTATCAGCGAGTAATTGAATACCGCCCAAATTTTTATCTGCTACCATTTTTTTCCAACCTTTATAGGCTTCAGCAGCATTACCTTTATAACCTCTACCTTCATCAACAGAAATACTTACAAAAGCAATATTCTTATTTTCAAATTGTTTTTCTATTCTTTTAAGTGATGGTATTTCTCTAATACAAGGGCCACACCATGTTGCCCAAACGTCTATGTACACATATTTGCCTTTTAGATCACCTAAAGACATGTTGCCACCTTTAAAGTTTTCGTAATCTTCAAAAACCGGAGAGGCTTTTCCAGCAGGAAAAGCAGAACGCATAGCTATTTTAGAAGACATATATCTAGTTATTTGCTGAACAGTACCTTCAATCTTTCTATCTGTGTTAGCAATACGTAACGAGTCTACATCTTTATATTTAGCTTTTAGTTGCTGGTATGCAGATCTATAGTTTTTAATAGCATCGTCTAAATCTTGTTGTAAGCCATTAGCTATAAGGTTGTTTGTGAAATAATCATTAGAAATTAAAAAGGACTGAATGGTGAAGTTATTAATATCAGACGCATCACCATCAAATACCATTGACTTTTCAAAATTGCTATAATCGGCAGTTATACTAGATTCGTTATCGTTTTTTAAGAAAATAGGGCCATACTTGTTGCCATGTTGCAACGTATAATCACCTTCTTCAACTTTTAATGTATCTATAAAGGTGCCATCGTCATTTAATGTAATAGTTCTTTTTAGATCGCGTCCTTTTAAAAGTTTTACAACCTTACTGTTGTCTGCATTTTCTATCTTACCAGAAAGTGTTACATAATCTTTAGGGATGTCTTCTTTACAAGCTAAAAGTGTTATTGCAATGCAAAGTGTAATTAGTCTTTTCATAATCATTTATTTCTTGTTCAAAAATATGAATTTATATATTAATTATATAATGGAATGAATCATGATTTTTTTGCTGATAAAACCAAAAATATTCTCATTTTTGAATTATTAAAACTAGAAACCATGTCAGCATACCATATTATTTCTTCTGAAGCGTTAGATATTGTAACCATTTACAATATTTTTAAGGATAATAAGAAATTAAAACTATCTGCGGATTCAGAGGCAAAAGTCTTGGCTTGCAAAGGCTATTTAGACACTAAGTTAGCTGACAATAAAAAGCCAATGTATGGCATTAATACAGGATTTGGTTCTTTGTATAATGTAAAGATTTCTAATTCAGATCTTAGTCAGCTTCAAGAAAATCTGGTTATGTCTCACGCTTGTGGTACCGGTGAGCGTGTGCCAGAATCTGTGGTAAAGGTGATGTTGCTTTTAAAAATTCAATCATTGAGTTATGGGCATAGTGGTGTACAATTAGCAACTATTAATAGACTCATAGACTTTTTTAATAATGATATATTTCCTTTTGTTTATACGCAAGGTTCGTTAGGTGCATCTGGTGATTTAGCTCCTTTAGCACATTTAGCTTTACCGCTTTTAGGAAAGGGTGAAGTGGTACATAAAGACAAAGATTATACAGCTGCAGCTATTTTAAAAGAATTTAATTGGGAGCCGATTACTTTAGAAGCAAAAGAAGGTCTTGCTTTACTAAACGGTACACAGTTTATGAGTGCTTATGGTGTTTATTTATTGTTATTGTCTCATAAAACATCCTATTTAGCAGACATTATTGCTAGTATATCTCTAGATGCTTTTGATGGTAGATTAGATCCTTTTCATGATTTGGTACACCAAGTGAGACCTCACCCTGGGCAGCGTAAAGTAGCAAGACGTTTTAATGAGTTTTTAAAGGGGAGTGAGATTATAACAAGAGCAAAGCAGCATGTGCAAGATCCTTATTCTTTTCGTTGTATTCCTCAAGTTCATGGTGCAACAAAAGATACATTAGATTTTGTAGAGAAGGTGATTTTAACAGAGATAAATTCGGTTACAGATAATCCTAATATTTTTCATGAAGAAGATTTAATTATTTCTGGTGGTAATTTTCATGGGCAACCTTTAGCGTTGGCTTTAGATTATTTAAAAATTGCTATGGCAGAGATTGGTAATATATCTGAGCGTCGTGTATTTCAGCTCGTATCGGGTTTACGAGGTTTACCAGCCTTTTTAGTAGATAATCCGGGTTTAAATTCAGGTTTTATGATACCACAATACACAGCGGCTAGTATTGTAAGTGCTAATAAGCAATTGGCTTCACCGGCAAGTATAGATAGTATTGTTTCTAGTAACGGCCAAGAAGATCATGTAAGTATGGGTGCTAATGCGGCAACACAAGCCTACACATTAATAAGAAACGTTGAGCGTGTTATTGCTATTGAGTTAATGAATGCCTCGCAAGCACTAGAATTTAGAAGACCTTTAAAAACAGCACCTTTTTTAGAGTCTTTTTTAGCGCAATACAGAAATGTAGTCCCTTTTGTTAAGGCAGATAGAGTTTTACATTATGATATTGAAGCTTCTATTCAGTTTTTAAAAGATGTTGATATTGAAATTGAAGAGTTGTTTTTGAACCATTACGACTTAAAATAGACTAGTGGTCACTTAAAAGTTTATCTGTCCATGATATAGCATCTGCAAGCGATGTAAAAATTTCGAAGGGTTTGTTAAAAAACAGCTTCTCTATTTGTGCGTTCTCTTTTGCTTTGTAGTTACTAGATACTACGGCAAACCCTTTTAAGTTTTCAATTTTAGAAGTTTCATAATATATTTTTGGGTTTACAGAATAAGAATTTAGTCTATGTGTAATATAAACAAAAGGTTTTTTTGAAAAATATTTATTAGTAATCTCCAGAAGTAAACTATTGTGATTTGGTGTAATATCTATACCTTCTTTTACAACAACGACGAGATACGTATCGTAAATCGTCATGTCACAGAAATCGAATTTTAAGGATCCTTTCATGACTGTTTTAGTGTTAGGGAAACTTAAGATACAAAAAAACTCCTCTTAAAAAGAGGAGTTGTGTAATATAGTTGTTAAATATCTATGATTCAGTAGCTTTACCTGATGATTTAATCTTAATTTTTAATTCACCAGTTTTTGTATCTAAATCCATAGTAATAATATCACCTTCTTGAATTTTTGCGTTAATTATTTCTTCTGCCAAGGCATCTTCAACATATTTCTGTATAGCTCTATTTAAAGGTCTTGCGCCATATTGTTTGTCAAATCCCTTTTCAGCGATATAGTCTTTTGCTTTTTCAGTAAGTTTTAGGTTGTAACCTAAATCTTTAACCCTTGTGATAAGCTTAATTAACTCAATATCAATAATCTTATTAATATCTTCTTTTTCTAGTGCATTAAATACAATAACGTCATCAATTCTATTTAAAAACTCTGGTGCAAAGGCTTTTTTAAGTGCATTTTCTATCACTGCTTTTGCGTAGTCTGTTTCTTGAGCTTCTTTTGCAGATGTTCCAAAACCAACACCACTACCAAAATCTTTAAGTTTACGAGCACCAATGTTAGATGTCATAATAATGATTGTGTTTCTAAAATCAATTTTACGACCAAGACTATCTGTAAGATACCCATCATCTAAAACTTGTAATAGCATATTAAATACATCTGGATGTGCTTTTTCTATTTCATCTAAAAGTACAACAGCATAAGGTTTGCGTCTTATTTTTTCTGTAAGTTGTCCACCTTCTTCATAACCTACATATCCTGGGGGTGCACCAATTAAACGCGATATTGCAAATTTCTCCATGTATTCACTCATGTCAATTCTAACTAAAGAATCGTCACTTTCAAATAACTCGCGCGCTAAAACTTTAGCCAATTGTGTTTTACCTACACCAGTTTGTCCTAAAAAGATGAATGAGCCAATTGGCTTATTTGGGTCTTTAAGTCCCGCTCGGTTTCTCTGTATGGCCTTTACAACTTTAGCAACAGCTTCATCTTGTCCAATTACTTTTCCTTTTATTAGTTCTGGTAATTGCGATAATTTTGTAATTTCTTTTTGCGCAATTTTATTTACAGGTATACCGGTCATCATAGACACAACGTCTGCAACATTGTCTTCGGTAACAACTTCTCTATGTTGCTTGGTGTCTTCTTCCCACTTTGCTTGTGCGGTAGCTAACTCTTTTTCAATACGTTTTTCGTCATCGCGAAGCTTTGCAGCCTCTTCATATTTTTGCTTTTTAACAACACTGTTCTTAGTTTCCTTAACTTCTTCAAGTTTTTGTTCTAATTCTAGTATTTGTTTTGGCACCTCTATGTTGGTTATGTGTACACGAGAACCTGCTTCGTCCAAAGCATCAATAGCTTTGTCTGGTAAGAAACGCTCGGTCATGTATCTATTTGTTAATTTTACACACGCTTCAATTGCTTCATCTGTATAATCTACATTATGGTGCTCTTCGTATTTACCTTTAATATTATTAAGGATTTCTATAGTTTCGTCTACGCTAGTGGGTTCAACAATTACTTTTTGAAAACGACGCTCTAAAGCACCATCTTTTTCAATATATTGTCTGTATTCATCTAATGTTGTTGCACCAATACATTGTATTTCGCCTCTTGCTAATGCAGGTTTAAACATATTAGAAGCATCTAAACTTCCGGTGGCACCACCAGCGCCAACAATAGTATGTATTTCATCAATAAAAAGAATAATATCGTCATTCTTTTCGAGCTCATTCATTACCGCTTTCATACGTTCTTCAAACTGACCTCTGTATTTTGTACCAGCAACTAAACCAGCCAAATCTAAAGTAACTACACGCTTATTAAATAGGGTACGCGACACTTTACGTTTTATAATGCGTAAAGCGAGTCCTTCTGCAATTGCAGATTTACCAACCCCAGGCTCACCAATTAATAAAGGGTTGTTTTTTTTACGTCTGCTTAAAATTTGAGACACACGTTGTATTTCTTTTTCGCGCCCTACAACAGGGTCTAATTTACCTTCTTGAGCAAGTATTGTTAGATCGCGCCCAAAGTTATCTAAAACAGGAGTTTTAGATTTTTTATTTGTTTTGCCAGATTGGCTGCCTCCAAACGGGTTTTGTTTAGCATCATCATCTTCATTTGTATCATCATCAGAGAAAGATTCTGCTTTAGGAGTATCTAGGTAATCATCATCGCTAGTTATCATAGATTTAAATTCTTCTTTTACGTTATCATAACCCACTTTTAGCTTATTTAAAAGTTTTGTTGTAGGGTCGTTTTCATTTCTTAGAATACACAACAATAAATGTGCAGTATTTATGGAGGTGCTTTGAAATAATTTGGCCTCTAAGAAGGTTGTTTTTAAAGCACGCTCTGCTTGTCTTGTTAGGTGTAAGTTCTTTTTCTCATTAGAACTTGTCATAATATTTGGGTTTGCCGGACTTAATATTTCGACCTTACGTCTTAGATGATTAAGATCTACATCTAAGGCGCTCAAAATATCTATAGCCTTGCCATCACCATCTCTTATTAAACCTAGCATTAGATGTTCTGTTCCAATAAAGTCGTGCCCTAATCTTAGCGCTTCTTCTTTACTGTAAGCAATTACATCTTTAACTCTTGGGGAAAAATTATCATCCATATTAAAATCCTTTCTGCATTAAAAATAATAAAAACATATTATTAAAGGTCAAAAACTATACCTTTTTATTAGCTAAAAACGAATAGACTAAAAAAGCATTGTAATTCAAAGAAAATTAGCATTTACTTATTAACGAAAAAGATATGAAACATTGTTAATAAAAACTCACAAAAATCATTACAAAACACGCTGTAAACGCTTCTGATTTGGTTATATTAGCACGTTACGAAAACCTACGAAAAACTAATTAATTTTATATATGGCAGAAGGAGAAAAACTCATTCCAATTAATATTGAAGATGAAATGAAATCGGCTTACATTGACTATTCAATGTCAGTCATTGTGTCACGTGCTTTACCAGATGTAAGAGATGGTTTAAAGCCAGTTCATAGACGCGTACTTTATGGTATGCACGAACTCGGAGTTAGAGCAAACAGTGCACATAAAAAGTCAGCAAGAATAGTCGGTGAAGTTTTAGGTAAATATCATCCACATGGTGACACCTCAGTTTATGATGCAATGGTGCGTATGGCTCAAGAGTGGAGTTTGCGTTACATGTTGGTAGATGGACAGGGTAACTTTGGCTCTGTAGATGGTGATAGTCCGGCAGCAATGCGTTATACAGAAGCGCGTATGCGCAAAATATCTGAAGACATGTTGGCAGATATAGATAAAGAAACAGTAGATCACAAGCTTAATTTTGATGATACTTTAGAAGAACCAACAGTTTTACCAACACGTATACCAGGTTTACTTGTTAACGGTGCTTCTGGTATCGCTGTAGGTATGGCAACAAATATGCCACCTCACAATTTAACCGAAGTGGTTAATGGTACTATTGCTTACATAGAAAATGATGCTATTGAGATTGATGAATTAATGCAACACATTAAAGCACCAGATTTTCCTACAGGTGGAACTATATATGGTTATGATGGTGTAAAAGAAGCGTTTCATACAGGTCGTGGTCGTATTGTAATGCGTGGTAATGCTGTTATTGAAGAAGTGCAAGGTAGAGAGTGTATAATTGTTACTGAAATACCATACCAAGTTAATAAAGCAGACATGATTAAGAAGACTGCTGATTTAATTAATGACAAAAAACTTGAAGGAATTTCCTCTATAAGAGATGAGTCTGATAGAAACGGTATGCGTATTGTTTACGTTTTAAAACGTGATGCTATTCCTAATATCGTTCTTAATAAATTATATAAATATACTGCCTTACAATCGTCTTTTAGTGTAAATAACATTGCATTAGTAAAAGGACGTCCGCAATTATTAAACTTAAAAGAGTTAATTCATTACTTTGTTGAGCATAGACATGAGGTTGTTGTAAGACGTACAACTTATGAGTTGCGTAAAGCCGAAGAGCGTGCACATATTTTAGAAGGATTAATAATAGCATCAGATAATATTGACGAAGTTATTAAAATTATTCGTGCATCATCTAATGCAGATGAAGCTAGAAATAGTTTAATTGAACGTTTTAAGCTTTCAGAAATACAAGCTAAGGCTATTGTTGAGATGCGTTTGCGTCAGTTAACAGGTTTAGAACAAGATAAATTACGCACCGAGTATGATGAAATAATGGCAACCATTATTGACCTTAAAGATATCTTAGACAAGAAAGACCGTCGTATGGAGATTATTAAAGGTGAGCTAGAGGTTGTTAGAGATAAATATGGTGACGAGCGTAGATCTGTTATAGAATATGCTGGTGGTGACTTAAGTATCGAAGACATGATACCAGATGCACAAGTTGTGATTACCATTTCTCATGCAGGTTACATAAAACGCACCTTACTTTCAGAATATAAAACGCAAAATAGAGGTGGAGTTGGTCAAAAAGCATCAACAACTCGTAATGAAGATTTCTTAGAACATTTATTTGTTGGTACAAATCACCAATATATGTTATTCTTTACTCAAAAAGGGAAATGTTTTTGGATGCGTGTTTACGAAATTCCAGAAGGTGCAAAAACCTCAAAAGGAAGAGCTATTCAAAATCTTATAAATATAGAGCAAGATGATAAGGTTATGGCCTTTATCTGTACTCAAGATTTAAAAGATGAAGCGTATATAAATAGTCATTATGTAATTATGGCTACTAAGCAAGGTCAGGTTAAGAAAACATCTTTAGAGCAATATTCTAGACCAAGATCTAACGGTATTAATGCCATTACTATTAAAGATGATGATGTTTTATTAGAAGCAAAATTAACCACTGGCGAAAGCCAAGTTATGCTAGCACTTAAGTCTGGTAAAGCTATTCGTTTTGAAGAAGCTAAAACAAGACCAATGGGTAGAAACGCATCTGGTGTAAGAGGTATTAGATTACAAGATGAAAAGACAGATGAAGTTATTGGTATGATTGCTGTAGACGATATGGAGAGTAATATTCTTGTGGTTTCAGAAAATGGCTACGGAAAACGCTCGAGTCTAGAAGATTACAGAATTACTAATCGTGGTGGAAAGGGTGTAAAAACCATTTCGATTACTGAAAAAACCGGTAATTTAGTATCTATTAAGAATGTTACAGATGAAGATGATTTAATGATTATTAATAAGTCAGGCATCGCTATTCGTATGGCAGTAGCAGATTTGCGTGTTATGGGTAGAGCTACACAAGGGGTTAAATTAATAAACCTTAAAGGTAATGACTCTATAGCAGCAGTGGCTAAAGTTATGAAAGATGACGAAGAAGATTTAGATGCAGAAATGTCTGATGAAGAGTCTACAGATGATGATGGCACGGCTATTGATAATAATGAAACAGAAACTGAAAATTAAATATTAACAACAAATTATTTATTACAAGATGAAAAAATTAATGACATTAGTGTTGCTCTTAACTGTCGCGTCAATGTCTTTTGCTCAAAAGAGCGAAGTCAAAGCAATTGAGAAAGCACTTAAAAACCTAAACTATGCAGATGCTAAATCTGCAGTTTCTGTTGCCGAAGGTTTATTAGGTAATATGGATGACAAAATTAAGTCTAAGTTTTATTTTTTAAAAGCACAGTCACTATATGCAAAAGGTGCAGGTACAGACGCTAATGTAGATGAGGCTATTGCAGCTTTAGATAAACTGAAAGATTTAGAATCTTCTATGGGTAAATTAAAGTATACTGAAGAAGCTAATTCTATGAAGTTAGAGATGACAAAATCTTTTTTAACTAAAGCAAACAATGCCATTAGTAACAAAAACTTTAAGGAAGCTGCCAAGCGCTTTGAGAAAGTTTATAAAATGTCTCCACAAGACACAATTTATCTTTATTATGCAGCTTCATCTGCCGTAAATGCTCAAGATTTTGATAATGCTCTAAATTATTATTTAGACTTAAAAAACATGGGTTATACAGGGGCATCAATGAATTATTATGCAATTAATAAAGATACTGGTGAAGAAGACTCTTTTACAAACAAATCTGAAAGAGATTTATCTGTAAAAATAGCTAAGACACATAACAATCCTGAGGACAGAAGAGGTGATTCTAAAACATCTGAAATTGTAAAGAATATCGCTTTAATCTATGTTTCTCAGAATAAAAACGAAAAAGCTTTAGGTGCAATGGCAGATGCTAGGGCAGAGAACCCTGATGATTTAGGTCTTTTACTTTCTGAAGCAAATGTGTATTTAAAGATGGGTAATCGCGATAAGTTTAAAGACTTAATGGAAGAGGCAACTGAAAAAGATCCTGATAATGCAGAGTTACAGTACAACTTAGGTGTACTTGCTGCAGATGGTGGTAATCCAGAAGAGGCTATAAAATATTACGAGAAGGCTATTGCAATTAACCCTGGTTATACAGATGCTTATAACAACTTAGCGGTTGTAATTTTAGCTGGTGAATCTGCTATTGTAGAAGAAATGAATGGATTAGGTAATAGTGCAGCGGATAATAGAAAATATGACGAGTTAAAGGATAAACGCTCTATGTTATATGAAACAGCTATTCCTTACTTAGTAAAATCATTAGATTTAAGAAGTTCTAATATTAATGCAGCCAAAACACTTATGAACATTTACAGTGCACTTGGTGAAACAGCTAAATATAAAGAAATGAAAGCAAAAGTCGCAGCAATTGAAGCAAGCGAAGCTGGAAATAACTAAACTTTATAAGTGATTTAATAGCTAAATTAATACTTTAATAAAATAAGAAGACCAAGACAGTAATTGTTTTGGTCTTCTTTTTTATCAATTTTTAACTAGTATCAACATAATTAAAGAACGAAGTCTTAAGTCTATTGCAATATTTACGTTTAATGAGTAAACAATCTTTTGTACAAACAAAAGCTAAAATCCTGTTTACTCACATTTAAATTGGAATGATTGAATTCTGAAAATCATCACTCATGTTTTCAGGTGAATTATAGTGCTATTAAATTTTCGTGCACAATTTTAAAAACAAAAAAGCACACTATAACTAATAGTGTGCTTTTT
>TARA_R110002051_G_scaffold112217_2_pt1 | contig 100287 bp, 89 predicted proteins | sample TARA_R110002051 | Tara Oceans TARA_R110002051 (sample SAMEA4397023) | marine metagenome | biome: Polar Biome; feature: [MES] marine water layer (ENVO:01000295) within the mesopelagic zone...; material: water (ENVO:00002006), including particulate matter (ENVO:01000060) such...
TTGAGGATCGGTTTGGAAGGATCTGGGAATATGGCGGCAATCACCGAAAATGACGGCCTGATGCGCGCGGCGGACGGTACGCCGCTGAAGCAAGCGCTCGCACGGGCCACACGCATGAACAAGATGCGTGCGTTCCTGCTGACCACACCATTGCTTGCCTTCATCTTGGTGACCTTCATCCTGCCCATCGGCATGATGCTGTTCCGCAGTGTCGACACCCCGGAAGTCTCCGAAGCCTTTCCGAAGACCATCGCCATCCTGAAAGACTGGGACGGTACCGGCACACCAAGCGAAGAGGTCTATGCCTCGCTCTCGGCCGAGATGTCGGACCCGGAAAACCGTTTCAAACTCGGCAAGGCCGGCACCCGGCTGAATTATATAGAGAGCGGATTCCGCTCCCTGATGAACCGGACGGTCCGCCGGATAAAGCGTGTCGAAGCGGCGCCCTACAAGGACGCTCTCATCCAGATCGACAAGCGCTGGGGTGAAACCGATACCTGGAAGACCATCCGGCTCGCCGGAGAACCCTATACCTACCGCGCCTATCTGAACGCCCTCGACCTGACCCAGGCCCCGAGTGGCGAGATTGTCGCGCAGCCCGAAATCAAGCAGATCTACGTGACCCTGTTCGAGCGCACGATCTGGGTTTCACTCGGCGTCACCCTGGCCTGTATCCTGCTTGCCTATCCGATCTCCTACCTGCTCGCGACCCTGCCTTCCGGCACCAGCAACCTGCTGATGATCTTTGTGCTCTTGCCGTTCTGGACATCGCTTCTGGTGCGGACAACATCCTGGATCGTGCTGCTGCAGACCAACGGCGTGATAAACGACATTCTGGTATCGCTCGGGCTCGTGGGGACCGATGACCGTATCCAGATGATCTACAACATGACCGGCACCTTTATCGCCATGTCGCACATCCTGCTGCCGTTCATGGTTCTGCCGCTCTATTCGGTGATGAAGACGATCCCGAAAGACCACATGCGGGCGGCCCGGTCGCTCGGCGCCAACCCGATGATCGCCTTTATGCGGATCTACATGCCGCAGACGGTGCCGGGCGTGGGCGCGGGCTCGATCCTCGTCTTCATTCTGGCCATCGGCTACTACATCACGCCGGCCCTGGTCGGCGGCCAGGATGGCCAGCTGATCAGTAACATCATCGAATATCACATGAAGAAATCGCTGAACTGGAGCCTCGCGGCAGCGCTCGGCGGCATTCTGCTCGCTGGCGTGCTCGCCCTCTACTGGCTCTATAACCGCATCGTCGGCATCAACAACATGAAGCTCGGTTAAGGAGAAAGACCATGGCAGCCCTTCCCTCCTACGCCGGCCCGCTCGAGCGCTTCTGGTATTATGCCTACCGCGTTCTGTGCGGTTCGATCTTCCTGTTCCTGATCGCCCCGATCATCGTGATGATCCCGCTATCCTTCAATGCGGAGCCCTATTTCACCTTCACGCCGGAAATGCTGGCCTTCAAGCCGGAAGCATTCTCGATGCGCTGGTATCAGGACATCCTGGATAACGAGCAGTGGCTGCATTCGATGAAGAACAGCTTCATCGTCGGCACGGCGGCAACACTTCTGGCGACCTCTCTCGGCACCGTCGCCGCGCTTGGCCTGTCCCGGGCAGACATGCCCTACCGGACCCTGATCATGGGGCTCCTGCTCTCGCCGATGATCGTGCCGCTGATCATCACCGCGGCCGGCCTGTTCTTCTTCTATTCCTGGATCGGCCTGGCCCAGACCTATACCGGCCTTATCCTGGCCCATACGGCCCTCGGCACGCCTTTCGTGGTGATCACGGTGACGGCAACGCTCTCGGGCTTTGACCGAAACCTGATCCGGGCTTCAGCCAGCCTCGGCGCCACCCCGCAGCGCACCTTCTTCAAGGTGATCCTGCCGCTGATTTCTCCCGGCGTGATCTCCGGCGGCCTGTTCGCCTTCGTCACCTCCTTCGACGAGGTTGTGGTCGCCCTGTTCCTGGCCGGGTTCGAGCAGCGCACGGTGCCCCGGCAGATGTGGGCCGGTATCCGCGAGCAGATCAGTCCGACGATCCTTGCCGTCGCCACCATCCTGGTCGGCATCTCGATCCTGCTGCTGGCCACCATGGAAGTCCTGCGCCGCCGTTCCGAGCGCCTGCGCGGCCTCAGCCCGAACTGATTTCAGTATTTTGTATTCCGGGGGCTCATTTTGCATGAGCCCCCTTTACATCTGCGGCATATGGTCCCATTTTAAGAATGGTTCGCAAAAAAGCCTGCGAGACTGAAAACATCTGCGAGACGATGAATGTACCGCGATAATTCACTGATCCCGAAGGAAGCTATCCGCATGGCCGCGCTTGGCGCGCTGTCGGCAGGCCCCCGGCCTTATGCGGATATTGCCGGTGAAGTCCGCCAGTTCGCGGCACGCATCGTCGGTCCCTCTCTCGATTTGCTCGGCAGCTCCATCGAATTGCTGAAATTCGAGGGACTGATCGCTCCTGTCTCCGGAGAGGGGTTTGAGGATAATGCCGAACTTCACCTGACCGATGCAGGCTGGGCGGCACTCAAGGATTACCTGACCGCAACGGTACGGCCCGGCGCGAACGACCTGAACAAGCTTGTCATCGGGCTGAAGCTCCGCTTCCTGCATCTGCTCGGGAAGGAAGACCAGGTCGAGCAGATTGATAATCTGCGGGGGCTCTTCCAGGGCGAACATGCCCGCCTGTTCGATCTCCTCACCCATGAAGAATGGCAGCAAGGCCATCTGCGGGCCTGGATCGAAATGGAAATCGCCCAGGTCGCGGATCGCATTGCCTGGTGCGACCGCATCGTCTCCGAGCTCTAGCCCAGACCTTTCTCTGCGAACGCAACTCTGTCTGCTGGCCTAAGTGGGCTGGTGCTTATGCGGGCCTGCGGCCTACAGATTTCGCCGGGTGAATAAGAATAGACCTTCATCATGAGCAATGAGAGCGGTCTCCACATATTGCTCATCATTTATTTTTAATTTTATATATTTTTTAACATTTACATCTCACACTGCGAATCCTGACCGAACCCAGCTTCACGCTGAAGGAAGGATCGCTCGATGATGATGGCCTTTTTCAGACCGCGCACGGCCCCGGCTCCTCCGGCAAACGGCCTGGCAACGATGGTCGATCTTCGGCCACGCGGCGATTCATATGTCCGCATAGGCCGGAGCGATTACCCGATAAACTGCTGGTCTCCCGCCGGCTTCACCCTCGCTCCCTATACCGGCTCCCTGATCAGCCGTCAGAAAGCGCGGGTGAGCATGCTGGTACGAGACATCCATGATCCCGACGGCCCATTGACCATCGATGGCGAGGTCATTGTCGACGTCGCAGAGAACGGAATTCTGTCCGCCCGCTGGACCGGCCTGCCCAAATACAAGCTTGCCACAATGACGGACTATTATGAGGGTAAGCGGTCGCTCCAGTCGAACAGCCGCCTCAGAACATGTGCTGCCCGCCGGTAACGAAGATTTCCGTCCCGGTCACATAGCTGGAATCTTCCGAGCACAGGTAATGGATCGTCGAGGCCACGTCTTTCGGCGTGCCCATCCGGTTCAGCGGAATGCGCGGGATCAGCATCTCGTATTCCGGAGACAGCATCGCCGTCTCGATCTCGCCCGGCGCCACCGCGTTGACGCGCACCCCAAGCTCGGCGAACTCGTTCGCCATCTCCCGTGTGAGCGAAGATAAAGCCGCCTTCGACGTGCTGTAGGCGGAGCCGGCGAAGGGGTGAATGAAATGGCCTGCAATCGAGGTGATGTTGACGATCGCCCCGTTCCCCCTGTGCAGGGCCGCCGCAAACCCGCGGGCAAGCCGTAAGGGCGCGAAGAAATTCACCTCGAACACCTGCCGCCACTCATCCAGATCCCCGTTCAGACAACCGAGACGTTCCTTGAACGGTGTCTTCGGCGACCAGCCCGCATTGTTCACCAGGGCGTGCAGCGGTCTCTGCCCAAGCAGCTCGTTCGCTTCCTCGATGAAATTGTCGAGGCTGTCCGAGTCCGTCAGGTCGGCGGTGATATGATGGCTCCAGTTCGGATCGCGCCGGCACTCATCCGGCGGCGCATCGCGCGAACAGGTGATGATTTCCCAATTCCGTTCGCTGAAGAAACGGACCGTGGCATGGCCGATGCCCCGGCTTGCGCCGGTCAGCAGCATGGTTTTCTGAATCGTGCTCATGGCGCCGGAGTGTAAGCAAATACGGCGGCCCAAGAAAGGCCGCCGCATGCATCAATTACGTTTGTCACCGAAGCTTATTTAACGGCAACAACCTGGAAGGTTCTCTGCACCCCGTCATGCTCGGTAATGGAGACATATTCTCCCTCGACGAAGTGATGCCGGTCGAACTTGAAGATCGCCTCGTCATCTTCATCGCCTTCCGAATAATCGAACAGCCAGCGGCGGCCACGGGTGTGAACCAGATGACCGTTCTCGTCCGGCTCGCCCTGCCAGAAACGACGCACGGTGCAGTCACTCTTGACCTTCTGCCACGCGTCGAGATCAAGACTGCCATCGGCCGTCAGCGGCGCTTTGAATTCATAGCCGTAGTTGGCACTACCTTCCGGGAAATCCGGATTTCTCGCCAACTCAAGGCGAATGGTACGCACACTCACGAGACTCACTCCTTTATTCAAACGGATGTGGCCGGAAAGCTCAGTGAGCCATCAGAACCGGAATCCGTGTCGCAGTCAAAATATCGTCGGTCACGCCGCCGAAGATCGATTCCCGGAGCCTGCTGTGGCTGTAGGCGCCAAGGACCAGCAATTGGGTATCCGCTTCCCGCGCTTCGGCCTGAAGCCGGCCGGAGATGCTGCCCGAGGACGCATCGAAGGATTTTGCCTGTGCCTTCACTCCGTGCCAGAGCAGGGAGTCCACGAACGTACCCAGATGCTCCTCTGTCAGATCGTCATCGATCCCCGACATCACAAGCACTTTGTCCGCGGTTTCCAGCAGGGGCATGGCATGCGCGACAGCGGAGGCGGCTTCCTTCGAGGCATTCCAGCCGACGGCAACACCGCTGATTTTCGGCATGGTTACGTCGTGCGGCACCACCAGCGTGGCCTTGCCGCTCTGCAGCATCGCCGCCTCGGCGACCGCCATGGCATCGTTGCTTTCACGATCCGCCGGCGCGACCACGCAGATCACATCCACCATCCGGGAACGGCGGGCAACGATCGTAGCCGGTTCTCCCACCAGGGTTTCGAAGGAGACCGTGACGCCTTTCGTTGCGGCCGGTTGCTGGACAACCGGAAGATCATTGGCTTCGCGCCAGCGGTCGAATGCAGAGAGCGATGCAGCCTGCGCCTCGTTCGCTGCATTCTCCGCCTGCTCGATCAGGCCTTCAATCATGGACGCGCTCATGCCCATGCCGACCTGCGGAATCAGAACATCCCGCGGCTCGCGGTGAATATGCGCGACAAAGATGTGGGCGCCATGCGGCTCGGCGATGGCACGGGCCGCGTTCAGGATCGCCGTGTCGGCATCGTTGCCGAGCACAGGCGCAAGGACCGTTTTCAGGGACATGATTCCACCTCGGGGTTAATGTAACTGATGCATTAACCCTACGCGGGGCAAAAAGGTTCCCACATTGACCTAAGTCAAATCTCCGAAGAACGGTCCTCTAAATCGTATATGTCGGGCAAAAAGCGCAGCCCGCGCTGGTGTTTCCGGGGCCTGTCGCTCAGGGATAAAGACGGTCCACGGACCAGGCTTCACTTTCGCCCGCACGGCTGAAGCGGAACCGGTCATGCAGGCGGAACTCTCCATCCTGCCAGAACTCGATGGCAAGCGGCGTCAGGCGCCATCCCGACCAGTATGGCGGGCGGGGAACCGTCTCGCCGGGATATGAACGGTTGGCGTTCTCGACCGCCGCCATCAGGGCCGGACGGTCAGCCAGCGGACGCGATTGCTGCGATGCCCAGGCGCCGACGCGGCTGCCACGCGGCCGGGAATTGAAATAGCCATCCGCCTCTTCGTCCGTCACCCGCGCCACCGGTCCGGTCACACGCACCTGCCGGCGCACCGACTTCCAGTGAAAACACAAGGCCACGAAAGGGTTGACCGCGATCTCCCGTCCTTTCTGGCTTTCCATGTTGGAATAGAAGACGAATCCCTGCTCGTCGAATCCTTTCAGCAGCAGGATCCGCGCTGACGGCCGCCCATCCGCATCGGCTGTCGCCACGGTCATGGCATTGGGGTCGTTCGGCTCCGTTTCGGAAGCCTCCCGAAGCCAGCCTTCGAAGAGTTCAAAAGGATTCTCTGTATCGGGCTCAAACATGGCCGCACCTCAATGTGAAGATGGCAAATCGCACAGAAACGCACCTTCGATCTTTTTATTGCCTTATTGATCACTAATTAAGGATCGAAGATTACTTATCACTAGCGAGCAGCAGCATGCCCTGTCCAGCGCCGTAAGGTCGCAGACGCCGTAAGGCCCACTCAGGGATGCCGCGCAGCATGTGAACACGACATGTGAGCATTGCCGGGAACATTTTCGCATCACGGCCGTTATGCGTATGCGACGGATTTTACGGCCCCGCACGTTATCGCTACGGGCCGATATAAATTGAAGGGGACTACAAATGAAAACTCCTGCCGTACTTGTCGTCATAGCCGCCCTGGCACTCGGGGCCTGCGCGAACAATGGACAGCAGCTTGGAACCAAGCAGACCGCGGGCGGTCTGTTCGGTGCTGTCGGTGGTGCCGTTGCCGGCTCCCAGATCGGTGGCGGCAAGGGCAAACTCGCGGCGGTTGCCATCGGCACCCTGCTCGGCGCCTTCGTCGGCAGCGAGATCGGCAAGTCCCTCGACAATGCCGATAAAGCCGCGATGGCCCAGACCACCCAGAATGCACTGGAAACCCAGCAGGTCGGTACGACCTCGACCTGGCACAACCCGGACAGCGGTCACTCCGGCACGGTTACGCCGACGAGCACCTATCAGGCCCCGTCCGGAGAATATTGCCGGGAATATTCCCAGACGGTGAATATCGGCGGACAGACCGAAGAAGCCTACGGCACCGCCTGCCGTCAGCCGGACGGCACCTGGAAAATCAAGAACTAGGCAGCGGCCTTCCGCTCTGTAATGATCGGGCCGGACGGATTTTTGCCTCCGGTCCGATTGTTTTTCCATATACTCCCGTGCCATGAGCGATCCTTACAAGATATTGGGCGTAAAGCCCGACTCCACCCAGGACGAGATCAAGAAAGCGTACCGTACGCTTGCGAAGAAGCTGCATCCGGATCTCAATCCCGGAAACACCAAGATCGAGCAGCAATTCAAGGAAGTCACGGCGGCCTACGATCTCCTGTCGGACGAGAAAAAGCGCGCCAAGTACGATCGTGGCGGCATGAATACCGGCGCGGGTGCAGGCAGCGGCCCCTCGGCGAAAGCCTCCAGCGGTTTCTGGAAAGCCTGGACATCGGCCCGCAAGAAGCAGTCCGGCGGCTTCTCCGACATATTCGATGACGAAGATGCCGACATGTTCGACGACATCCTGCGCCGGCACGGGCAGGGTGGCGGTGGTTCAGGCCAGGGCGGCAGCGCCTATACGGTCGGCCCGGACGTCAATTACAAGCTGAAGGTGAGCTTCGTCGAAGCGGCCGGCGGTGGCACCAAGCGCGTCACGCTGTCCGACGGCAAGACACTCGACCTGAAAATCCCGCCGGCAACGGAAAGCGGCAAGACACTCCGCCTGAAGGGCCAGGGCCGAAAGGGCAGCAACAGCGGTCCCGCAGGCGATGCCTTCGTCGAGATCACCGTGGAGCCGCACGACTATTTCCACCGGGACGGTCAGAACATCAAAGTGGAGATGCCGGTCACGCTTTATGAAGCAGTGCTCGGCGGCACCATCACCGTGCCGACGGTCCAGGGTAATGTCTCCCTGAAAATCCCTCCGAAATCGAACACCGGTTCAACCCTGCGCCTGAAGGGCAAGGGTATTCCGGCCGTGGGCGGAAAACCTGCGGGAGACCAGCTTGTGACGCTGAAAGTGGTTCTGCCGGAGAGCGAGGATCCCGATCTGATCAAGCTGATGCAGAAATGGGCCGAGGAAAAAGGCTACAACCCGCGCCACAAGATGCGCTTCAGCTAACCACTGGAGCGGGAGCGGGGCGTATGGTTTCCATCAAATACGTCCGCCAAATACGTCCGCTATTTCGCGGCCTCCGGTAAGTCGGGCAGCTCTCTCACGCCGCCTCTCTCGCCAGTGAGGCCAGCAAGAACATCCGCGGCCGGACGGGACAGGGTGTCCCGCTCGGCTTTCGACAGGGCGTCCAAAACCGTTGTAATGGAGGCTGGATCCTCGCTCTCGACCGGCTCCAGCTCTTCAATCGCGCAACCAATCCCCTGATAGAGATCATAGAGACTGTACCGGGCCGGATCGCGCGCCAGGACGAAGCGCCCGTCATCGGTTCGCGCGACGAACTCGGCGGCGAGCAGTCGTTCCAGAACCTGGGCAACCGCATCCGCCGATGCCACGTCATCCATTGCCGCCTGCTGCACGGGTCCCGCCTGCTCCCGGATGGCGGCGAGGGTCGACAGCGCGACGGAAAATTTCCGGGCCGGGCCAAGAACCGGCTCCGCATCCATGTCGCGGGAATGCCACCAGTCGGGGAACGACGCGGCGAACACCGCGCCCAGCAGGATCACCGTCCAGGAAAAATAGACCCAGACCAGAAAGATCGGAATGACCGCCATAGCGCCATAGATCGTCTGGTAGGTCGGGAAGGCGACCAGATACCAGCCGAACCCGAGCTTCAGGATTTCGAACGCAATACCGGACAGACAGCCGCCGATCAGCGCATCCCGCCAGGCGACAGTGCGGTTCGGCACGATCATGAACAGCAGCGTGAAGCCGACGCTCTGCAGCACGGCCGCGATCACATGGTCCCGCACCACCCCGCCAACATTGAGCGTTTCCGCATCCAGCCCGGCATCGGTCCAGGTCTGGCGCAACACGCTGAACGCATCGCTGGTGGTGGTCAGGGTCAGCCCGATCAGAATCGGCCCGAGAGACAGCACCGCCCAGAAGATCAGGAACCGGATCAGAAAATGCCGGTGCCGTTCCACATGCCAGATTGCATTGAAGGTCGATTCGATGGTCGCCAGCAGCAGGATCGCGGAAACGGAAAGCCCGATGATGCCCGCCGCCCCGAGCTGCGATGCGTTCCGCATGAAGCTGTTCAGATAGGTCCGGACGGGTCCCGCGATTTCCGGCACCAGATTTTCGAAGATCGTCGCCTCGATGGCGGTTCTGGCCGCCTCGAACGCCGGGAAAGCGGTGAAAACCGCGAAGCCGATGGCCAGCAATGGCACCAGCGCCAGCAAGGTCGTATAGGTCAGCGCCGCTGCGGACTGCATGCCCCGGCCACGATAGAACCGTTTCAGCGCGAAGCCGATATATTCGGCCAGCTCGGTTACGACGGCGGCGGCGGCGAGGGTTTTCCAGCGATCCAGCCGGTTGGCTTTTTTGCTCATCTTGTCAGCCTATCACGAATGCCTGTAGAAGAGCGCGCGCCCGCTCCGCAAAAGGATCGCCTCACGGTAGTTTCCGCGGCCTCCCGGTCGCCGCATGCAGTTTGCCGCACGCGGCCTTTAGTGTAGGATCGCGCGAATCATGTGTAATATTTTACGACAACCTGCGTCGAGAGGCATCGAATGACTGAACCGAGCCCGATCATGAGTGGCAAAAAGGGCCTTGTCATGGGGGTCGCGAACGACCGCTCCATCGCCTGGGGTATCGCGAAAGCAGTTGCCGCACAGGGCGCAGAGGTTGCGTTCACCTTCCAGGGCGAGGCACTGCAGAAGCGGGTTGAACCGCTGGCCGCGCAGCTTGGCTCCAATATGGTGCTGCCCTGCGATGTCACCGATGACGCAAGCGTCACCAAGACCTTCGAGACGATCCGCGAAAAGTGGGGCAAGCTCGACTTCCTGGTGCATGCCATTGCCTATTCGGACAAGGACGAGCTGAAGGGCAAATACGTCAACACGACGCGGGACAACTTCCTGAAGACGCTGGATATCTCCTGCTATTCCTTCACCCGGATCGCGAAAGAAGCGGCCGAGCTGATGACGGATGGCGGGTCCCTGGTGACACTGAGCTATTACGGCGCCGAAAAGGTGATGCCGCATTACAACGTCATGGGCGTCGCCAAGGCCGCGCTGGAAGCCAGCATCCGTTATCTCGCCACCGATCTTGGCGGCGACAATATCCGGGTCAACGGCCTCTCCGCCGGACCGATGAAGACGCTTGCCGCCTCCGGCATCGGCGACTTCCGCTATATCCTGAAATGGAACCAGTACAACTCGCCGCTGCGCCGGAACGTGACGCTGGAAGATGTCGGCGGCGCCGGCATGTATCTGCTGAGCGACCTGTCCAGCGGTGTCACCGGCGAAGTGCATCATGTCGATTGCGGTTACAACATCGTCGGCATGAAGGCGGTGGACGCGCCCGACATCTCCACGGTCTGACCCGGATAGCGAAAATACATGGCCAGCAATTCCTTCGGTGAGGTTTTCCGCTTCTCGACATGGGGCGAAAGCCACGGCCCCGCCATCGGCTGCGTAGTCGATGGCGTGCCGCCGCGCCTGCCCGTCTCCGAGACGGACATCCAGTTCTATCTGGACCGGCGCAAACCCGGGCAGAACCGTTTCACGACACAGCGCCAGGAGCCGGATCAGGTGAAGATCCTGTCCGGTGTGTTCGAGGGCCAGACCACCGGCACCCCGATCGGTCTGATGATCGAGAACACGGACCAGCGCTCGAAGGATTACGGGGACATCATGAGCCGGTTCCGGCCGGGTCATGCCGACTACACCTACGAAGCAAAGTACGGCATCCGCGACTATCGCGGCGGCGGGCGGTCTTCCGCGCGGGAAACCGCGATGCGGGTGGCGGCCGGTGCCATCGCCCGCAAGATCATCAGCGCCCGGCTCGGCAATGCGTTCCATCTGCGCGGCGCGCTGGTGCAGGTTGGCCCGCACAAGGTGAACCGCGACAACTGGGACTGGGAAGAGGTCGAGCGGAACCCGTTCTGGAGTCCGGACGCACAAGCGGCCGAAGTCTGGACGGACTATCTCGACGGCGTGCGCAAGGCCGGCTCCTCCGCCGGCGCGGTGATCGAGATCGTCGCAGAAGGCGTGCCCGCCGGTCTGGGCGAGCCGGTCTATGGCAAGCTCGACAGCGATCTGGCCGCGGCCATGATGACCATCAACGCAGTCAAGGGCGTGGAGATCGGCGACGGCTTCGCAGCCGCCGAGATTCCAGGGCACGAGGCCGCGGACGAGATGCGGATGAATGGCGATACGCCGGTGTTTCTCTCGAACCATGCAGGCGGCGTGCTCGGCGGGATCTCCTCCGGCCAGCCGGTTGTCGTGCGATTCGCGGTGAAGCCAACCAGCTCCATCCTGACCCCGCGCCAGTCCGTCGACAAGGACGGCAACGAGGTCGATGTCGTGACCAAGGGCCGGCATGACCCCTGCGTCGGCATCCGCGCGGTGCCGGTCGGCGAGGCCATGATGGCCTGCGTTCTGGCGGATCATCTGATGCGCCATGCCGCGCAATGCGGAAGCTGAGAATCAGCAGTCTTCCCCGCCTTGGTCCCCTGCCTTGGTCCCCCTGCCTTGGTAACGCCATCGTTTTGCTCTAGCAGGGCGCCTATATGTATAGGGGACAATGGAGGGGTGTGGCCGCGATGCTGAAATTTCTGAAAGGGCTCCTGATCACCTTCGGGATCCTGTTCCTGGTTCTGATCGGCGGCTCCGTTTTCGGCCTGCGCTATGTCGCGAAGCAGTGGCAGACCGAGCCCCTGCCCGACCATATGGTGCTCTCCCTCACCCTGAAGCCCGAGCTGCGCGAGACACAAAGCGCATTTCCCTTCGCCGAAGTAATCGGTGGCGGCGCCCCCTCGCTGCTGGAACTGGTCAATACCCTGAAGGCGGCCAGCGAGGACGAGCGTGTCCAGGGCCTGTTCCTTGATCTTTCCGCCGCCCAGGTTCGCCCGGCCGAAGCCCAGGAGCTGCGCGCGGCAATCTCCCGCTTCCGGGCCAGTGGCCGCTTCGTGCAGGCCTATGCGGACAGCCTGGAAGGCAATGGCGGGATCTCCGCCTATCATCTCGCGACCGGTGCGGAATCCATTGCCCTGCAGCCTTCGGGCCTGCTCGATATCCGTGGCATCAGCCTCACGGCGCCGTTCTTCGGCGAAGCTCTGGAAAAGCTTGGCATCGAAGCCGACTTCCGCACCCGCCATGAATACAAGGGCGCCACCGCGTCCATGACCAGCGCGGCGTTCCCGCCGCCGATCCGTCAGAACTACCGGCGCCTTGTCGATTCCCTCTATGCCGGGATTGCCGCCGATATCGCCACCGCACGGCGGCTTTCTCCGTCTTCGGTCAACGGCCTCATCGATACCGCGCCGCTGACCGCCGGCGAGGCGAAGAGCAACGGGCTGATCGACCAGATGCTTTATCGTGACGAGGCAATCGACGCGGCCAGGGCACGGGCCGACGGCGCCATGCTGGTCCCGCTGGCCCGGTACCGGAACGATGCGGATTTCGGATTCGACGGGGAAGATCCGGCGCGGATCGCGGTGATCGCGGTCGACGGCCCCATCGTGCGCGGCCGCTCGTCGCTGTTCGCGCGTGACCGTGAGGCCGCGGCGCAGACGATCGTCGATGCCGTGAAAGATGCCAGGGAAGACAAGCGGGTCAAGGCGATCATCCTTCGAGTCAGCAGTCCCGGCGGCAGCTACGTGGCGTCGGACACCATTCTGCACGCCCTGTCGGCGGCCCGGGCCGGCGGCCTGCCCGTGATCGTTTCCATGAGCGACATGGCTGCATCGGGCGGATATTTCGTCGCGCTTGCCGCCGATCATGTCGTCGCCCACCCGAATACCATCACCGGCTCCATCGGTGTCGTCAGCGGCAAGCTGAACCTGGCCGGGCTTCTTGCCGAGTATGGCATCCGGACAGACAGCGTAAGCGCCGGCCGCAATGCCGACATGTTCAGCATGACGAAGCCTTTCAGCGCCGCCGAAAGCGCCCGGCTCGACGCGGTGCTAGACACGATCTACGAGGATTTCACGACCAAGGTCGCCGCCGCCCGCCGGCTTGGTCCGGCGGAGATCGACGCCGCCGCACGCGGACGGGTGTGGAGCGGCCTGGACGCAAAGCGCATTGGTCTTGTCGATGTGCTTGGCGGCTATGCGGAAGCTGAAGGGCTTGCCCGGGATGCGGCCGGGATTGCCCCGGAAAGCCGTACCGCGATGGTCGCCTACCCGGAAGCGCGTCAGGATCTGGATGCCTTCATGACCGCACTTGAAGAAGGCGAAATCGGCGAATCCGTGAGCCGTCTAGACGCGCTGTTAACTTTTATTCGGTATAGTGGGATTATTGAATCCGTCCTGAACAACACCGGGGGCGGCCGTATCGCTGCATCGGCCCCTCCCCTGACTGTCCGCTGAGGAGAATCCGATGCCGAGACGCCTGCCGCCACTTGCCGCTCTGGCCCTGATACTCGCCCTGGGTCACGGCTCCCACGCGCTTGCCGCCAGCGACGGCGACAAGGCCAACGCAAAGGTCGAGGCAGAGCGTCAGCAGCAGGACAAGGCCCAGCGCAAGAAGGACAAGGAATTCAACCGCGACATCTCCTACCGGCACGCAATCGGCCCGGACGTGCTGCCGCTTGGCCCGTTCACCATTTCGCTCTACATCGACGGACGCCTGACGGAGCATCGCCTGAGAGTCGCCCTGCAGGCGATCGACACGGCCAAGAAAACCGAGCTCGAAGCCTCAAAGACGCAACTTTACGGGATCGTCTACCCGCTCTGCCTGAAGCTGTTCGAGAAGGGCCGGCCAACCTCGTCCGACGTTCTCGCCTTCAAGGCGCAGGTGCAGAAGAACGTATCGACCCGGTTCAAGGACAGCGTCAAAGGCGTGTTTATCGAGTCGCTGCTCTAGGCTCCATAATCCCGCGAATGGATCAGAGCGCCTTCGCCTGATCCCGCAGCACGAATTTCTGGATCTTGCCGGTAGAGGTCTTCGGCAATTCGCCGAACACCACCGTTTTCGGCGCCTTGTAATGCGCCATGTTCTCCCGGCAGAAAGCAATCAGCTCGGCCTCTGTCGCCTTGGCGCCCTTCTTCAGGGTGACGAAGGCACAGGGCGTCTCGCCCCATTTCTCGTCCGGCCGCGCCACCACGGCGGCATCAAGCACCGCCGGATGACCGTACAGCACGCCTTCCACCTCGATTGTCGAAATGTTCTCCCCGCCGGAGATGATGATATCTTTCGAGCGGTCCTTCAGCTCGACATAGCCATCCTCGTGCCAGACCCCGAGATCGCCGGTATGGAACCAGCCGCCCCTGAAGGCCTCGTCGGTCGCCGCCGGGTTCTTCAGATAGCCTTTCATGACGATATTGCCGCGCATGAAGACCTCGCCCATGGTCGCTCCGTCCCGGGGCACCGGCTCCAGCGTTTCCGCCGCGGCCACCATCAGCCCTTCCTGCACCGGATAGCGCACGCCCTGCCGTGACTTCAGTCGGGCCTGTTCCTCCATCGGCAACCCGTTCCATTCCTCATGCCATTCGCAGACCACCGACGGGCCATAGACTTCTGTCAGGCCATAGACATGGGTGATCTGGATACCCTTTGCCTCCATGCCCTCGATCACGGAGGCGGGCGGGGCGGAGGCGGCGGTCATCATCTGCACCTGATGATCCCACTCCCGGCTCTCCTCCTCCGGCGCGTTCAGCAGCATCGACATGATGATCGGCGCGCCGCAGAGGTGGGTCACGCCGTGGTCGGCGATGGCATCGTTGATGTCCCTGGCAGCGGTCCGGCGCAGACAGACATGGGTGCCGCCCAGCATGGTGATCGTCCAGGGGAAGCACCAGCCGTTGCAATGGAACATCGGCAGGGTCCAGAGATAGATCGGATGATGCGCCATGCCCCAGACCAGCGCGTTGCCCAGCGCGTTCAGATAGGCCCCGCGATGGTGATAAACCACGCCCTTCGGATTGCCCGTCGTGCCGGAGGTGTAGTTCAGCGCGATGGCGTCCCATTCGTCACCCGGCGGCACGGCGGCGAAATCCGGATCGCCCGTCGCCAGAAACGCTTCATATTCCATCTCGCCAAGACGCTCGCCGGAGCTTGCCGCCGGATCCTCGACATCGATGACGAGAATGTCCCGCGTCACGTCTTTCAGCGCCTCCCGGATCACCGGTGCGAACTCGGTATCGGTCAGCAGCACGCTGGCTTCGCCATGCTCGAGGATGAAAGCGATGGTCGGTGCGTCGAGCCGGACATTCATGGCGTTCAGCACGCCACCGGTCATCGGCACGGCAAGGCTGGCTTCGAAGGCGGCGGTGATATTCGGCGCCATCACGGCGACCGTGCTGCCCTTGCCAACCCCGCGCCGCGTCAATGCGGAGGCCAGACGGTGGCAGCGCTCCCGTGTCTCGGCCCAGGTAAAGCGACGGTCACCGTCGATCACGGAAGTCCGGGTCGGGAAGACAGCGGCGGTTCTGGCCAGGAACGAAATCGGTGTCATCGGCACATAGTTCGCCGCGTTCCGGTCCAGATTTTCCTCGAACGGATTCCCGCTCATGCCCCTGTTCCTCCTGAATTTTGACCGGTCCGGCCCTTTGACTTTGCCGAAGGCTAACCCTGCGGAGACCCGGCTGCAATGCACTCCGCATATTAGGTCATTGCCGAGCCGGTGGCGGCAGGGTTAGCCTTCGGGTCCTGCCTTCCGGAGCGACCCCATGCTGCATCCACTTCTCACCCAGGGCCTGGTTGACGCCTATTGGCGCGACGGCGCGGTCCTGATCAAGGGCCTGTTCAAAGACCATGTCGACCAGATCGCCGCCGGTATCGAGCGTAATCTGGCCGAGCCGGGCAGCTTTGCCGGAGATAATCTGAAACCCGGAGAGGGCGGTCGCTTCTTCGAGGATTACTGCAACTGGGAGCGTATCCCCGAATTCGCCGACGTGATCAGGAATTCCCCCGCCGCCGAAGTGGCCGCAGGCCTGATGAACTCGAAGCGCACGCAGATGTTCCACGAGCATGTGCTGGTGAAGGAGCCGGGCACCTCCAAGCCGACGCCCTGGCATCAGGACAGCCCGTATTATTTCGTCGATGGCATGCAGAATGTCAGCTTCTGGGCGCCGGTCGATCCGGTGACGGAGGCCTCGCTGCGCTGTGTCGCCGGATCGCACCGCTGGGAGAAGGAAGTGCTGCCGACGCGCTGGCTCTCCGACACCAATTTCTATCCCGGCGATGACGATTACATGCCGATCCCGGACCCCGACGCCGAAGGCATGCCGATCCTCGAATGGCCGCTGGAGCCGGGCGACGCCGTCGCCTTCCATTTCCGCAATCTGCATGGCGCGCGCGGCAACGAGACCGGCAACCGGCGGCGGGCTTTCTCGCTTCGCCTTGTCGGGGACGATGCCCGCTATGTGGAGCGCCCCGGTCCAACCTCCCCGCCCTATCCCGGCCATGACATGAAGCCGGGGCAAGTGCTTCGGGAAGACTGGTTCCCCTTTCTCTATTCCGCCTGATTCTGTTCCAACCGGAGATATCCGATGACCGAGGCCCGCCCTCAAGCCGTACCGACCATCCTGCTCGACGACGATGTCGTCCGCATCACCCGCTGGGATTTCGCCCCCGGCGCCGAGACCGGCCAGCATGTCCACGGCATGGGCTATGTTGTCGTGCCGATGACCAACTGCCAGTTCCTGCTGGAAGAGCCCACCGGCCCGCGCCGGGTCGACATGGCCGCCGGTGCCGCCTACCGGCGCGATGCCGGGGTCGAGCATAATGTGGTCAATGGCGGCGATGCGCCGATGGCCTTCATCGAGATCGAATACAAGTAAGCGGACAGACCGGGTACCATGCGCAATTTCGACCATTTCCTGACGCCGGAAGAAGAAGAAACCCTCGTCGCCTTCCGGCACGACCTGCATCGCCACCCGGAGCTTTCCGGCGAGGAGGAATGGACCGCCCGGCAGGTCGCCGCGTTCGTCGGCGCGCGTTCGCCGGACAAGGTGCTGACAGGTCTCGGCGGGCACGGGGTCGCGGCGGTCTATGAAGGCGCGGCGCCGGGGCCGACATTGCTTGTCCGCTCCGAGCTTGATGCCCTGCCGATCAAGGAGCTGTCCGGCCTCGATTACAGCTCGGAAATCGAGGGCAAGGCGCATCTCTGCGGCCATGACGGGCACACGACCACGCTGGCCGCGCTGGCCTACGGGCTGGAACGGGAACGGCCGGCGAAGGGCCGTGTGGTGCTGATGTTCCAGCCAGCGGAAGAAACCGGCGCAGGATCGGCGGCGGTGATCGCCGATCCGCGCTATGACGAGATCCGGCCGGACATGTCGATCTCCCTGCACAACATGCCAGGCATTCCTATCGGCCATGCAACGCTGGCACCGGGTATCGTCACCTGCGCCTCACGCGGCATGGAAGTCCGGCTGACCGGCAAGACCGCCCACGCCTCCCAGCCGGAAACCGGCACCTCGCCACTGGCTGCGCTCGCCACCCTGATGCCGGATCTGACGGCGCTTGGCGGCGGCGACATCAAGGGCGCGCACTTCTCCATGGTGACCGTCACCCATGTCTCCATGGGCGAGCCCGCCTATGGCGTCGCCCCCGGTGCGGCCCGGCTGATGGCCACGCTCCGCACCAAGTCGGACGGGGAAATGGCAGCCCTGGTGGCCGAGGCGGAAGCACTGGTCGCCAAGGCCGCCGCAGCAGCCGGGCTCGGCTTTGAGATTTCCTATGACGACGTGTTCGACCACACGGAAAACCATCCCGAAGCCGTGCATCTTCTCGAAGAAGCACTGGACGCGCGCGGCGTCACCCATGATCCGGGCGACCTGCCGTTCCGGGGCTCGGAGGATTTCGGCCGCTTCGGGCAGGGCTCAAAGGGCGCGATGTTCTTCCTCGGCGCCGGTGAGAACCGCCCACATGTCCACAATCCGGATTACGTCTTCCCGGACGAGCTGATCTCCATAGGCTCGGGCGTCTTCATGCGGGCAATCCGGAACTATCTGGGCTGAGGCAGCACGGGATAAGGCCGTTTCCCCTGCGGGAAGCGGCCCTCGGCCATGCATTCTCCCCAGTAATCAGACCATAAAATCAGCCCGCCGCCTTATACAAAAATTCCCGGCACAATAAAAACTCCAAAGCTATAAATTCTTTCTAAGAAAAACACCCTTATCCAAAAATTAAATCGCACAATATATTTATTTCACAAAAAACTTACGCCACCCGGAAAACCCGTTTTTATTTTCTTAACTATTTCCGTTTATTCATTGACTTCACACAAATAAACCGGGAAAACCCTCATCCTGGATATGCGTAAATTACGTGGAATTTAAACATGAATTCTCTGCTTCCGCCTCGCGGAAGGATCACGTTCACCAATCGAGATATTGCGCATTCCAACATCCCGGCTGATCCCGCTTACCGCGAAATTCACTTCCGCCCGCGTTTCGGCACGGTCGCTCTCCGCCAGAGATCGCTCGTCCATTGAAATTGCGCCCTCGGTATATCCGCTGACACGCCTTGCGCGTGGCTGGTCAGGCCTTTCCGCGTTTCGACGCCAATTTTCCAAAAAAATGTGAGTTTCTGTGATGCAGTTTGTCAGTGGAATGGGCGGAACCAGTTCCGATATCCCTACATCGGGTCAGGTCGACAGCAGTGGCAACAGCTATGTCGCGGGACTTTTTCAGGGAACGGCGGACTTTGATCCGGGTGCAGGCACCACCAACCTGACCAGCGCAGGCGCAAACGACATCTTCATCGCCAAATATGACAGCAGCGGTGCGTTGGTCTGGGCGAAAGGCGTCGGCGGAACAAGTAATGATTCAAACGTCGCGCTGCAGATCGACAGCAGCGGCAACAGCTATGTCACGGGGTCTTTCAGGGATACGGCGGATTTCGATCCGGACGCCGGCACCGCGAACCTGACCAGCGCCGGCTCTTATGACAGCTTCATTGCCAAATATGACAGCAGCGGCGCGCTGGTCTGGGCGAAAGGCGTCGGCGGAACAGGCACCGATATCGGCAATGCCATCCAGGTCGACAGCAGCGGCAACAGCTATGTCACCGGGTACTTCTCTGGAACGGCGGATTTCGATCCAGGGGCCGGCACCACGAACCTGACGAGTGCCGGCGGTAACGACACCTTCATTGCCAAGTACGACAGCAGCGGCGCGCTGGTCTGGGCGAAAGGCATCGGCGGAACCAGCTCCGATATCGCTGCATCGATGCAGATCGACAGCGGTGGCAACAGTTATCTCATTGGAACGTTCCAGGGGACGGCGGATTTCGATCCGGGTGCCGGCACCACGAACTTGACGAGTGCCGGCGGTAACGACGTCTTCATCGCCAAATACGACAGCACCGGCGCGATGGTCTGGGCGAAAAATGTCGGCGGGACCAGCTCCGATACCGGCTCTTCGATCGCGGTCGACAGCAACGGCAACAGCTATGTCGCGGGAACTTTCGAAGGGACGGCGGATTTCGATCCGGGTGCCGGCACCACGAACCTGACCAGCGCAGGCGATACAGATCTCTTCATCGCCAAATACGACAGCACCGGCGCGCTGGTCTGGGCGAAAAATGCCGGCGGAACAGATACCGATCAAGCCGCTTCAGTCACGGTCGACAGCAGTGGCAACAGCTATGTCACGGGGATTTTCACCGGAACGGCGGATTTCGATCCGGGTGCCGGCACCACGAACCTGACCAGCGCCGGTGAAACCGACGCCTACATTGCCAAATACGATAGCAGCGGCGCGCTGGTCTGGGCAAAAAATGTCGGCGGAACAGGTTTCGATCGAGCCGCCTCCATCACGATCGACAGCAGCGGTAACAGCCATGTCACGGGGAATTTCACCGGAACTGCGGATTTCGATCCGGGTGCCGGCACCAAAAACCTGACCAGCGCAGGTGATAACGATATCTACCTCCTCAAGCTCGACAGCTCCGGCAATTTTGTAACGGTCGCATCGGGGAGTGGCAGCACTGGTTCAAGCGGCGGGTCGTCCTCGGGCAGCAGCCTGACGGTGACGGGGCAGACGACGGACGATCTGTCCGGCACGGCGACCGGCCGGACGCTGGTGAACAATACCGGCAGCTCTGCCACGGGCACGCTGGTGCAGAATACCGGCAGCGGCAACACAGTCACGGCAACCCTCCCGGCAGGCGTCTCCCTGACCAATTCCGGCACCGCCACTGCCGAGGCTTCCTCAACAGCCGGAACGACCCTCACCAACCAGATCCAGGCCGCCGAGCCCGCAGTCGGTGCCCAGAGCTTCCTCGACGGGCATGGCCAGGCCTTCCTCGCCAGGTCCACAGGCATATCCATGGATGTCCGCTCCATCAGCTTCACGGATACCGGGACATCGGCGCAGACGGTCCAGATCACCGGTGCGGCCGGCAGTTCAAGCGGCTCCGAGGCCTTTGTCATCGACACCACCGGCCTGCCTTCGGGATCGACCCTGCAGCTCGACAATATCGAGTTCGCCGCCATCATCGGCAACGCCACCGTGACTGGCGGCGCCGGCCAGAACTATGCCGTCGGCGACGATGCGGTCCAGTTCATCTCCCTCGGCGCCGAGGACGACACCCTGGCCGGCGGCGGCGGCAACGACACCGTCGGCTCCGGCTTCGGCGAGGATATCGTCTATGGCAACCAGGGCGCGGATTCCGTCTTCGGCGGCGGCGGCATGGACACGCTCTATGGCGGACAGGGCGCAGACACGGTTCTGGGCAACAATGACAATGATGTCGTCTACGGCAACAAAGGCAACGATACGCTTTGGGGCGGCGAGAATGACGACATGCTGTTCGGCGGCCAGAACGATGACATCGTCTATGGCAACACCGGTCACGACAGCCTGAACGGTAATCTCGGCAACGATACGCTCTATGGCGGACAGGGCAACGATCTGCTCTCCGGCGACAGCGGAGACGATGTGCTCATGGGCAACATGGGCGACGACACCCTCGCCGGTGGCGAGGGCGTCGATACATTTGTCTTCACGTTCGACGGCGGCAACGACACCGTGGCGGACTTCCAGGCCGGAACCGACCGGCTAATTTTGGATAGCGGCCTCGAAATCAGCTCCGCGACGGAGACGGGCGGCAATACCGCGGTAACCTTCTCCGACGGGGGCAGTGTCACCCTGACCGGTATCTCGAAGATCGAGCTCTCCGCCGCCACTGGGTGGGAGCTGGGTTAGCTGTCCCGGTAAATTCCAGCCGCCTGCTCTGTCACCCAGACCATCATGTCGCGCCACGGGCCCGGCCCGTAGCTGATCCGTGCCACACCGAGTTCCGCAAGTTCCTGCGGCGCCGGCACGTCCGGCATAATCAGGATGTTGAGCGGCAGGGAGATTTCCTCGGCCGCGCGCCGGATCAGTTCCGGGGTCTTCAGGCCCGGCATGAAAATGCCGCTGGCCCCCGCCTCGGCATAGGCCTTGGCCCGGGCGAGTGCCTCGTCGATCAGGCGCGGGTGATTGGCTGTCTCCCGGTCTTTCAGGAAGATGTCCGTGCGGGCATTGATGAAGAAGGGCAGGCCCGCTTCCTCGGCGGCGGCTCGCGCGGCGCTGATCCGCTCCGCCTGTTTCGCCACCGGATACAGCCCCTCTCCGCCGACCTTCTGATCCTCGAAATTCACCCCGACAGCACCGGCCGCGATCATCCGCGCGATGTTCCTGCCCACACCGCTCGGGCCCGCCGCATAGGCGCCCTCGAAATCGACGCTGAGCGGCAGATCGCTGGTGGCCGTGATCCGCTTCACGATCATCTCCAGCATGTCGAGCGGCAGCGCCTCGCCGTCGCCATAGCCCTGCGCGCCCGCGACCGACCAGCTTCCCGTCGCCAGCGCCTTCGCCCCGGCATCGGCCACCGCCCTGGCGCTGCCCGCATCCCAGATATTGAAAAGAACGACAGGATCGCCCTTACGATGCAGATCCGCGAATGCCTGCGCCTTGTCCGCCTGCGACATGTGTTTGTCCTCCCTCTTGCCTTGCATAGGCCTGTTCAAGCTCGATCAGTTTCTGTTTGCGCCAGATCCCGCCGCCATACCCGGTGAGCGAGCCGTCGGCCCCGATCACCCGGTGGCAGGGAATGGCGATGGCAATCTGGTTGGCGCCGTTGGCACGGGCAACAGCCCGGGTCGCGGACGGGCGGCCGATGGCTTTTGCCAGATCGCTGTAGCTCCGTGTCGCGCCCGCCGGAATGCGCCGCAGCTCCAGCCAGACTTCGCGCGTGAAGGGGCTGCCGTGATAGGTCATCGGCGTGTCGAACCGGGCGCCTTCGCCCGCGAAATAGGATTTCAGCTCGGCCTCGATCTGTTCCGTCGGGGCAAGCCGCCCGATACCGATGCCGCCGCGCGTCGCATCCCGCAGCTTTTTCAGCTCGCCCGGCAAGGCCTTGCGGTCGACGAATTCCAGCAGATGCAGGCTGGACCGGTCGCTGACCGCGACCAGCGCGCCGATCGGGCTGTCGATCCAGTCCGCCTTCAGGAATTCCTCCCCGGTGAAGCTGGCGGGGGACTGGCCGAGCAGCCGGGCAAAGGCGGACCGAAATCCGCTTGGCGAGTCGAACCCGGCATCAAGCTGCGCATCGATCACCCGGCCGCCATCGGACAGGGTGACGAAGCCATCCCGCAGGCGGCTGAGCCGGGCCATTTCAAGAAAGGTCACGCCGAACTGACGTTTAAAACTGCGCCGCACGGTGGAAGGGTCGAGGCCACGCGCGATCACGTCCGCCTCGGTCCAGCGCCGGGCCGGATCGGCCTCGAAAGCGGCAACGAGGATTTTCACCGCCGGATCGGCTTCCGCCGCCGTCGCCACCGGCTTGCAGCGCTTGCAGGGCCGGAAGCCGGACTCGATGCACTCACCGACCGTGGTGAAGAAACGGCAGTTCTCGGGCTTCGGATTCCGCGCCGGGCAATTCAGCCGGCAGAAGATCCCGGTCGAGGTGACGCCGACATAAACCCGGCCGTCATAGGCCGGATCCCGCCGGAGCAGGGCGTCATAGAGGAGGTCATGATTTTCGATGTCGTACAGCATGCCCTTCCTCTATCAAACCGCGCCCGAAACGTACGCCGATTTTCGGGCGCCGATATTTCTTTTCGTTTTCCCGGACCTGATCCGGGACCTTTTTGATCATGAGTACAGCCCGTCACTGGCAGATCGACGGGCGCTCTATGATCACCCAGGTCCCGGATTGGGGTCCGGGAAAAGAGCATGGATGGGGCCGCCTCAGATCTCGATATACCCCGAGAGATAGCGCGCGGCCTTGCCCGCCATCTCCACCCGGTCGCCCTTGAGGCTGCATTTCAGCTCGCCGCCACGGGCCGAGATCTGCCGGCCGAGCAGCGTCTTCTTGCCAAGCCGGTCAGCCCAGTAGGGGATCAGCAGGCAATGGTTCGAGCCGGTCACCGGATCCTCATCGATCCCGCCATTCGGCGCGAAATAGCGGGAGACGAAATCGACCTGCCATCCCGGCGCGGTGACGATGACGGAGACCGTCGGCAGTTTCTTCAGTCCGCCCATATCAGGAACGATGGCCCGGATCTGGTCCTCGTTCTCGTAGACCGCCATCAGCCGGTCGCGCTCCTCTTCCTGCGGCGCGTGGTAGAGTGCGACGGGTTCCGTACCGAGGGCTTCGAACAGACCTTTCGGGACGTCCCGCTTCGCCGGCGGATAGCTCGGGAAGTTCATGACGTAATAGTCACCGTCACGCCGTACGCGCAGGATACCGCTGCGGGTCCTGAAGCTGATCTCCTCACGGTCCGGCATCAGATCGTCGAAGATCAGCGCGGAGCTGGCGAGTGTCGCGTGACCGCACAGATCGACCTCGTGCACCGGGGTGAACCAGCGCAGATGGAAATCGGCCTCGCCGGTCTCGTCGGGAACGAAGAATGCGGTTTCCGCCAGATTGTTCTCGGCGGCGATCGACTGCATGGTCGGATCGGTCAGCCAGGTATAGAGCGGACAGATGGCCGCCGGATTGCCTCCGAACACATTCTCGGTAAAGGCATCGATCTGGTAAATTGGAACCCGCATTTCCTTGTTTCCTTTTGGTACGGTTTACTCACTCAACCAGCGTCAGATTGATCCGCCGGTTCTGCTTGCCCTTGTTCTCGATCTTGCCGATCTGGATGCTGCCGATCTCCGCCGTGGAGCGGACATGGGTGCCGCCGCAGGGCTGGTAGTCGACATCGCCGATCTTCACCATCCGCACCTTGCCGCTGCCCATCGGCGGCTTGACGGACATGGTGCGCACCAGATCCGGATTGGCTTCCAGCTCGGCATCGGTGATCCAGGAGAGCGAGACCGGATGATCGCCCGCGATCACCGCATTCAGCGCCTCGGTCAGAGCTTCCTTCTCGGGACGCTCGCCCGGGATGTTGAAATCGAGCCGGCCCTTGCCCGCGCCGATCTGCCCGCCGGTCACGCCGCCATCGACGACGGAGCAGAGCAGATGCAGGGCTGTGTGAACCCGCATGTGGGCATAACGCCGGTCCCAGTCGAGCGAGACTTCGACCGCGTCACCGACGGCCGGTGCCGCCGCGCCCTCTTCCAGCTTGTGCAGGATGCCGTCCCCGCCCTTCACCGCCTCGGTGATGACGATTGTCCCGCCCGCACCGGCAAGCGTGCCGCTGTCGCCGGGCTGGCCGCCGCCGGTCGGATAGAAAACGGTGCGGTCCAGCACCACCCCGTCCGGGCCGGATGCCAGCACTTTCGCGGTGCAGGATTTCAGGTAGGAATCATCCCGGAACAGCTCTTCGGTCACGTCGCAGTCTCCTCTTGTGTCTTCGCGCCCATCAACACATCGCGATAGAGCGCAAGGTCGACATTGGCACCGCTGAGAATGAGCGCAACCTTTTGACCCGCATTGGAGTCTTTCTCTTTCAGGCAAGCCGCCAGAGGTGTGGCCGCCGCGCCTTCGGCGACATTGTGGGTATCGGTGAAATAATGCCGCATGGCGGCCTTGATCTCGTCCTCCGACACCCGGACGATCCGCTCCGCCCCCTTCAGGATGACCTCGACCGCCTGCGGCACCGGCACCCGGCAGGCAACGCCGTCCGCCATGGTGTCCGCGCTGTTGGTCGAGACCGGCTTCTTCTGCTCGAAGGACAGCGCATAGGCCGGCGCATTCTCGGCCACCACGCCGATCACCTGCGTCTTCAGGCCGAGCGCGTCCCGCGCGGCGATCACACCGGAGATGCCGGAGCCGAGCCCGATCGGCACATAGACCCGGTCGAGATCCGGGCAGGCCGTGAACAGCTCAAGCCCGTAGGTCGCCACCCCGCGCACCAGATCCGGATGATAGCTCGGCAACAGGTGCAATCCCTCGCCCTCGGCAAGGGAGACCGCATGCTCGAAGGCCGCCTGGAAATCATCGCCATGCTCGACCAGTTCGGCGCCGAGCGCGCGCATGGCCGCGTTCTTCTCCACCGAATTGCCGTGCGGCACGACGACGACCGCGCGCAGCCCGGCCCGGGCCGCCGCAAAGGCGACGCTCTGTCCGTGATTGCCCCGCGTTGCCGTGATCACGCCGGGACAGTCCGGCTCCCGGCGCTTCAGATTGTCCATATAGACCAGCCCGCCGCGCATCTTGAAGGCACCGAGCGGCGTCTGGTTCTCGTGCTTGACGTGGATTTCGGCCCCGGCACGCTGCGAGAGCAGCGGCCAGTGATGTTGCGGCGTCGGCGGCACGAGCTGATGTACCAGCCGGGCGGTCTCTTCGAGTTCGGCGCGTGTGAAAGAAAAAGTCACGATCCATCCTTCCCGGTTGCAGTCATTCGGCCCGCATCATGTCAAAGCCAGCAGCATCAATCCATCGCCGCGCCAAGCCGGCACACCCGGATTGTCATCATTTACCCCACCATCAATCGATACAATATTACGATTGAACCGATCCAATACCTGCGTAATATCGGTTCAATCGTCGATCAATCGGAACATTGTCACAGAGACAAAGTATGCACAGCCGCCCGATGGACTGGGTCCCCGACCTGAGCGACCGGCCCGGACCGAAATATCTCTCGATTGCCCGCGCCATGGCGGAAGACATTGCCACCGGCGCCCTGCAACCGGGCACGCAACTGCCAACACACCGCGAGCTGGCCTATCAGCTCGGCGTCACCGTCGGCACGGTATCGCGCGCCTATGCGGAAGCCACGCGGCGCGGCCTGATCGATGGCGAAGTTGGCCGCGGCACCTTCGTGCGCCGCCGGATCGGCCGGGACATGGGCGAGATACCAGCCGGTGCGAACCGGGGCGGGATCGATTTCGGACTGAACTTTCCGCCGATGGGGAACACCGAGCGGGATGCCTTCTCCGATGCCCTGAAGGAAATCGCCGACAGCCGCGACCTGATGAACCTGATGGCCTACGCCCCGCATGGCGGCGCCCCGCGTCACCGGCAGGCGGCGGCGGACTGGATGCGCGCCCTTGGCGTCGAGACCGATGCGGGCCGGGCCATTGTCACCACGGGCGGGCAGAACGGCATGCTCGCCGCCTTTGCCGCCCTGGTGCAGGCGGGGGATACAATCCTTGTCGAGAAGCTGACATATCCCGGCATTGTCCCCCTCGCGGAAATGCTCGGCCTCAAGGTCCAGCCGGTGGATATGGATGCCGAAGGCGTGCGCCCGGACGCGCTGGAAGAAGCCTGCCGCAACTTCGCGCCGCGCGCGCTCTATTGCATGCCGACACTGCAGAACCCGACCAACGCGGTGATGGGGGAACACCGGCGCGAGGATATTGCCGCCATCGCGAAACGCTACAATCTGATCCTGGTCGAGGACGATCTCTACCGCTTCCTGGTGGCGGACGCGCCGCCGCCGCTGGCGAACTACCTGCCGGACCAGGCGATCTTCATCACCTCCGCCGCCAAGCAACTGGCGCCGGGCCTGCGCATCGGCGGCATCAGCGCCCCCCGCGCCATGGTTCCGAAGCTGGAGCGGGCCATGCGAGCCTCCACCTGGATGGCCTCACCGGCCATGGCGGAAGTCTTCTCGCTTTGGGTCGACCGGGGCATCGCCAGCACGATGGCGCGGGAAAAGGCCACCGAAATGCGCGGCCGCCAAGCCGCCGCCGCCGAAATCCTGCAAGGCTTCACCTTCGCCGGTCACCCGACCAGCATGCATCTCTGGCTGACCCTGCCGGAGCCCTGGACCGACCGCGACGCCGTGGCCGTGCTGGGCGAGCATGGCGTGATCGCCTCTTCCGGCCAGGTCTTCGCCACCGCCCCCGGCGCGGGCCGCAACCGTCTCCGCCTCTCCCTCGGCAATCCGAAGGACCTGAAGATCGTGCGCCACGGTCTCGGGGTCATCGCCGACACCCTCGCCGGCGCGCCGCAACAGGCCGCCTCCATCGTCTGACCCGCTTTTGCCTTTTACCTATCCGTGCATGTTGAAGGACCATCCGAAATGAAAGTCGAACCCGTCACCCTGACCGGCAAGCATGTCCGCCTGGAGCCGATGAGCGAAGCCGCGATCCCGGCCCTGCAGAAGGCTGCGGAAGATCCCGCGATCTGGAAATGGACATGGCCCGGCACGGACCCGGATGCGGTCGCGGCCTATGTGCGCCTGGCGCTGGATAATCAGAAAAAAGGCATCGACCTGCCCTTCGTCACCGTCGATGTCGCCAGCGGCGAGGTCGCGGGCTCGACCCGCTACATGACCATCGACACCAAGAACACGCGCGTCGAGATCGGCAGCACCTGGCTGAACCCGCGCTACCAGCGCTCCCCGATCAACACCGAAGCGAAATACCTGATGCTGACCCATGCGTTCGAGACGCTCGGCTGCATCCGGGTCGAGTTTAAGACCCACCACCGGAACGAGCAGTCCCAGAACGCCCTGAAACGCATCGGCGCGATCTACGAAGGCACCCTGCGCCAGCACATGATCCACACCGACGGCACGCTGCGGGATTCGGTCTATTTCTCCATCCTCGACAAGGAATGGCCGGAAGTGAAGAAGATGCTGGAAGCGAAGTTGGCAGCGAGATAGCCCCTGCCGGGCCGGACAAGCTCTCAGAAGCTATCCGGCCCGGATCTTTTCAGTAGATCAACCTTCTACAAACCCAGCTGTAGCGACCAGCGCCAGCAGACCGGCATTTAACCCGCGCAGGCTCAGTTCCGGCTCCACGTCGATCCACTCATCCACTGTATGGGCCCGGCCACCGGCGCCGCCGTGGGAGAATTTTACCGCCGGGACACCATGCGCCATCGGGATATTGGCGTCGGTTGAGGAGGCGGAGAAAGCAGGCTCGAAGCCGTAGGCCTTGATGGCGGCGACGCTGGCTTCGACGATGGTGGTGTTGTGCGCCGTCGTGCCTGCCGGGCGGTTGCCGATCTGGGTGAGCTCGACGCTGATTTCGCCGTTCGTGGTATCGCCACGCGCATTCTCGCCCGCGACCGCCGCGTCGATCAGCGCTTTCACTTCGCCATCCACCCGGTTCAGCACCTCGGCGGATTCCGACCGCAGGTCGATCTCGGTCCAGACCTCTTCGGGAATGGCATTCACCGACGTGCCGCCGCTGAACGTGCTGGCGCAATAGGAAGACTTGGGGTCGCCCGGCACCTCGATCTTCGACATGCCGACAAGGAAGCTGCCGAGCGCATAGGCCGGGTTCACCGTGCCGAAGGCGCCGAGGCTGTGCCCGCCCGGCCCCTTGAAGGCGACCTTGTAGCGGTAGGAGCCGACACCGGCGGTGACCAGATCCTGGGTTTCGATGCCGTCGAAGGTGAAGAAGGAGGCGATGCGCTCGCGATAGGCGTTCTCGGTGAAGAGATAGCGCACGCCGCGCAGATCGCCCTTGCCCTCCTCGCCGACATCGCCGACGAAAAGAATGTCCTGCTCGGTCTCGATCCCGCCCGCATCGAGCGCCCGGATAAAGGCCAGCAGGGCCGCCAGTCCGCGCGTGTCGTCGCCGACACCGGGGGCGAACAGCTTGGTGCCCTCCCGGCGCACTTTCACGTCCGTGCCTTCCGGAAACACCGTATCCAGATGCGCCGCCGCCACGACGATCGGGCCATTGCCCCGGCCGCGCCGGAGACCGGTGACATTGCCGATGCCATCACGCTGCACATCCTCCAGACCGAGCGCCCGGAACATCTCCTCATAGGCCGCCGCCCGCTTCTCTTCCTTGAAGGGTGGGGACGGAATCTCGGTCAGGGTGATGATCTCGCCGACGAACCGGTCGTGGCCGGCACGCAGATCGTCGGTGGCTTTCTGGAACTGCGCACTGGCGCGGATGGTATCGGTATCGTGGATCATATCATCACTCGCGGAGACGTTTGGGGCGGGGGGTGAAACACGTATAGCCTACAGAAACGGGTCCGGCTTCGCAGCCGCTGGATCGGCAACAGCGGAATGCCGATCAGGAAGCAGCCGGGGCCGGTTGATTCGGGATAGCCTCACCGGCAATGATCCGCCTACCCTCTTGATTCCAGGCAGAACACAGCTCCGTGCTTTGCATTTCTTGTGAAGCTCGTACAATCGTAAGAGGTTCAGCCTCAAAGTAATTAGCCATCATTAGGGTCTTTCTGATGCCTTCAGCCGGGAGCCGACCGACGCGCGCATACTTGAAATCTTTCATTCTGGGTTTCTGCTTTTTGCTGCTTCCGGTGAACGCATCCGCGGACGAGACGCTTAAACACGTCGTGATCCTCAAGACCCTGACATCCCCTCTCCTGGATAAATCGGCAGCATGGTTCCAGCTGGAGATGAGCCATCTGGGGCATCAGGAGGGTGTGAATGTCTCCTACACCATCCTGAATGCCTACGGTGACTTCAAGCGCGCCAAAGAGCTGCTGAAAACCACGATGGATCAAGACCCGCCGGATCTTGTCCTGACAGTCGCCACCCTTGCCACGCGCGCCGGGCGGGAATTGTTGACGGGCACGAAAATCCCCCAGCTCTTCATGATTGTCACGGACCCGGTCGGCGAGGGCTTCGTCGGTGAAATGGGAAAAGCCAGCAAATCGAACATCACGGGGCAGAGCCATGTCGTGCCGGTCGAGTCACAACTTGCCCTGGTCTCCCAGATCCTGCAGACAGCGAAACGCGATACCCCTTTCCGCATCGGCATTCCTCGATCAACATATCCTTCCGCAGCAAGCCAGGCTGCCCAGTTGCGTGCCGCCGCACATCAGTTTCCCGTGCTGGAGTTTGTCGATCTTGGCTTTCCCTATATTCCCGGCCCCGAGGGGCGCACCAGGATGACGGAATTAGCCATGGATAGTGTCAACGCACACAAAGACACTCTTGACGGCCTCTGGATGGTGGCCGGCCCCAATCAATCCAATGTCGATTTCGTGAAGAATATCATCGCCACCGGCGTCCCCATCGTGAGTGGCGGCAATATCCAGAATGCCAGCCTGGGTGCGATGATCGTCCTGCAATCCACCGACGAGCTCAACGGAAGGGCCGCCGCCGAAGCCGCAAGCGCCATTCTGTCAGGCATAAATCCCGGGGAAATTCCGGTAACCCGGCCAAGCAGGTTTATTGCCGGTGTAAACATCGCAACCGCCACCAGACTTGGCGCCGTCATTCCCTCAGGGGTTCTGGAACTGGCGCAAGACAATGTTTTTTATCAGCAAGGCCCCGGAAATTGAGCCTCTACACGAAATTCATCGCCGCAATCATTCCCATCGTCCTGCTGGGAACGGGCGCGTTCGGCTACTGGTCCTTCACATATTCGCGGGACGTGCTCTACCGGACCGAGCAACAGGCGATGAACCTGAGGCTTGAAGCCGCGATCGACCAGTTTGTCGACCGCCGCTACACGCTCCTGGAATCCACCGGGCTGAACGCCCTGGCCTCCTACGTCAATCAGTACAAGTCCGAGGCGACGGCCGATTTCAAGGATCTCAGCGAGAAGACGGGGCGGCGTATTCTGATTTTCGACCAGGACGGCACGGCCCTGTTCTGTGGCGGCTGCGAGAGCGGAGCCTTTCCCGGCGGCTGGGGGGAACTTGCCTCCGATGTTACCGGCAAGCTGTCCGGAATCCATTACGCGGCCCCCGGCGACGACGCCGTATTCAGCGCCACCCGGTTCGCCAAGCAGAACTGGGACTGGGTCGTCTTTCTGACGGTTCCGGAAACCGTGGTCTCCAAGGATGTCGAGGACATCCGGCTGGCGACGATCATCGTCTCCCTGGCATCCATTCTTGCCGTCGCCGGAATGATCGCCTGGGTGTCCCGCAGCCTCCTCGTCACCCCGATCCTGAAGCTCAAGCTCGCCGCAGAATCCATCGCCCGTCAGGAACCGATTTCCAGAATAGACATAAATTCGAATGACGAGCTCGGCCGCCTTGCCCGGGACATGGAGACCATGTCCCACTCCATCCATGATTATGTCGAGCGGGCCAACGCCGCGAACAAGGCGAAGTCCGGCTTCCTGGCGACCATGAGCCACGAAATCCGGACACCGCTGAACGGCGTGCTCGGCATCGCGCAGCTTCTGGAAGACACCGATCTCAACCCGGACCAGAAACGGAAAGTCTCCAACATCGTCGCCTCGGGCAGGACCCTGCTTGCGATCATCAATGACGTGCTGGATATGAGCCGGATCGAATCCGGCGCCATGGAGCTGGAAGACACGATATTCGATCTGAAGGAGCTGCTCTCCTCGATCATGACCCCGTTCCAGACCGCCGCCGGGCAAAAGGGCCTTACCATCCGGGGCGAATACACGATCCTGCCGCCCACGCACATGCGCGGCGATCCCGTCCGCCTGAGGCAGGTTCTCTGGAACCTTCTCAGCAATGCGGTGAAATTCACGGATGCAGGCAGCGTCGTGCTCCGGGTCACAGAATCCGGTCAGGACCCCGCACAGGGCTCAGAGCCGGATGCCGGAAAAACACGGGGCATCCACTTCGCCGTGACCGATACCGGCACCGGGGTCGCGCCGGATCGTCAGGCATCGATTTTCGAGGCTTTCACCCAGGAAGACAGCTCGATCACCCGGAAGTTCGGCGGCACCGGCCTCGGACTGGCCATTGTCAGCCAGATCGTCGGGCTGATGGGCGGCCGGATCGGGATCGAAAGCGCGCTCGGGGAAGGCACGACGATAGACGTCTTCATCCCGTTCGGCATCGTCACCGAGGAAGATCTCGAAAGCTCGAACGCGACAAGCATGGCCGCCTCCGGCGAGAACCAGACGCTCCCCGTCTACAGGGTTCTGGTGGCGGAAGATAATGCCATCAACGCCATGGTGGTCACGGCTGTCCTTGAAAAGCTCGGGCAGACCGTCAGGCATGTCGAAAATGGCCGCGAAGCCGTGGATGAAGTCATGCGGGGCGAGACCGATTTCGTCTTCATGGACATCCATATGCCGGAGATGGACGGGATCGAAGCGACCCGGGAAATCCGGGCCGCCGCGTCCCACAACGACATCCCCATCATCGGCCTCACGGCGGAGGCTTTTGTCGAGCGCCATGCCGAATTCAGGGAAGCCGGCATGAACGACGTCCTGACAAAGCCGTTCACGATAGACCAGTTGTTCAAGGTGCTGTCCCAGTACGGGTGAGCCCAGCGAATGAGCTACCTTGCGCCCGCGCCCAGATAGTCCGCGGCACAGCAAATATGCAGCTTGAAGACCGTGATCGCCTCGTCGAGCGTCACATGCTCCTCGTCCGTGCCCATGCTGAGATTGGACGGTCCGCAGATCACAGCCGGGATGCCGCGCCAGCGCCAGTAGCGCGCGTCGGTGCCGCCGAGGCTGCAGACGGGCGGGGCGTCATTGCCGGTGAGATCCTTGATATTGCCGCGCAGGATCGTCGCCATCTCGCCGTTCGGATCCGTGCTGCTGGCGGGATAGCTGTGGTCCTCGTTCACCACCATGCTGCAGCCATGGGCCGCAGCAATGCTTTCAAGCTCGGCCCGCATCGCGCTGCACTCCACGCCGACCGGATAACGCATGTCGAGATGGACGGCGCAATCCGTCGGAATTTGTGTTGCCTTGGCGCCACCTTCGATGATCCCGGCATTGACGGTAATCCGGCGCGCGTTTTCGGCGGCCCCCTTGCCGAGCGCGGCATCGGCAGCCGCGACAGAGTCCGGTGATGTCAGGATAGCGTCGAATTCCGGCGGCAGATCCGCCAGCTTCAGGTGAAAGCTCTCATAAATGGCGTGAACCGCCTTCACGATCTGCTCGATCGGGTTATGCGCCCGGTGCGGATAGCCGCCATGACCGCCCGGCCCGCTGGCCGTCAGGGCAAAGCGCAGGGTGCCCTTCTCCATGAACCGCAGGGTGGACAGCCCGCTCGGCTCGCCATTCAGGCAGCAATCGCCTGATATCTCGCCGGCATGTTCCTCGAACAGATAGCGGGTGCCGTAGCGCCCGCCGGACTGCTCGTCCGACACCACGGTCAGGGTGAGATTGCCGGCAAGCCAGTTCCGGTAGGGATGCAGCAGGCCATAGGTCAGGATCGAGGCAAGCGTTCCGGTCTTCATGTCCGAGGCGCCTCGGGCCACGATCCGGTCGCCGACAATCTCCGCGTCCCAGAGTGTCTCCTTGCTGACCGGAAACACATCCATATGGCCGTTCAGCACCAGGGTACGGCCCGGCTTTCCACTCTCCCAGCGGCCAACGATGTTCGGCATGTCGTCACGGGCCGCGAGCGTCCTGTGCGGCACCCCGAACCCGTCAAGCACCTCGCGGACAAAGGCCGCCGCCTCGCGCATGTCCCCCGGCGGGTTGGCACTGCGGATACGCAAAAAATCACGCAGAAGGCCGATATATTCGTCACGCCGGTCATCGACCATGCGGCAGAGCTCCCGTTTGAGAGCCGCGATTTCGTCAGTCATGTCAATCCAGGGAGAGGCTGGTGAGGTGGGACACCCATTCGACGACAATGATCCCCGGCTGGCAAGAGGCTCTTTACGGAAGACCGGCGGAAGAACAGGCAGACAGCCTCGCCAAAGCTCCCTTGCGCCCATTCGGGGAACCAAATCGCCAGAACTGCGTTATTATGGGAACTGGAACATTTCCTGGGGGAAAGCAACATGACCTTGCTCCGATTGCTTCTGACCATCCTTCTGCCGCCTCTCGGCGTCTTTCTGACCGTCGGTATCGGTGGTCATTTCTGGCTGAATATCCTGCTCACGATCCTCGGCTACATCCCCGGCATCGTTCATGGGGTTTGGGTTATCGCCAAGCGGTCATGATCATCCCGCGCCGGGCGGCCGTGGCCGCGATACTCGCTATCGTCATGCTTTTTCTTATGGCCCCGGCCAGCCCGGTGGGTGCTCAGGACGCCTCCGCCCCATCCGGTGACGTGACCGCGGCCGCGCAGGCAGTTGCCGTCACCCCGGTGGCGCGCGACGATGAAATCGCCACGCGGATCGAAAACATCCTGCACGCGACGGGCTGGTATCCCGACATCGAGGTGGAAGCCACCGACGGTGTCGTCTTTCTGGACGGCATAGCCGGATCGGACGAGCACCGCGCCTGGGCACGCGATCTTGCATCCAAGACCCAGGATGTGGTCGCCGTGGTCAACCGGATTTCCGTCAGGCCCGAAATCGACTGGACCTTCCGGCCGGCCATTTCCGAGATCACAACACTTCTGCGCAACGGTCTTGCCAGCCTGCCGCTGATCGTTCTGGCACTGGTGATCCTACCACTGGCCTTTTACGCCGCCATATTCGTGGCCCGCCTGATCGAGTGGCTCCTGCGCGCGCGGGTCGGCTCCCCCTTCCTGCGCAGCGTCATGGCGCGCGTGGCCGCGATCCCGGTTTTCCTGATCGGCCTTTATATCGTCCTGCAGGTCGCCGGACTGACGCAGCTTGCCCTGTCGATCCTCGGCGGCGCCGGGGTGGCGGGCATCATCGTCGGCTTCGCTTTCCGGGACATTGCCGAAAATTTCCTGGCGAGCCTTCTGCTCAGCATCCGGCAACCGTTCCGGCGCGGCGATTATATCGCTGTCGGCGGACAGGAAGGCACGGTTCAGAGCATGAATACCCGCAGCACACTGCTGATGTCCCGCGAGGGCAATCACATCCAGATCCCGAACGCGACGGTGTTCAAGAACACAATCGTGAATTACAGCGCGGCCCCGGCCCGGCAGGAGTTCCTGTCGATCGGCATCGGCTACGATGTCTCGATCGCCGCTGCCCAGGAGATCATCCGTCAGGTTCTCGTCGACCATTCAGCGGTTCTGGAAGAACCGGAGGAGCCGCTTGTTCTGGTCGACTCGCTCGGCAGCGCCACCGTGAACCTGCGGGCTTATTTCTGGTTCGACGGCAGGGCATATTCCGCCTTCAAGATCAGGTCCGCCCTCCTGAGACTGGTCAAGAAGGCCCTGATCGAGAAAAACATCTCCATGCCGGACGAGGCCCGCGAAATCGTTTTCCCCCAGGGTGTCCCGGTTATCTCCATGGATGGCACCCCTGCCGCGCCCGGACCGGCTCAGCCGGCCCCCGATGAAAGCGCCGCCGCCGAGAGTGCCGAATCCGGCGTCGCCGCGACCATGTCGGAAGGCGATCTGGAAAACGAGACGGACTCGCTGGAACGCCATGCTGCCTCCGCCGACATTCCCGAAGCAGAAGAGGACCTGCTGCCCGATCCCGACGACAGTCCCCGGACGGAGATCAGAGGCTAGAAGCCTTATCGGAGAAATGCTTCCGCAACAGGGCCACGTTGCGGCGATTGGCCTTGAAACCGAGATCAAAGAGGTCACCGACCAGCGGGATCGCCCCGGTCAGCAGATCCAGGACAATATTCCCGGTCATGCGGATACGCAGGGGCAAGGGTGCGCCGATACGGCGTGCCTGGTGGACGATGTAAAAAGAGAGCAGCGCCGTCCCGCCATCGCCGATCCCCGGCAGCAAGCCCACCACCGCATCCAGCCCGAACCGGATATCGGTGCCCGGAATCCGGAACCGGCTGTCCAGCCAATGGGCCAGATTTTCAAGGCGCTTGATCTCGCGCTCCCGGTCTGTCCCGGAGGTCGCCTCCGGGGCTTTCGCCGGTCTTTCATGAAGCATCGCACTCTCCGGGCCTCGGGTTTGGCAGATTTACGGTCACAGCAGGCATGCCGGCACAGCAAACATGCCGTCACAAAGGTAAACGTGCGTCCGGGCAGGCGGTTCCACCCCGGCCGAAGCATCAGGTCAAACAGGGCCGAGACAGCTTTTGCCAGCCTTCGGGCAATGCGCTACGGTCCCGGAAATCTTCACCCCATATGGATGGAACAGGGTCAGATGAGGAACAAGTTAACGCCTTGGGCTCCTACGATACTCAGCATTACCCGTGCAGTCTCCGGGCTGATCTTCATGGCGCATGGCACGCAGAAACTTCTCGGCTTTCCCGCCGGAGGGCACGCCCCCGCCACGTTCTCCATGTCCTGGACAGCGGGCCTCATAGAATTGATCTGCGGCGCACTCATTGCCGTCGGCTTCCTGACACGCCCCGCTGCTTTTCTCGCCTCCGGCCTGATGGCGTTCGCCTACTGGATCGCACACGCACCGCGTGACTTCTTCCCGGTAAACAATGGCGGCGACGCAGCGATCCTCTATTGCTTCCTGTTCCTCTATCTCGTTTTCGCCGGCCCCGGCCCTCTGAGCATCGATGGCATGCGCCGCCGCGCCTGAACAAGATTGCGCCGAACAAGGCCGCGCCTGAACGAAACAGGATCAGCCCTGGAGCCGCCAAGCCGACAACATAAACGTGCATAACGCTTAATCCGCGGATATTCTGACGTCAGCCTCACAAAGAAGGACCGGATGATGCGGATCACCTTGATCATACTGGCGCTTGCCCTGTGGCTTGGCGCCTGCGCCGGTATTTCACCCGATAGTCCGGAGGGCCGCACCAGCGCCCACTTCGAAGCCATTCGCGGCGACCGCACGCTGACCCGCGCCTTCCTGCAGGCAATGCCGAAAGGCGCGGATCTGCACACCCACCTCTCCGGTGCCGTCTATGCCGAGGCCTATATCCGCTGGGCCGCGGATCCGGAACTCCACCTTTGTTACGATCCCGGCACCCGCGCGATTGCGGAATGCGGCGCCCATGCCCCGCCGATGGCCAAACCCGATTGTGGCGGGGCAACCCAGGTACGCATGAGCGACGCCGCGACGAGCGACAGTTGCATCGCGACGATCACCGATAATCTCTCGATGCGCAATTTCAGGCCAAACCCGCTCTGGGAGCAGCGTTCGGGCCATGACCAGTTTTTCTCCACATTCGCCCGTTTCGGCGCCGTCTCCGGCGATCACAAGGCGGAAAGCCTTGCCTGGATTGCCCGTAACGCGGCGCTGCAGAACGTGGTCTATGTCGAGCCGATGATGACCCTCGGCTGGGTTAATCCGGCTACTCTCGGCGTTACGCAAAAGCTGAAAGGCGGCAGCGACGCCGAGCTTGCGGCCTTCGAGAAGGCACTGCTCGACCATGGCTTCGCCAAACAGGTCGATGCCGGGGCCAAGATTCTGAACGACGCCATGGCCGGTGCCCGGGAACAGATGGGCTGCACCGGGAGCAAGCCCGAGCCCGGTTGTACCGTGACCCTCCGCCAGCTCGGCCAGAGCATCCGGACACAGCCGCCGGAGAACACCTTCGCGCAGGTCATGCTGCATTACATGATCGCGGACAGGGAAAAGCTCAGCGTCGGTGTCAATTTCGTCGCGCCGGAGGACTATCACGTCGCGCTCAGGGACTATTCCCTGCACATGAAGATCTTTGGCTACTTCAAGCGGAAATACGGCTCTGTCGGCCTGTCGCTTCATGCGGGCGAGCTCTGGCTCGGCGTGACCGAGCTGAAGGACCTCACCTTCCATATCCGGGAAGCGGTCGAGATCGCCGGTGTGCAGCGGATCGGGCATGGCATCGATATCGGCTTCGAAAAAGACAGTGAAGCTCTGCTGAAACGGATGGCGGAGGACGGTATCGCGGTCGAGATCAATCTCTCCAGCAACGAGCAGATCCTCGGCGTCGCCGGCAAGGATCACCCTTTCCCGACCTACCTGAAAGCCGGCGTCCCCGTGATGCTCTCCACCGATGACGAGGGTGTGGAACGTATCGATCTCGCAAGCCAGTACCAGCTCGCGGCCGAGCGCTATGATCTTGGGTATGGCGAGCTCAAGACGCTCTCACGGCAAAGCCTGGAGAAGAGTTTCCTGACCGGGAAATCCCTCTGGCAGGATTTCCGCGTTTTCACACTGGCCGGGGAATGCAGTCACGGCTTCGACGCGGCACCCTGCAAGGCCTTCACCGGCACCAGCGACAAGGCGCGGGCGCAGGTTGAGCTGGAGAAGCGGTTCATGGTGTTCGAGGCACGCTGGTAGACGGACAGGACTCCAAACCGGCAAGCATCCGATAGCGCGCGGCGCCCTTCGGCGCCGCTATCCTATCTATCCGCGCAGGTTTTCGGCTTCTTCCACCGCCCGCCGCATGTTCGTGGACATCGTGCCGGTCACGGCACTTTGCTCTTCGACCGCGGCAGCACTTGCCGCGACCAGCGACTGAACACTGTCTATCCGGGTCCGGATCGCCGTAAGCGCGCCGACCACATCCGACGATACCGACAGCATGTTGCCGATCTCGCCCCGGATCTCGTTCGTTGCGCTCTGAGCCTGGTTGGCGAGGTTTTTCACCTCTCCCGCGACCACGGCAAAGCCCTTGCCCGCATCACCGGCACGGGCCGCCTCGATTGTTGCGTTCAGCGCCAGCAGATTGATCTGCTCGGCAATGTCGTTGATCGTCTCCAGGATCCCCGACATTGCTTGCGCGGCCCCGTCCAGACGCTTGGCGGAATTGTCGACACGGATAACTTCCTCCGCCGCCTCGGTCGAGACACTGCGGGTGTTCTCCATGCTTTCCGCGATTTCCTGGACCGACCCTGAAAGCTCTTCCGCGCCGGACGCCGTTTCCTCAAGCAGGGAGCGGATATATTCGGCCTGTTTGCGGGCAATGACATCGCTTGTCACGTCGCTCGCGAACTTGACGATTTTCACCAGGGCGCCGGAAGGCCGCATGATCGGATTGTAGGATGCCTGAATATAGACCTCACGCCCGCCCTTGCCGATCCGCCGGAACTCCGCCGCGTGGTAGTCGCCGCGATTGAGCGTCTCCCAGAATTCCTTGTACTTGGTGCTGTTTTTTTCCGCCTCATCGACAAACATCGAGTGGTGACGCCCCTGAATTTCCTCAAGGCTATAGCCCATGGTCTTCAGAAAATTCTTGTTGGCGGTGATGATCGTTCCGTCACAGTTGAACTCGATGACGGCCTGGGATCGATGGATGGCGTTGATCTGCCCCTCGTAATCCACCGTCCGGCGCTTTTGCTCACTGATGTCGGTTGCAAACTTGATGATTTTGTAAGGCCTGCCGCTCGCATCCATAACCGGATTGTAGGTCGCCTGGATCCAGACCCCGTTTCCGTCCTTGCGCAGGCGCCGGAACTCGCCACCCAGATACTTTCCGGCCCTGAGTCCGTCCCAGGCCGCCTTGTATTCCGCACTCTGCTTGACCGCGTCATCGACAAACATCGAGTGATGCCGCCCCTGAATTTCCTCAAGCCGGTAGCCCATGGTCTTCAGAAAGTTCGCGTTCGCCGTCAGAATTGTTCCATCCAGATCGAACTCGATGACGGCCTGGGAACGGTCGATGGCCTTGACCTGCCCCTCATATGCGGCATTCCGGTTTTGCTGCTCCGTGATGTCCGTCGCAAACTTGACGACCTTGTAGGGCTTGCCCCTGGCATCCATGATCGGATTGTAGGTCGCGCGGATCCATACCTCGCGCCCGTTCTTGCCAAGCCTGCGATATATCGCCGACTGGAAATCCCCGCGCTTAAGCACAGTCCAAAAGTTCTTGTACTCATCACTCTTTTTGTATGCGTCATCGACGAACATCGAATGATTTTGGCCGAGAACCTCGTTCAGCTCGTAACCCATGGTCTTCAGAAAATTCTCGTTCGCCGTCAGGATCGTCCCTTCCAGGTCGAACTCGATCACAGCCTGGGAACGGTCGATTGCCTTTAACTTGCTCTTCGCTTCGCTAAGGGCTTGTGAATCACCAAAAAGACTGAATTTCACTGCGAGCCTCCTGTTAATGCGCACCGGCATTGGCGCAGCGATTAATCCGAGCATTCCATCTTTTGAAACAGCACACGTCCTGTCCGACCATGCGCACGAAAAAACTGTAGCGATTATCCATTAATCAATAATGAAGACAGGAAACGCCATGCCAGCACGTAACATGCGGCACATTTCCGGCGGCGTTTCATGGAGACAGTAAAGATGGTGGGCCCGGAGGGATTCGAACCCCCGACAACACCGTTATGAGCGGTGCGTTCTAACCGCTGAACTACAGGCCCTATTCCGGCGGAAAGCACGGGACAGGTGTTATGCGCACCGATGGCGGCGCCGTCAACCGGCCAGCGCATCCCCAAGGCTGACTCCCGATAAAAAATGCCCGGCCGCCAGGGGCCGGGCCTTACTCTGGTCACAAAACGGGCCGAACATCTGCTCAGTGCCATCGATCCGCAGGCAGAAGCGGGGGATATCGTCCTTATCGAGATTGGCCGTCCAGTTGAAGAACGGGGAGCAGTTGCAGGCCCGCTTCAGGTCCAGAGTGGATATTTCCATCAAAACGGCCGCTCCAATTCCTCTTGGTCAAGTTGTTTATTCATGATTAAACACTACTAATTATACGGCATTGGGGAGCCTACCTTGATTATTGCCATTGACGACTTGCTAGCACGGATACCGGAAACTGCGCGGGTGTTGGATCTTGGCGGCTGGGACCGCGTACTGCCCCGAGCAAACACAGTCGTGGACATAAACCCGTACGCGACGAGAAAGATTGTGTATCCAGATATTCCAGAGCGTTTTACCGAAGAGGATTGGATTCTCGCCGACTTCTGCTCCCACAAGTTCTGGGAAAACATTCCCGACAAATCATTCGATTTCGTCACGATCTCCCATACGCTGGAAGATATTCGCGACCCGCTCTACGTATGTTCGCAGATGATCCGATGCGCGCATGCCGGCTATATCGAAGTCCCTTCGAAAGTGCGGGAACTGTCCAAGATTGATCCCACTGACATTTACTCCGGCTATTCCCACCATCGCTGGATCATCGAGCCGATGCATGACCTTACGGGCTTGATGTTCAAGGCCAAGCTCGCCTGGGCGCATCATGACGACTTCCTTGGTGATGACCGGCGTGGCCTCCTAAATGACTATTTCCATCACTTCGACGGGTATTTCTGGGAAGGGTCGTTCAAGTACGTCGAATATTTCCCGCAGGGCATGGTCCCCGAAATCGAAGATGCGAAGTGGTACTTCGACAACTACGTTCGAATGGACCGGCAGAGACGCAACATATTCGATCTGGTCCCGAATCAGTCATCGCCACAGGACGGGTCATGTCTTTGGGCAACAGAATACACGCTTCCCTCACATTGGATGCTGGCGTACGGCGAGAAGGCCCCAACTTACATGCGGTACTACGAGTAGGCCCGGTCCCTCCTTCTCACGCCGAACGTCAAAGCCGCGCGGCGACAGCAAAGAAACGTCAATCTGGTCGAGGAAACCCGCCGCGGGAAGCTGGAGTTTAACTGGTGCGTGGAAACGCTCTCGACAGGCGTCAGCACCGATGGTGGCGCCGTCAACCGGCCAGCGTATCCCCCAGGCTGACTCACGATAAAAAATGCCCGGCCGCCAGGGGCCGGGCAGTCAGGCTTTGTCGGACCGCAGATCAAGAAACGCTCCGAGCCGCCAGGGATTGATTCGTCTGACTGTGCTCCCCCGCTCAGCCGGCGGCGCCTTCCTGGACGATGGTATAGCGCGCCGTGCAGATGCTGCGGGTTTCGCTGGCGATACGGTCCCAGACCTGCCGGGCCTCGCCCTGGTCACCAAACGGGCCGAACATCTGCTCGGTGCCGTCGATCAGCTGGCTGAAGCGGGTGTCCGTGTATTCTCCGCCGATGACCCAAAAACGATTGCTCATTGTCTTTCTCCTTCTTCTCTGCGGGTTTGGTGCGGGTTGTCCGGGAGCCGGCGGACTGCATCGGGTGGTTAGCTGCCCACCGGCCCCAAACCTCCCGGACCTTTATTCCGCTGCCGTGCGTGCGGCTTCCTCGGTGCCGTGGAACTGGGCTTCCTCGGTGGAGCCGGTCAGTGCCGTGGTTGAGGAGGCATCGCCCTTGATCGCGGTCGCGACCGCGTCGAAATAGCCGGTACCGACCTCGCGCTGGTGCTTCGTCGCGCTGTAGCCTTTGGCCTCGGCAGCGAACTCCGCGTCCTGCAACTCCGAGTAGGCCGCCATGCCGCGCTCGCGATAGCCGGAGGCCAGCTCGAACATGCCGTAATTGAGGGAGTGGAAACCGGCCAGGGTGACGAACTGGTACTTGTAGCCCATGGCCCCGATCTCGCGCTGGAAGCGGGCGATATCGTCCTTGTCCAGATTGGCCGTCCAGTTGAAGGACGGGGAGCAGTTATAGGCCAGCATCTGGTCCGGGAATTCCTTGCGGATGGCCTCGGCAAAGCGCTTGCACTGCTCCAGGTCCGGCGTCGATGTCTCCATCCAGAGCAGGTCGGAATACGGCGCATAGGCAAGCGAACGAGCAACGCAACGCTCGAAGCTGGTGCCGTCCTTCAGGCGGAAGAAGCCTTCCGCCGTGCGCTCGCCGGTCAGGAACGGGCGGTCGCGCTCATCCACGTCGCTGGTCACCAGCTTGGCGCTCTCCGCATCCGTGCGGCAGATCACCAGCGTCGGCACGCCCTCGACATCGGCGGCGAGACGGGCCGCGTTCAGGGTGTTGATATGCTGCTGCGTCGGCACCAGAACCTTGCCGCCCATATGGCCGCACTTCTTTTCGGACGCGAGCTGGTCCTCGAAATGCACCGCAGCGGCGCCAGCATCGATATAGGCCCGAGTCAACTCATAGGCATTCAGCGCCCCACCAAACCCGGCCTCGCAATCGGCGATGATCGGCAGCATCCAGTCGGTGCTGTTATCGCCTTCCAAATAGTGGATCTGGTCGGTGCGTAGCAGGGAATTATTGATCTTGCGGGCCAGTTCCGGGCCACTGTTGGCCGGATAGAGGCTCTGGTCCGGATACATGGCACCGGCGACATTGGCATCCGCCGCGACCTGCCAGCCGGAAAGATAGACCGCCTTCAGGCCTGCCTTCGCCATCTGCACCGCCTGACCGCCGGTGACGGCGCCGAGGGAAGGCACGAAATCTTCCTCATGCAGGCTCTTCCAGAGCCGCTCCGCACCCTTGCGGGCAAGGCTGTGCTCGATACGGACGGTGCCGCGCAGGCGCTCGACATCGGCGCGGGAGTAATCGCGCTTCACATTGTCGAAACGGCCGGACGCGGTCAGCGTCATATTCTCGAAATCCTTGGACATGCTTGCTCTCCTCGGTTGCGCGGCCTCGCCGCCTTGTTCGGAACCGGTGCGCCGGACTTCCCCGCCCACAGTGCACCGCAACACTGACAAGACCGTGCAACGCAAATCGCAAATCGTCCATAAGCCATTGAAAGTAAAAAAGTAAAACTGTCACACTTGTAAAATTAAATAGGCCGTTTTTGAAAATCATGAAAATCATTGTGCAGGCGCGAAAGAACCATAAGGTGGAAGCAGGCCCGCTAATCATAATGAAGGAACAGGGCATGGAGGGACTTGACCGCAAGGCGATGCTGGGGCCGAAGATCCGCCGTTTCCGGACCGATCTCGGCATGAGCCAGACGGAAATGGCTGGCGAGATCGGTATTTCGCCAAGCTATCTCAACCTGATCGAGCACAATCAGCGGCCGGTCACCGTCCCGCTGTTGTTCAAGCTCGGGCAGGCTTTCGAACTGGATCTGAAACAGTTCGCCGAGGATGACGACGCCAAGACCGTCGCCGAACTCGCCGAGGTGTTCAGCGATCCGCTGTTCCGGGACCAGCCGGTACGCCCGGTCGAACTGCAGGAATTCGCCGCCCGTTCCCCGAACGCGGCGCAGGCCATGCTGCGGCTGTATCAGGCCTACCGGCAGGTCTGGGAGAATGCCCGGGCGGGCTCGATCGGCACCGGGCGCGACCCGCTGCCGGATCCGGACCAGCCTCTCTCCCCGGTCGAGGCGGTGCGCGACATGCACCAGCGCGAGGCCAATCATTTCCCGGAGCTGGAAGACGCGGCCGAAGCGCTCTGGCAGGAAGCCGGGCTGGATCGCAACGATCTGTTCCGGGGCCTGACCGAGCACCTCTCGCAAAAGGAGGGCATCGCGGTGAAAGTGATGCCCGTGCATGTCATGACCGACACGCTCAGGCGCTACGATCCGCATGGCCGCCGCATCCTGCTGTCCGAAGCCCTGCTGGCGTCCGGGCGCTGCTTCCAGCTCGCCTCCCAGATCGCGGCTCTGGCGCATCATGCCCTGATCGAAAGCATCATCGACCGGCTGGAGCCCGCCGACACGGAAACACGCAACCTGCTGTTCGTCGCCCTCTGCAATTATTTCGCGGGCGCCGTGCTGATGCCCTATGAGAGCTTCCGCAAGTCGGCGCAGGAACTCCGGTACGACCTCGAACTGCTGCGCCGCCGCTTCGGTGCCAGTTTCGAGCAGGTCTCGCACCGGCTGACCACCCTGCAGCGGCCCGGCGCGCGCGGCATTCCGTTCTTCTTCATCCGCGTCGATGCGGCGGGCAATGTCTCCAAGCGCCTGAATGGCGGCGGCTTCCAGTTCGCCCGTTATGGCGGCACCTGCCCGCGCTGGGTGGTGCATGAAGCCTTCCGCACGCCGGGACAGGTGCACACCCAGGTTGCCCGGATGCCGGACGAGACCACCTTCTTCACCATTGCCCGTACGCTGGACAGCGCCGGAGGCTGGCACGAGCAATTGCAACCGCAATTCGCCGTCGGCCTCGGCTGCGAGATCAGGGACGCGAAACATCTGGTCTATGCGGATGGGCTCGACCTGCCGAAAGCCAGCGGCGCCACCCCGGTCGGCGTCAGCTGCCGACTGTGCGAACGGCTCGATTGCAGTCAGCGCGCCCACCCGCCGCTGAACCGGACGATCCGGGCGGATCAGCACATGAAGAAGGCGTCGGCCTTCACATTCGAGAACTAGAGAAAGTGTGAGCTAAAACACACCGGGGACAAATCCCCTTGCCGGAAAGTGGTTCCTCTGCCCCGAGGCGGGCTATGGTATGGGATAAACAACCATAAACATCGCAAAACAACTTGCGATAGCCCCTGAACAGGCAAGCATGTGACAGCAGCCCAGACATATCCCCGGCACCGGACGTTTCGCGCGATCTTCATCTCCGATCTCCATTTGGGAACCCGGCACTGCCAGGCGGACTTGTTCGTCGAATTCCTGAACAAGCATGAGTCGGACCGGATTTATCTGATCGGCGATATCGTCGACGGCTGGCGGCTGAAGAAATCGTGGTACTGGCCTCAGTCTCATGACGATGCCGTTCAGGTCATCCGGAAAAAAGCGCATCTCGGCGCAAAGGTCTCCTACATCCCCGGAAACCATGACGAGTTCGTCCGGCGGTATGCAGGCCGCAGGATCGACGGGGTGGAGATACTCGACCGGGCGATCCACACGACGGCAAACGGCCGCCGTTATCTGGTGACCCACGGGGACCAGTATGATGTGGTGATCCAGAACGCCAAATGGATGGCCTATCTTGGCGATTGCTTCTACGAGTTCGCCCTTTCGACCAACACCTGGCTGAACTGGGTGCGGGCACGCATGGGGCTGAAATACTGGTCACTTGGCGCCTTTGCGAAACGGCATGTGAAAAGCTTCGTCAACATCATCGGCGATTTCGAGGCCGTGGTCGCGAAAGAGATCAGGGCCCAGAAACTGGATGGCGTGATCTGCGGCCATATACACCACGCCATGAGCCGGGAGATGAATGGCATTCATTACGTCAATACCGGCGACTGGGTCGAAAGCTGCACGGCGGTCGTCGAGCACCATGACGGCACTCTGGAAGTGCTTTACTGGGAAGAGCTGTCGCAGGCGCTGGAACACTATCCCGAGCCTGCTCTCGACCCGGAATATGACGAGCGCGTTTCCTAGGATTGAAGCATGACATCGATACTCATCGTCACGGATGCCTGGCTTCCGCAGGTCAATGGTGTTGTCCGGTCCCTGGAATGGACAGCCCGGGAGCTGGAAAAGATGGGTGTCCGGGTCGAATTTCTGTCACCGCAGGAATTCGTGACCATCCCGTGCCCGACCTATCCCGACATCCGGCTGTCCCTGACGCATCGCCGGGCCGTTCAGCGGCGCATGGCCGCGTATGACTGCGAGCATCTGCATATCGCGACCGAAGGCCCGCTCGGGCTGTTGGCGGCCTCGGCCGCGCGCCGCATGGGGATGCCGTACACAACCGGATATCACACACGCTTTCCGGAATATGTGGAGGCACGCTGGCCGCTTCCGGTTTCCTGGTTCTATGCCTGGTTCCGCAGGTTCCACAATTTCGGTGGCGGCTGCATGGTCGCGACCGAAACGCTGCGCGCAGATCTTGAGAGCCGGGGCTTCCGGAACCTGAAGATGTGGTCCCGCGGGGTGGATGCGGATCTGTTTCGCCCGACCGAAGACTCCGTTCTGCCGCCGGACCTGCCCCGGCCGATCTTCATCAATGTCGGGCGCGTTTCGGTCGAGAAGAACATCAAGGCCTTCCTGGACCTCGATCTGCCCGGCTCGAAAGTCGTCGTTGGCGACGGCCCGCAGCTTGCCAGCCTCCGGAAGGACTATCCGGATGTCTATTTCACCGGCGCCAAATCGGGCGAGGACCTGGCCCGGCATTTCGCCAGCGCCGACGCCTTCGTCTTTCCCTCGCTGACGGACACGTTCGGGCTGGTGATCCTTGAAGCGCTGGCCTGCGGTGTTCCTGTTGCCGCCTATCCGGTGATGGGACCGCGCGATGTCATCGGCGACAGCGGCACGGGTGTTCTCTCCGAAGACCTTCGCCAGGCCGCCCTCGACGCCCTGCAGATCCCGTCGGAACGTTGCCGCTCCTGGGCTCTCAAATACAGCTGGGCATCCTGCACGCGGCAATTCCTGGATAATGCCGTCGCCGCTCAAACATCACACAAAGCCGGGTTCTAACGGGGCCTCACCCGGCCAGTGCGACAGTTGCCGTTTTTTCCCGCCCCTTCAGGAGCTCTTCCGTCAGCCCGCCTTCGGCATCTGTGATCCTCAGCGGCTCGAAACATTTTTCGAACTGCGACGGCAGCGGGACCAGCGGCTTGTAGGCCGCGCGCAAATCATCGCTCATCGCGCAATAGGTCAGCGGCGGCTCCTTGCGGGACTGGCTCATCTGTTTGATGTTGCCGAGATTGATCTTGCCGCCGAAGCGGTGCAGCGGGCGGATCACCGCCAGTGCCGTCTGGTCCCAGTCGAAATGCCTGCGCCAGTGCCAGGCGTGCTTGATCGCATGGCGGGCCAGCGCACCTTTCCGGCCCTTGAACTGCATCAGACCGGCGACATAGGGCACGACTTTCTCAAGCGGCTCCTTCGGCCATTCGACGATCTTTTGTCCATCCATGTCACTGAGCAAAAGGTCCGGCATCAGCCGGCCGGCACGGGCCGCCTCATCGAAATAGGGTGTGCCCAGAATGGGAATGGTCAGGGACAACAGTCCCGGCAGGGGGATGGTCGGATCGTCCAGTACCGCATTTAGCTGGCTGTCCACCTCCGCGATGGTCTGCTGCGAGAAATCGGCGATCATTCCATAATCGAAGAACATGCCGTTCTCGGCGCATAGCCTGGTCAAGGCACGCGGGTCCGATGTCACGCTCTGCTTCTTGTTGAAGGATTTCAGGACTTCGGGATCAAGGGATTCCACCCCGGAGAACACGGCCTTGCAGCCGTTTCGGGCCATCAGCGCAACATTCTCCGGGCGTTTGAAGAAGTCCCCGGTAACGAGAGCGCCCCAGCCGCGAAACTGCCCCTGCCGCCAGCGCTCGCCGATCATCTCGACCCGGCGCTCAAAGCTCTGCCGGTTGTTGCCATAGAAATTGTTGTCCAGAACCATGACGCCCAGCACGCGCTTCATGGCATCGAGCTGGTGCGTGATGGATTGCTCCGAATGGGAGACGTATTTTCGCTGCTCGCCGGTCAGGGAGCAGAACGAACAGGCGAAATTGCAATTCTTCGTCGTCTCCAGATAACCAAGCCCCATCGAGGGCACGGCGAGATCGAACCGCGGCGCGCCGGTTTCGGAGATATGGGTCCGGTCGAACACCTCCGCGATGATCTCCGACATCTCCTCGACGTCACCCTGGCAGGCATAGTCGAAAGTCTCGGCACACAGGCTGGGCAGGGCCCGGGCAATCGGGCCGCCGATGGCCGTGACAACGGATGGATTGGCGTTCCTGAAATAGGCGGAAAGCTGATGCGCCCGATCAAAAGCCGCTGTCAGGCCGGTGAAGATGACCATGTCCGGCCAGTCGAACAGCCGGGTATCCAGCAACGCGCCATGAAACACCTCGTCCCAGACCCGGACAGTGACGAGATCCGCATTGAAATAACCCGCCAAATAGTACGGCGCCATTGCCCGCGGGATGAACCAGCGCGTCGGCGTCGCTGAACGCCACGGGTCGAAATAGGCATTGATGATCAGAACATTCTGTTTGCTTTTCAAACTCATACCCAAAATTCAGATCGACGTTCCGGGAACCCCATCATGGCAGGTTATTCAACTCTCGCGGTTTGGTCTGTGGCATTGTCCGGTTGACAATAACCGCTACGATGGGCGGATATCCCTCCTCGCTTCACGAATTTGATCCGAAGGTCTTCATGGAAGACGTATCCCAGAACATCGCCCAAGCCCTCGGCGCGCATCCTACTTTCGCGAAACTCAGCCCGGAAACCATACAAGCGATCGCCTCCGTTTCAAGAATGACGGAAGTCTCTCCAGGCGCGCTGATTGTCCGGGAAGGTGACGAAAAGACAGACCTTTTTCTGTTCGTGTCCGGGGCGGCCGATGCCGTCAGGGAGTCCAGCGACGGGGAGACTGTTGTCCTCAACTCGATCGCTGCGGGGGACTGTATCGGCGAGCTGGCATTCCTCGATGGCGGGAGCCGGTCGGCATCCGTCCGGGCCACAACGCCCTGCACGCTCATCATGATCCCGGCGGACGCCCTGCAAAATACGGCAAATGCCCCCGCGGTTATCGGTGAGCTGAAAGGCGCGCTTGCGTCTGTTGTCGTCAAGCGGGCGCGCAGCCTCAGCGATGAAATGCTCGCCTCGCTCCGCAAGCAGCTGGAAATCAAGACGATCCAGAATCAGTTCGGATATTTTCTGATCTTCACCATCGCGATCTACATGATCTCGACGACGCTGTTCTATCTGGTTGCCGAAGATTACGTGAAGGACATCTACGATCCGGGCTTTTCCTGGCAGACCGTCGTCTTTCTGGCCATTCCCTGCCTGCTCATCATACGCATGATGCGTATCCCGCTGGCCGATCTCGGGATCAGGCGGGAAGGATTATGGCGATCGTTCCGGGAGACGATTGTCATCTGCGTGCTCATCACCATCCCCGTGGCCATCTATCTTGTCTGGTTCAAGCCGGAGACAGCAGGAAACACGCCCGGCGCAAGCGTCGATACGTTTTTCCTCGTTCAGTATTTCCTGCATACGGTCGTGCAGGAAGTCGGCTCCCGCGGCCTGCTTCAGGGTCTGTTCCAGAAGTTCCTCGACGACACCAAAGGCCACCGGGCCGTGTTGCTGACGAGCACGATTTTCGCGTCTCTGCATCTGACATTCGGCGTCGATGCCGTCGTGATCACATTTTTTGCCAGCATCATCTTCGGCTATGTGTATTTGCGACAGAAGAACCTGCTCGGCGTGACGCTGCTGCACTATTGGCTCGGCGTCCTGGCAGCGGTCGCGGTCGCCTTCTAGGCTCCCGCCTTACCCTCGAATGACGTGAATTGTGCCGGATCGCTTCCGGAAGCTCGGCATTGAAAAAGGCGGCGCCTTGACGGCACCGCCTTTTCAAAAGTTCTGCAGCGCCCGTCCGGCAAACAACTACCGGGGCGAGGTGTGTCCTAGTAGTCCAGGAAGCTCCGGAGTTTCCGGGACCGGCTCGGATGCTTCAGCTTGCGGAGCGCCTTCGCCTCGATCTGACGGATACGCTCACGGGTCACGCTGAACTGCTGGCCGACCTCTTCCAGGGTGTGGTCAGTGTTCATACCGATGCCGAAGCGCATGCGCAGCACGCGCTCTTCACGCGGCGTCAGGCTGGCGAGCACGCGGGTCGTGGTCTCGCGCAGGTTGGCCTGGATCGCGGCGTCAAGCGGCTGCACCGCATTCTTGTCCTCGATGAAGTCGCCGAGGTGGCTGTCTTCCTCGTCGCCGATCGGCGTCTCGAGGCTGATCGGCTCCTTGGCGATCTTCAGGACCTTGCGGACCTTCTCCAGCGGCATGACCAGCTTCTCGGCCAGCTCTTCCGGGGTCGGCTCGCGGCCGATCTCGTGCAGCATCTGACGCGAGGTCCGGACCAGCTTGTTGATCGTCTCGATCATGTGCACCGGGATACGGATGGTCCGTGCCTGGTCCGCGATGGACCGGGTGATGGCCTGCCGGATCCACCAGGTGGCGTAGGTCGAGAATTTGTAACCGCGGCGATATTCGAACTTATCGACGGCCTTCATCAGGCCGATATTGCCTTCCTGGATCAGATCCAGGAACTGCAGGCCGCGGTTGGTGTATTTCTTGGCGATGGAGATCACGAGACGCAGGTTCGCCTCGACCATTTCCTTCTTCGCCCGGCTCGCCTCGCGCTCGCCCTTCTGCACGGTCTGGACGATGCGGCGGAACTCGCCGATCGGCAGACCTGCATCCTCGGAGACGGCGGACATGCCGTCGCGCAGCTTGGCGATTTCAAGTTCGTTACGCTCGACGAACTTGGCCCAGCCTTTACCGGAAAGCTCGCCAACGCGCTCGGCCCAGTCCGGCGCCAGCTCGTTGCCGAAATGCTCCTTCATGAAGACGGCCCGGTCGACCCCGGCCTTTTCCGCCATCTTCAGCATGCGCATGTCCATGCCGGTAAGATGCCGGTTGAGGTTATAAAGCTGCTCGACGAGCGCTTCGATACGCCCGTTATTCAGCCGGACGCCTTCCATCAGGTCGACCAGCTCTTCCCGCAGCTTCTCGTAACGGCGCTCGCTCTGGGCGGTCAGTTCCTCGCCCTTCTGCAGTCGCTGCAGGCGCTTGTCCTGCACCTTCTTCATCTTGCCGTAGGTCTCGGCAATCTTGTCGAAGGTTTCGAGCACCTGAGGCGTCAGAGCCGCTTCCATGGCGGACAGAGACATATTGTTCTCTTCGCCATCGTCTTCGTCATCATCGTCGTCGGACTGCTCGCCGGAAGCGCGTTCCTCATCGGACTTGACCGGGCCGTCATCGTCATCCTCGGCATCGTCGGCTTCGGCCTCTTCAGGCTTGGCTGCCTCAACTTCGATATCGTCCGGCTTGGCCGCGCCGTCCTCGGCTTTGGCCTCGTCCTCGTCGCCTTCGCCGTCTTCGGAATTTTCACTATTCGCGTTGGCGTTCGCGCCTTCCGGGCCGCCGCCATAGGTCGCGTCCAGATCAATGACGTCGCGCAGGAGAACCTTCTCCTCCTTCAGCGCGTCGCGCCACTGGATCAGGGCCTTGATGGTCAGCGGGCTCTCGCAGATGCCGCCGATCATCATCTCGCGGCCTGCCTCGATCCGCTTGGCAATGGCGATTTCGCCTTCGCGCGACAGCAGCTCGACACTGCCCATCTCGCGCAGATACATCCGGACCGGATCGTCCGTTCGGCCTACATCATCATCGGCGACGTTGCCGGCCACAGCCTTTTCGTCTTCGGCTTTCGGCTCGGGGCCACTGTCTTCCTGTTCCTCGTTCTCGACGACATTGACGCCCATCTCGCTCAGAGCGGACATCACATCCTCGATCTGTTCGGAGGACATCTCCTCCTGGGGCAGTGCCGCGTTCACCTCGTCATAGGTGAGGTAGCCGCGCTCCTTGCCCTTTTTGATCAGGTTTTTGACAGTCTGATTGACAGTGTCGATCAGCGGGCCGTCCGCATTTTCCTCGCGGTCCCGGTTCTCGTCTTCGTTCGCCAGCGATTGTTTCGCCATTCGTTCGTCGACCTCTCCAAATGCGCCATCGCCCCAACCGGGGGCGACCCGCCGTTATCTTATGACCGACCCATGTCGGTCTCTTCGAGTGCCGCGCTGGAATTCAGGGAAGCCAGCGCCGATCTTAGGGACGCCAACCGGTTCCAACTCGCTTCGCTAAATTCTTCCGCCACAACCCGTTCGGCATCGGCCAACTGCGCCTCAAGCTGAGACTTACCGATCCGAGCCAGCAATTCAGTCAGTCCTGCGCGTGCTTGAACAAGCGACGCGCTGCGCCGCGCGAAAGCCGCGTGGCCCAATGTCTCCCCACCAAGAAGCCCATTGCAGGCATCAGACAACCCCAACCGCGTCAAATGGGAAATTAACCCGTCAGAGTCAAGGCCCGAATCGGCGAGCGCAATCTCTATGATCTGCTGCCGCAGCTTGTCAAGGAAGGGATCGGCGAAGGAAAGTGCCCCCACAACCTCTCCAAGCTCGTCAATCAGGCCCGGATGATTGATCAGGGCAGCGAGCAAAATCTGCTGCTGCCGGTTCGCCATCACCGCCGGAATATGCGACCGGTTGCCCTGAACAAATGTCCCGTTCTGTTGCGACGGCTTGTATCCGCGCCGGTCGCCGCGCTTGAAACCATTGTTCTCCCGGCCCGCACGCCGCATCTCGCGAATCCGGTTCTCGACCATGTCCGCGTAGCTTTCCTGCACCGTGCGTTCGCCGATTTCCTTGATGCGGGCCCGCATCCGCGTCTGAAAGTCGGCGATCCGTTCCGGCGTGGTCACCGGCTGGGCGGTAAGCTCCTGGCGCCAGATGAAATCCGACAGGGGCACGGCCGCATCGAGCACACCACGCATTGCCTTGGCCCCGTGCTGACCGATCAGATCGTCCGGATCCTGCCCCTGGGGCAAGGTAACGAACCGCAGGGAGTGGCCCGGTTTCAGCATCGGCAGTGCCCGGTCGGCGGCGCGGCCGGCAGCCCGCATGCCGGCGGTATCCCCGTCGAAACAGACAATCGGCTCGTTCGCCAGCTTCCAGAGCTCGGCGATCTGGTCCTCGGTCAAGGCGGTGCCGAGCGGCGCGACGGCTTGCGGAAAACCGCCCTGGGACAGGGCGATCACGTCCATATAGCCTTCGGCAACGATAATCTCTTCCGACTTGCGGGCCGCCTCGCGCGCCTGCGCGAGACCATAAAGCACGCGCCCCTTGTGAAAGACCGGTGTATCCGGAGAGTTCAGATACTTCGGCTGCCCGTCCCCCAGAATGCGGCCGCCAAAGGCAATGACCCGGCCGCGCCGGTCGGTGATCGGAAACATCACCCGCCCGCGAAAATAATCATAGGCATCACCGCCGCCATCCGGCTTGCGCAGCAACCCGGCCTCGACCAGCAAACCCTCGTCGATACCCTCCGCCTTCATCGACTGGGTCATTGCTGTGCGGCTGTCCGGCGCCCAGCCAAGACGGAAATGCGCGATGGTCTTGCTGGACAGGCCACGGCCCCGCAGATAGTCCAGCGCTTCCGCACCGCCCGGCCCGGCGAGCTTAGCCTCGAACCAGTTGCAGGCATGCTCCAGGACATCGTGCAGGGTGTTGCGCTGCTTCGATCTTTCACGCTCGGCGGGGGTTTCCTTGGGCACCTCGAGACCGGCCATTTCCGCCAGCTTCTCGACCGCCTCGGGGAAGGCCATGCCTTCGTTTTCCATGACGAACTTGATGATGTCGCCGTGCGCCCCGCAGGCGAAGCAGTGATAGAAGTTCTTGTCGTCGACGACATTCATCGACGGCTTGCTGTCCGTATGAAAGGGGCAGAGTCCGATGAACTCGCGCCCGCGCCGCTGCAAGGTCACACGTCTGCCCACGACTTCGGAGACCGGCAGCCGGGTCCTCAATTCATCCAGGAATTGCGGCGGAAAGCTCATCGCACACAGCACATTGTTCTGCCCTCGCGGAGCGGGTCAGGAATAGTGAACCTCGGAGGCATTCCGGTCAAAAAAATTCCCGGATCGAGATTTCGCAGAAAAGTGTCAGATCAGGCGAGTATCTGGCGGACGAGGCCGCTGGCCTTGGAGAAATCCATGCGGCCGGCATACTGCTCTTTCAGGGCGGCCATGGTGCGGCCCATATCCTTGAGCTCCCGCGCGCCGATTTCCTGAACCACGGATTCGACCGCTTCGGTGATCTCGGCATCGCTCAGCTGTTGCGGCATGAAACGGCGGATGACTTCCATCTCGGCCTTTTCCTGCTCGGCAAGTTCCAGCCGTCCGCCTTCTTCATACATCCGGATGGATTCGGTCCGCTGCTTCAGCATGGTCTGCAGCATGGACAGAATCTCATCTTCGCCAATGCCGTCCGGCTGACCGTTCGTACGGCCGGCGATATCGCGGTCTTTCAGAGCAGCCAGAATCAACCGGATGGTGCTGACGGCACACTGATCCTTGGATTTCAAAGCCTCTTTCAAGGCGTCACTGAATGCGGCGCGCAACATTTTTGATATATACCCCTAGCCTTTTCGCGGCGGGTTTCTGAGAAGACCGGCTCGCGAATTCGCCTACACCATCGACATCGCGGCGCAAAACGCAAGGCACATTTCTTAACTTGTTGATTTTATTGAATTATACGCAAAACAAGTTCCTTGACCTATGGCCCGGCATTCTTTATCAAAGCGCCACCGAAGCGCCCGGCCTGGCCTGAATTGACATTTAACTGTCGAGCAAGCGGAAACCCCATACAATCTTCCGCGGTTCACGTGTGCCGGAACCGCAGCGATTCACGAGGGATATTCGCAATGGCGCAGCCTGCGACCACCGATCACGCTAAACCCGACTTCTCCTCCGTCGCCAAGCCGGACGGCGCAACCGCCGTTCTGATGCTGGCGGATGGCACTCTGTTCTGGGGCCGAGGATTGGGTGCAGCCACAGCCCGCATCGGCGAAGTCTGCTTCAACACCTCGCTGACAGGCTACCAGGAGATCATGACCGATCCGTCCTATGCTGGTCAGATCATCACCTTTACATTCCCCCATATCGGCAATGTCGGCGCCAATTCAATGGATGTCGAGACGACCACGCCGGCCGCCCTCGGCCTGGTGCTGCGCGCCGATCTGACGGAACCTTCGAATTATCGCGCCGAACGGCATTTCGACGACTGGCTGAAAAGCTTCGACCTGCCGGGCATCAGCGGTGTCGACACGCGGCGCCTGACCCGGCGCATCCGCGACGGCGGCGCGCCCACCGGCTGCCTCGTGCATGCTCCGGACGGCGTGTTCGATCTGGATGCTCTCTGGCAGAAGACGCAGGACTGGCCGGGTCTCGAAGGCATGGATCTGGCGATCCAGGTTTCCTGCCGGCAGACCTATCAGTGGCGCGAAGGCACCTGGGCATTCGCCCGCGACGGCATCAATGGCGAAGACAGCTTCGAGGTAGAGCCCGAGATCAAACGCCATGTCGTGGCGATGGATTTCGGCGCCAAGCGGAACATCCTGCGCAACCTCTCCAGCCTCGGATGCAAGGTCACCGTGGTCCCGGCCAATGCGACGGCCGAAGAGATCATGGCGCATGAGCCGGACGGTATTTTCCTTGCCAATGGCCCGGGCGATCCGGCCGCGACCGGGAAATACGCGGTCGCCGAAATCAGCAAGCTGGTGGAGAGCGGCAAGCCGGTCTTCGGCATCTGCCTCGGCCACCAGATGCTGGCCCTGTCCCTCGGCGCCAAGACAGAGAAGATGCATCAGGGCCACCGTGGCGCGAACCATCCGGTGAAGGACCTGACCACCGGCAAGGTCGAGATCACCTCGCAGAACCATGGCTTCGTCATCAGCGAAGGCAGCCTGCCGGAGGGTGTGGAGATCACCCACCGCTCACTCTTTGACGGCACCATCGAGGGCATCCGCCTGACGGGCCGCCCGGTCTTCTCCGTACAACATCACCCCGAAGCCTCCCCCGGGCCGAAGGACAGCCATTATCTCTTCCAACGGTTTGTCGATCTGATCGACAAGGAAAGCTGAGCGGCGCCATGCCCAAACGTACAGATATCCAGTCCATCATGATCATCGGGGCCGGCCCGATCATCATCGGTCAGGCCTGCGAGTTCGACTATTCCGGCGCTCAGGCCTGCAAGGCCCTGAAGGAAGAGGGATACCGGGTCATCCTGGTAAACTCGAACCCGGCCACGATCATGACCGATCCGGGACTTGCCGACGCCACCTATATCGAGCCGATCACGCCCGAGATGGTCGCCCGCGTCATCGAGAAAGAGCGCCCGGACGCGCTGCTGCCGACCATGGGCGGACAGACCGCGCTGAACACGGCGATTGCGCTCTCCAAGGACGGCACGCTCGATAAATACGATGTCGAGCTGATCGGCGCCAAGCTGGAAGCCATCGAGAAGGCGGAAGACCGGCTGCTGTTCCGCGAGGCGATGGACAAGATCGGCCTCGATTCCCCGCGTTCCAGCCTCGTCCATACGGTCGAGGAAGCAATGGACGCGCTGTCCCATGTCGGCCTGCCGGCCATCATGCGCCCGTCCTTCACCCTTGGCGGCGAAGGCGGCGGCGTGGCCTACAATGTCGAGGAATACGAGCAGATCATCCGGAACGGCCTGCGCGCCTCCCCGGTCAGCTCCGTGCTGGTCGAGGAAAGTGTCCTCGGCTGGAAGGAGTACGAGATGGAAGTTGTCCGCGACAAGGCGGACAATTGCATCATCATCTGCTCCATCGAAAACGTCGATCCGATGGGTGTCCATACCGGCGACAGCATCACTGTCGCCCCGGCCCTGACGCTGACCGACAAGGAATATCAGCGGATGCGCGACGCCTCCCTCGCGGTCCTGCGCGAGATCGGTGTCGAGACCGGCGGCTCCAACGTCCAGTTCGCGGTCAACCCGGAGAACGGACGGCTCATCGTCATCGAGATGAACCCGCGCGTTTCCCGCTCCTCCGCGCTGGCCTCCAAGGCAACGGGCTTCCCGATCGCGAAGATCGCGGCGAAGCTGGCCGTCGGCTATCTGCTGGACGAGCTCAGCAACGACATCACCGGCGGCGCGACCCCGGCGAGCTTCGAGCCGACCATCGATTATGTCGTCACCAAGATCCCGCGCTTCACTTTCGAGAAATTCCCGAACGCGGTGCCGCTGCTGAGCACGGCGATGAAGTCGGTCGGCGAGGCCATGTCGATCGGCCGGAGTTTCCCCGAGAGCCTGCAAAAAGCGCTGCGCTCCATGGAGACCGGCCTGACCGGTCTCAACGAAGTGGACATGCCGGGCATCGACAGTGACGGTGTTGGCCACGACCGGGTGCTGGCTGCCCTGAGCGAGCAGACGCCGGACCGGTTGCTACGTGTCGCCCAGGCCTTCCGGGTCGGCCTCTCGCTGCAGGAAATCCAGAATGCCTGCCACTTCGATCCGTGGTTCCTGCGTCATATCGAGGATATTGTCGCGGTCGAGGCGGAAGTCCGCGAAGCCGGTCTGCCGACCCAGGCGAAGGATTTCGCCCGTCTGAAGAAGATGGGCTTCTCCGACGCCCGGCTCGGCGAGCTGACCGGCACGGACGAGGCCGACGTTACCGCAGCCCGTCACGCGCTGAATATCCGCCCGGTCTACAAGCGCATCGACACCTGCGCCGGCGAATTCCCGTCGCCCACGCCCTACATGTATTCCTGTTACGAGAGCAACGGCTTCGAAGAACCGGAATGCGAGTCCGAGCCTACCGATGCGGAAAAGATCGTTATTCTCGGTGGCGGCCCGAACCGGATCGGTCAGGGCATCGAGTTCGACTATTGCTGCGTCCATGCTGCCTATGCGCTGTCCGAGGCCGGCTATGAGACCATCATGGTCAACTGCAACCCGGAAACCGTCTCGACCGACTACGACACCTCGGACCGGCTCTATTTCGAGCCGCTGACCGCCGAGGACGTGATCGAGCTGGTCCGCAAGGAGCAGTCCAACGGCACCGTGAAGGGCGTCATCGTACAGCTTGGCGGGCAGACACCGCTGAAGCTCTCCCAGGCGCTCGAGGATGCGGGCATTCCGATCCTCGGCACCTCACCGGACGCCATCGATCTTGCCGAGGACCGCAAGCGTTTCCAGGCACTGCTGAACGATCTTGGCCTGCGCCAGCCGGCGAACGGCACCGCCTTTACCGTCGAGGAAGCCGAGGCCATCGCCCGCGACATCGGCTATCCGGTTGTCATCCGCCCGTCCTACGTGCTGGGCGGCCGGGGCATGGAGATCGTGCACGAGCCGTCCCACCTCCGCCGCTACATGGAAAAAGCCGTCGTCGTCTCGGGCAAGAATCCGGTACTGGTCGACAGCTTCCTGCGCAGCGCCGTCGAGGTCGATGTGGATTGCCTCTCCGACGGCACTGATGTCTATATCGCCGGCATCATGGAGCATATCGAGGAAGCCGGGATCCATTCCGGTGACAGCGCCTGCTCCCTGCCGCCGCAGAGCCTGCCGGAAGCTGTAATCCAGGAAATCCGCAGGCAGTCGACACTTCTGGCCGAAGGTCTGAAGGTCGTCGGCCTGATGAACACCCAGTTCGCGGTCAAGGACGGCGAGGTCTTCATCCTCGAGGTCAATCCGCGGGCCAGCCGCACGGTGCCGTTCGTCGCCAAGGCGACCGGCGTGCCGATCGCCAAGATCGCCAGCCGCGTCATGGCAGGCGAGAAACTCGCCGACTTCCCGCTGCCGACGAAAATGCCGGACCATGTCGCGGTGAAGGAAGCTGTCTTCCCGTTCAACCGGTTCCCGGGCGTCGATGTCATCCTCGGCCCGGAAATGAAGTCGACCGGCGAAGTCATGGGCATCGACAAGGATTTCGGCCGCGCCTTCGCCAAGAGCCAGATGGCGGCGAGCACGCACCTGCCGGCATCCGGCACGGTGTTCGTCTCCGTCCGCGACGAAGACAAGGCGGAGATCATCAAGCTGTCCGCCGATCTTGTGAAAATGGGTTATCTGCTGCTGGCCACCGAAGGCACGGCGAATGCCCTGAAAGAAGCCGGCCTGCATGTCGACCGGACCAAGAAAGTCCTCGAGGGCCGTCCGCATATCGTCGACAACATGCTCTCCGGACACGTCGATCTGGTCTTCAACACGACCGGCGGGGCGCAGGCGATCTCGGACAGTTTCAGCTTGCGTCAGACCGCGCTGACCCACAATATTCCGTATTATACGACGGTTGAAGGTGCCCGGGCCGCTGTTCAGGCAATGAAAGCAATGCGGGCCGGTCGCCTTGAAGTGGCACCGTTGCAATCCTATCTAAGCGGATCGTTTTGACGGCCGGCGGTAGGACCGGACGCCACCGGTGACTCTTGCTTGGGAGAGCAGGTCGCCATTTTATGAGCTTATTGAGTGAGAATCCGAGGTCGGTTTAATGGAAAAAGTCCCGATGACGGCGCAGGGTTTTGATCGCCTCAAGACAGAGCTGAAGCAGCTTAAAACTGTGGAGCGCTATGAGATTATCAAGGCCATTTCGGAAGCGCGCGAACACGGCGATCTTTCAGAGAATGCCGAATATCATTCCGCGCGCGAGCGCCAGAGCTTCATCGAAGGCCGCATCCTCGAGCTTGAGGACGCGACCAGCCGCGCCGACGTCATCGACACAGCCAAGCTCGGCGGCGAAACGGTAACCTTCGGGACCATTATCAAGGTCGCGGATGAAGATACGGACGAAGAGCAAACCTTCACCATTGTCGGCCCCTACGAGACCGACATTTCGAAGGGCTTTATCTCGACCTCTTCCCCGATCGCCCGCGCGCTGATCGGCAAACGGGTCGGGGACAGCGCCGAGGTGGCAACACCGCGCGGTGCGAAAAGCTACGAGATCCTCAGCATCGCCGTGATGTAATTCCGGCACGGTACTGGAACGACATGAAAAGGGAGCCCGTTTCGGGCTCCCTTTTCTTTTTGCCAAACCGATTTGCTAATCCCCGTTGCAGACAACCGCGAACACACTACGATGAAAGATGAACTGTACTCGCGGAGGCAATAGAATGACCGAGACTTACCTGACCGGAATTTTGCTCGCCTATGGCGCGTTCGGCCTCGGCATATTGAGCCCCGGACCCAATATCCTCGCGGTGATCGGCACCTCGATGTCGACTGACAGAAAGTCCGGCATGGCGCTCGCTTTCGGGATTGCTTCCGGCTCGTTCCTCTGGGGGCTGATGACCCTGTTCGGCCTGACGGCCCTTATCGCTCTCTATGCGTCCCTGATGACCGGCATCAAGATCGCCGGCGCCGCCTATCTGCTCTGGCTGGCCTTCAAGGCCTTCCGCTCGGCCCTGTCGGCGAACGCCGTGACCGTCCGCGCCGTCGCGCATCAGAAATCGTCATTCGGCTATTTTCAGCGCGGGCTGCTGATCCAGATGACCAATCCGAAAGCGGCGCTGACCTGGATCGCCATCATGTCGCTTGCCATGGGTGCGGATGCCCCCTTCTGGGTCGGCGCCGTGGTCGTGGCCGGCACCTCCCTCCTCTCGGTGCTCGGCCATCTCGGCTATGCCCTTGCTTTCTCGACGGCACCGATGGTCGCCGCCTACGGCAAGGCGCGGCGCTGGATCGACGGCGCCCTCGGCTGCTTCTTCTGCTTCGCCAGCTACAAGCTGATCACCAGCCGGACCTGATATCCTAAAGCCGGCAGGACGGCATACGGGACGGCAGCGCGCTTGACAGGCCCTGCCGCCCTCGTCTATTTCAGACCTCAGCGCCGATTTGAGACTCAGATTGCGGGCGCTTTAAAAATGCGGCTAAAGAGGGATTTCGATCCGTCCGGCGCCGCCGCGACGGATTTTTTGTTTCAGGCCTGGTCCAGCTTATCGGACTCGCGGGATTTGAGGGCAGCTTGCATCCGCGTCACCAAGTGCTAAAGCGCCACGGGGCATGCTCCCGTGGGCCCGATCAGAGACCAAGGAGCAGACCCATGTCCGACAAGATCAACCCCGCCTTCACCGAAGCCGCCGACTGGAATCTGGAAACCCGCCTGGTACGCGGCGGCACCAACCGGTCCGAATTCGGCGAAACATCAGAAGCCCTGTTCCTCACCTCCGGCTATGTCTATGACAGTCCGGAATCGGCCGAGGCCCGCTTCAATGGCGAGGAAGACGGCTTCGTCTACTCCCGCTACGGCAACCCGACGGTCCAGATGTTCGAAGACCGGATGGCGCTGCTGGAGGATGCGGAGACCTGTTTCGCCACGGCAAGCGGCATGGCGGCGGTCTGGGCCGCCCTGATCTGCCAGCTCCAAAGCGGAGATCACGTGGTCGCGGCTCGCGCCCTGTTTGGCTCCTGCCATCACATCCTGACCAAAATCTTCCCGAAATACGGCATCGAGGCGACGCTGGTCGACGGCACCGACATCGGCCAGTGGAAAGATGCGGTCAAGCCGAACACCAAGGTGTTCTTCTTCGAAACCCCGTCCAACCCGACGCTTGAGATCATCGATATCCCGGCCGTCGTCGCCATCGCCAGACAGGCCGGTGCCCGGGTCGTCGTCGATAACGTCTTCTCCACCCCGATCCTGCAACAGCCGATCCGGCTCGGCGCCGATATCTCGGTCTATTCCGGCACCAAGCATATCGACGGTCAGGGCCGCACCCTCGGCGGCGCGGTGCTTTGCTCGAATGAATTCCGCAAGGATTACCTCGAACCCTTCATGCGTCATACCGGCGGCTGTCTCAGCCCGTTCAATGCCTGGGTCCTGCTGAAAGGCCTCGAGACCCTCGACCTCCGGGTCCGCCGTCAGTCCGAGAACGCACTGGCCATCGCCGAATTCCTGGAAAGCCATGCCGCCATTTCGCGGGTGATCTATCCGGGTCTCGCCTCCCATCCGCAGCATGCACTGGCGGCGAAACAAATGAGCGGTTTCGGCACGCTGGTTTCGTTCGACGTAAAGGGCGGCAAGGAGGCAGCCTTCAAACTGCTGAACGGCCTCAAGATCGTCGATATCTCGAATAATCTCGGCGACACCAAGAGCCTGATCACCCACCCCTACACGACCACGCATCGGGCGATGGAAGAGGCTGACCGTCAGGCACTCGGCATCGGCCAGGGACTGGTGCGGATCTCCGCCGGGATCGAAAACGGTGCGGATCTGATCGCGGATTTCAAGGCGGCACTCAGCGACCTTTGAGTGCCAGATACATTTTTTCAGCAACCATTGCATGGACTTTAACGGCAATTAGTTTACCATTTAGATAAAATTAAGAATGAAGTGAGCGCAATCAGGGGGCACGAAATGGCCCGTCCGGAACAGCCAGCCTTCAGCAAAAGCCCGTTCCTGTTCGCCGACAGGATCGCGCTTGAAGATTTGCCCGAGCGCTCACTCGTCCGGATGGCTCATAAATTCTGGCGGGGGCTGACTCCGGAGCCGGATCTTCCCGCCAGAAGCGACTTCGATGCATCGGACGTCCCCCGCAAGATCATGCCCTGGGTCTTTCTGCATGAGGTCGTGCGGCATGACGATGGCACCCTCGACTATCGCTGCAAGCTGATGGGCACAAGCACCGTCGCGATGATCGGTTTCGATCCGACCGGCCGCATGAATACGGAATTTTTCACAACACCGGCCCTCCGCTATCTCAACGACAGTCTCGACGCGGTCGTGCGTCAGGGCAGTCCTTCATTCTGGAAAGCCGGCGTACCGCACGCCCGTCTTGAAGCCGTTGCCGTCTGGCGGGGCATATTCCCGCTGGCAAGTGACAGAAAAACTGTCGATATGATCCTCGGCATCGGGGAGCCGCGCTATCTGGCGCAGGACAAGGAGTAACGCCGGAAAATAGACTTGCCCTGATTTTGGACTATCCTTGACTCAACCGTCCGCAAAAAACCGGAGAGCAATCAGGAGGGCAGCGATGGCCCATCCCGGTCACCATAGCCTTAAGCGACCTGAGTTTCTCTTCCTCAAGCGCGTGACGCTGGACGAAGTCCCCGAGGACTCGCTGACCAGAACCGCCTACCAGTTCTGGCGCGGACTGATCATGGAACCCGCCCTTCCGGCCCGGACCGATTTCAAGCCGGAGGCCGTCCCCAGAAAAGTCCTTCCCTGGGTGTTCCTGGTGGACGTGATCCGGGCACCGGACAGCACACTCGACTATCGGTACAGGTTGAACGGAACCAGCAATGTCTCCCTTGTCGGACGAGACCCCACAGGGAAGCTCGCTTCGGAGATATTTGCAAAAACCGAACGGCGCTTCATGCTCGACAGCTTCAACATGACCGTGCAGGAAAAAGCGCCCACTTTCTGGGTTGGCGCCGTGCCCCATGACAGGATCGACCAGATCAATATCTGGCGCGGACTGTTCCCTCTGGCGAGCGACCGGGAAAATATCGATCATATCCTCGGCATCGCCGTGCCCCGCCCAAACGAAACGGCAACATGACAACAGCCAGAAGCGATTATCAGATCCGTGCTGTGCAGCCTCTGGATGCTGGGCCATCACGGATCTGATGAATCCAATTATCGCGGACGGTGGGCTCACAGCCATCACCGGGATCATGACCATACCGGACCAGCAAAGCTTCATCCGGACACTACCCGCCCGTTCCGTCTATCTGGCAGCGACCGACGATACCTCCGGCGCCCTGCTTGGCATACAGGACTGCCTGCCCGATCCGGACCTCCCGGCACGATGCGATATCAGCACTTTCGTGAGCCTGAACCGGCCTCAACGCGGTGTCGGCAAATCCCTCTTCACTGAAATGCGGCAACGGCGGCAACGGCGGCAACGGCTGCAACGGCTGAACTTCCAAACAATCCGCCCTGTTATCCGGGAAGAGAACGCGGGTGCCCGGGCCTTCTATCGTGCCATCGGTTTTACGGAAGCTGAAATCGTAAACAGCAAGGTGAGCGCATACTGCACGCTGGATTAAGCTGTACTTTTGCGAGCATCAGCGGCTGCGCCGTTCCAGATGGCCTTCCAGCATGGCCCCCACCCGCGCCGCAGCCGCTTCGGCATCCTGTAACGGCTCATAAAGGAACGGCTCCACATACCCGTCGAACGGCCGTGTCAGCCCGCGCTTCCGCAAATTCTCGTGAAACACCGCAATCCGTCCGGCCGGAGCCAGCAGATCGGCGATATAGACGCCTTTCCCGGAAGAGCAGGCCTCCGAGACCATATTCACGGAATCGGACGTCACCACAATCGCATCCGCCGCGCCCATGAAGCCGAAATAGGGGTTTTCCCCCTCGCCATTCCAGAAACAGGCCGCCGCTTCTTCCTCTCCCAGCTCGGCAAGCGCCTGGACCAGACGCTCCGGTGTCCGCCGGGAGGCGGTGATCATCAGGCCGCATCCGCCGTCGATCAGCTTTTCCAGATGGCCGATAAACCGGTCCGCCAGCGCGTCCTCGACTTTTTGCCGCCGTGTCGCCCCGCCCACCGCGACCAGCACGCGCGGGCCGGGCAAAGGCAGAACAAGCCGGTCGAAGCGCTTCGCCTCGGCACGCAGGTCAAGGGATGCGAGGCCGTTCAGGGAGGCCGTGGTCACAATCACATTGCCGCCCCGCGCCGGATCGTGTTCCGGAACAATCAGGGCATCGAAATGCGTCGGGTCGATTCGCGGATCCTGGATCTGTACGGCAAAGCTGTGCCCGCCGGACCGCGCCTTCATCGAAAGCACCGCGCCCGCATTGCGGCGCCCGCACCCGATAACAAGATCCGGCCAGGGCGGCGTGAGTTGGTCGCCCCCCGCGCTCGGCGGGATCATCCGGCACCGTCCCCATGCCGGAAAGGCGCGCAGCAGCGGGGACGGGCGGATACGCTTGATCACGGGTTCAATGCCGAGCGCCCGTGCGAGCGCGATCGACTGCACCTCCATGCCCCGGGTTCCGTCACTGACGACCCAGGCCGACATATCCGCCGGCAAACCCATAAAATACTCCACCACAATATTTGCGCACGAATATGACAAGGAGGTGTAACAATCTTGCGCAAACGATCCGATTTGCTTTATTCTGCACTGCAATATCCGGCAAGGGAAACCTTCCGCTGCCGGCCAATCAATCGAACCAGGAGTCATCCGCCATGCGGCGCGTCAAACTCGACCGTATCGACCGGCGCATCCTTCGCGATCTGCAGGATAACGGGCGCATGACCAACGTGGATCTTGCGAATCGCGCCGGTATCTCGGCGCCGCCATGCCTGCGGCGCGTGCGTGCGCTCGAAGAGGCCGGTTTCATTCGCGGCTACCACGCGGACGTCAATCCGGAGGCGCTCGGCTACAAGGTCACGATCTTCGCTTTCGTCGGCCTGAACAGCCAGGCCGAGGACGATCTGGTCGCCTTCGAGGAAATGGTCGAGGACTGGCCCGAGGTGCGCGAGTGCCACATGCTGTCCGGGGAGACCGACTTCCTGCTGAAGGTGGTCGCCAAGGATTGGGACACCTTCCAGAAATTCCTGACCACCCGCCTCACCCCGGCACCGAACGTCTCCCACGTGAAGACCGCGCTGTCTTTCCGCACCCGCAAGCAATTGCCCGGCGTGCCGGTCGAGGTGGATGTCGAAGATGACGAGGATGACGACGTCGAGGACTGAACGCGCCCTAACCGCAGCCCGGCGATGCGGAAAATCACCCCCAGCAAACCACGTCAAACAACCGCACACTACCGATACACGAATAACCCTTAAAACTCATTAGTAAACCGCCCTCGACCGCCATTCACGGAGGCCGGGTGTTCCGCTTTCGGGCAACTTGGCCGGCTGTCAGATGCCGTCGACAGTGCGATCCTTCAATGAATTCGGCAGCACCTTAGTCACGCTCTGCACTTGAATTGGCGGCCCTCAAAACACTCAAGCCCGCACACTGTGAGCCCCCATAAAATCCCTAGTAAATTCGCATTTTCAACAAAATATTGCAGATGTTTTATTGCTATTTATAATTGATAATTGAGACCGACTTGATGCGAGGGAGCACTGGCAATGAGAAGTCCGAGCACCAATCGACTGGCGTTGGCTATTTGCTTCATTCTGGGCACAAGTTCCTGCAGTCCCGATTTCGCGACGAGCAATGGCTGGGTCGATAGTCGAGTCACCCTGGTTGGCGCAAACCCGGTTATTGAAACGGACAAGTTCGCGCCGATCGAACTGGCTGACCTGCTTGATCCCGACAACAAAGCCAACCGCGGAAAAGAGGGCGATGGCACCAATAAATCAGACTCGAGCAGGCTCGATCGTGCTTTCGCCGCGTTTTACAAGTATGGAAATCTAAGAGAGCGGCGGAACCGGGTTCAGGAGCGCATACTCGCTGCGGCGAATCAAAGATGCGAAATCTATAAGCGCTACATTCAACGCGTACGCAGCTCATCCAACTTCATTCTTGGTTCGGCAGCTACCGCCGCGGGTATTCTCGGCGGTCTATTTACGGCAACCGCGACCGCTCGTTCACTCTCCGCCGCCTCGGGAATTCTTAGCGGCACACGGGCTGAATATAATCAGGAAATGTTCCAGAATCTCGCAACGCAGGTGATCACTGCCGGTATCGACAAGCGTCGGCAGGATGTCTATCAACAGATAGTGACAAAGGGTCAGGCGTTCGATATCGAGAAATATTCGGTCGAAGCGGCAATCAAGGACACGATGACCTACGAGGACATGTGCTCCGCATATGCCGCGTTCGAGGAAGCAAACGATTCCATCAAAACGGTCACTGATCCAGGCATTGAAGCCGCAAATCGGGTCCTTGCCAAACTGGCCACGACCCGGAAGCTCATGGATATGGAGACAGATCCTCAAGAAGCGCAAACTCTCGTGCGCGAGTCGGCTCAACAGCTTCGCGCGGGAAAGCCCGAAATCGAAGGGCAATCACCGACTGCATCCGCAACCTACGCCTCCTCCGTTAAAGATGTCATCGAGGAGGCCGCACGAATATCCGTCGCATTAACCGATAAACGCCCCAAAACTAACCCCGATAATGCACTTAGTCTCTTCAGAACCGAAATTACATCGTACCAGGAAGAAGCATCAAAACAGCTTGATACATGTAAAGACCCTGCCTTCAACGCAGACAAAGCAGTCGCCGAACAGAATATTCGAATACAATCAAACACCGACAGCTCAACAAACGATTATCTTCGCAACAAAATGCTGGAATTAAAAGCTGAAGCGTTGCTCGTATCTCGAAAGATACAAACGATCTCCGACAGAATAACAAGCCAACTCAAAGCCGTTTCCGATACACTTGACGGTGTCGAATCTATCGGTGACGCTGTACTGGTAGCACAGACTGATTATCTGAAAACAATCAATCAAAATGGCGGCGTAGTCGCATTTGGAAAATGCTAACAGCTAATCGGAAAATCAACACCTAAAACACTTGCTATGACGAATCCGACGTCCCCCCCTATATTGAGCATGAGGATCGCGGAACGGGGGATGTTTTGCGCGTGCTGTTGCAAAGAGTGAGTGAAGCCGCCGTTCGGGTTGACGGCGGCACGGTTGGAGAAATCGGCCCCGGTCTGCTGGCGCTGGTCTGCGCTGTCGAGGGCGACGGGCAGGCCGAAGCCGAACGGTTGGCCGGCAAGACCGCGAAACTCCGGATTTTCCAGGACGAGGATGGCAAGATGAACCGTTCCGTCGTTGATATCGGCGGCAGCGTGCTGGTTGTCTCGCAATTCACCCTTGCCGCCGACACACGCAAGGGCAACAGGCCGAGCTTCATTGGTGCCGCCGCGCCGGAACTGGCGAATTCCCTCGTCGCGCATTTCGGTGCATGCCTGAAAGCAGCGGGGCTGCCGGTCGAAACCGGACGCTTCGGAGCAAACATGAAGGTTTCCCTGATCAATGACGGGCCGGTCACGATCTGGCTGGACAGCGCCGCATGATGAATTTCCGGACCATGGCCAGCCTTGCCGCCGTGCTCTTTCTTGTTACGGCTTGCAGCAACCAGCCACCACCGAGCGGATCGTTCCCGCCAAATCCGAAACGGGGCGACACCCTGCCGCTGACCCTGGTGGACACGGTGCCGACCGGTCAGCGCTGCACCATCACTGGCGGAAAAGCGCCGCCTCTCACCCTGACCACGCCACGGCTCGTCGCGCTCCATGAGTATGGCAGAAACCCGGTCATCGACTGTTTCGGAGATGGTTTTTTCCGGCAGCGCAAGGCCGTGCACACCAACAGGACCGACAAACTTGCCGAGCGCCTCGCCCTCACGGGTGCTGTCGATCCGGCTTTCGCGCCGTATCCGAAACCGGACGAAAGCGCGCCCCCCGGCGACTATCCGGCATGGGTTCGTATGCGGCTGCAACGCAACCTGTTTGATACAATCCCTGAACGTGACACATATTATGCTGCGGAAGCCCAATGGATCACCGACGCCTGGAACGAAATCGAGACGCGGCTTAAACAGGAATGCCAGAGCAAGCAGTCCAAGGCGCAGGGACTGATCCTGCTCGACCCGCAATGCAAGAAGGCATTCCGCATTGTCACCGACCGTCGGGCGGGGGATCGCGCCACGGTCGAAGTAAACCGGCGACAATCCACCATCCGATAAGACCGGCACTTGCCATGATTACTGCAGCGCGGCACTCTCGGCCTTCGTCGGCCCTGCGAGAGAACGATCGCGGAACGTACAGGAGAAACGCGAATGAAAATCGGCATCGCTAAAGAAAGGCGACCATACGAGGCGCGCGTCGCCGCATCGCCGGATACAATCAAGAAATACGTCGCCATGGGCTTCGATGTTGCCATCGAAAGTGGCGCGGGTCTGAGCGCGGCCTTCACGGACGCAGCTCTCGAGGCCGCAGGTGCGAAGATCGTCAAGACCGCGAAAGATGCGCTCGGCAGCGCGGATATCGTGCTCAAGGTCCGCAAACCCATCGGCCCCGGCGGCGAGGTTGCAAACGAAGCGGACGAGATCGCGCTGATGAAAAGCGGCGCGACCCTGATCTCGCTGATGGAGCCTTACAAGGACCGGGCGCTGATCGATGCGCTTGCGGCCAAGAAGATCACCACCTTCGCGCTGGAAATGGTCCCCCGGATCACCCGGGCGCAGAGCATGGACGTGCTCTCCAGCCAGGCAAACCTCGCCGGCTACAAATCCGTGCTGGATGCCTGCAACGAGTTCGGCCGCGCCTTCCCGATGATGATGACCGCTGCCGGCACCGTGCCGCCGGCCCGTGTTCTCGTCATGGGCGCCGGTGTTGCCGGTCTGCAGGCCATTGCCACCGCCAAGCGCCTTGGCGCCGTGGTCTCGGCGACTGACGTGCGTCCGGCCTCCAAGGAGCAGGTCGAAAGCCTCGGCGGCACCTTCGTCGCGGTCGAGGACGAGGAGTTCAAGGAAGCGGAAACCGCCGGCGGTTACGCCAAGGAAATGAGTGACGCCTACAAGAAGAAGCAGGCGGAGTTGATCGCGGAAACGCTGAAGAAGCAGGATATCGTCATCTGCACGGCGCTGATTCCCGGACGCCCGGCGCCGGTGCTCATCACCGAGGAGATGGTGAAAACGATGAAGCCGGGCTCGGTGATCGTCGATCTCGCCGTCGAGCAGGGCGGCAACTGTCCGCTCTCCGAATATGGCAAAGTGGTGCGCAAGCACGGCGTCGCCATTGTCGGCCATGCCAACGTGCCGAGCCGGATCGCCGTCGATGCCAGCGCGCTTTATGCCAAGAACGTGCTGAACTTCCTGACGCCGCTTTATGATGCCGAAGCCAAGAGCCTGAAGATCAATCTCGAGGACGAGATCGTGAAAGGCTCGCTGATTACCCAGGACGGCAAGGTCGTGCACCCGGCCGTTCAGGCGGTCGCGGCGGAAAAAACCACGGCGAAACCGGCGGCAAAGCCTGCCGCGAAAGCCGCCGCCAAGCCGCGCAAGGCCGCGGCACCGAAAACAGCCGCCAAACCAGCAGCGAAAACCGCCAAGGCGCCCGCAAAGCCGAAAGCCTCGACAGAGACTTCAGCGGCAGCGTCGGCGACAGCACCAGCAGCCGGTTCCGATAAAGAGGGGGATGCCTGACCATGGATGCCACCCAGATTGAACAGAAGGCGAAAGCCCTCGCCGAACAGGCCGCGAGCCTGGCCGGAGAAATGGCCCAGTTCGCAACGGATGCGGGCGGGGTCGCCCACCAGGTCGCAGAGGCCACCCATTCCGGCCCCTACAGCTTCATCTCGCTTTTCACGGTTTTCATCCTGGCCTGCTTCGTCGGCTATTACGTCGTCTGGCGGGTCACACCGGCGCTGCATTCGCCGCTGATGGGCGTGACCAACGCAATCTCCTCCGTGATCATCGTCGGCGCCCTGATCGCCGCCGGTCCGGCGGAAACGAACTTTTCCCAGATCATGGGCTTCTGTGCCGTGGTGCTGGCGTCGGTGAATATCTTCGGCGGCTTCATCGTCACGCAGCGCATGCTCTCCATGTTCAAGAAAAAGCGCTGAGGCGGGGGATATAGACATGACCGAGAATCTCTCCGCCGTCCTTTACCTGATCTCCAGCGTCTGCTTCATCATGGCGCTGAAGGGCCTCAGCTCGCCGGACAGTGCCCGACAGGGCAACATGTTCGGCATCGCGGGTATGGTAATTGCCATCCTGACCACCGTCGCCATGCCTGAAGTGATGAGCTACGGCACCATCCTCGCCGGCATCGTCATCGGTGGCTCCATCGGTGCCTTCATCGCCCGCAAGATCGAGATGACGGCTCTGCCGCAGCTCGTCGCGGCCTTCCACAGCCTGGTCGGTCTCGCCGCCTGTTTCGTCGCCGCGGCCGCATTCTTCCGGCCCGAGGCCTACGGTATCGGCACGCCCGGTAACATCGCCGTCGGCTCTCTGGTGGAAATGGCCGTCGGCCTCGCCATCGGTGCGGTGACCTTCACCGGCTCGATCATCGCCTTCGGCAAGCTGCAGGGCATCCTGTCCGGCGCACCCGTCACCTTCTCCGGCCAGCATCCGCTGAACGCGGCACTCGGCCTGCTTATGGTCGTGCTGGTTATCTGGCTCTGCATCGACCAGAGCCCGACCGCTTTCTGGGCCGTGTTCGTGCTCGCCCTGGTACTGGGCATCCTGATCATCATCCCGATCGGCGGCGCCGACATGCCGGTCGTGATCTCGATGCTGAACTCCTATTCCGGCTGGGCCGCCTGCGGTATCGGCTTCACCCTCGGCAACTCGCTGCTGATCATCACGGGGGCGCTTGTCGGCTCCTCCGGCGCGATCCTCAGCTACATCATGTGCAAGGGCATGAACCGCTCCTTCTTCAGCGTGATCCTCGGCGGCTTCGGTGCCGACGGCGACACAGCGGCGGCGATGGGCGGTCCCGGTGGCGACAAGTCGGTGAAATCCGGCAGCGCCGACGATGCGGCCTTCATCATGGAGAACGCCTCCTCCGTCATCATCGTGCCGGGCTACGGCATGGCGGTGGCGCAGGCACAGCATGCCCTGCGGGAGCTGGGCGATATCCTGAAGGCAAAGGGCGTGAAAGTGCGCTACGCCATCCACCCGGTCGCGGGCCGCATGCCGGGGCACATGAACGTGCTGCTGGCGGAAGCCAACGTGCCCTATGAAGACGTGCTGGAACTGGAAGAGATCAACCGCGATTTCTCCCAAACCGACGTCGCCTTCGTGATCGGCGCGAACGATGTCACCAACCCGGCAGCGAAGAGCGATCCGGCCAGCCCGATCTACGGCATGCCAATCCTCGACGTGGAGAACGCCAAGACGGTGCTGTTCGTCAAACGCGGTATGTCGTCCGGTTATGCCGGTGTCGAGAACGAGCTGTTCTTCCGGGACAACACGATGATGCTGTTCTCCGACGCGAAGAAGATGTGCGAGGAAATCGTCCAGGCGCTCGACTGAGCTCGGGACGGAAAAACCTATTGAAAAGGAGCGCTTCGGCGCTCCTTTTTTGATGCTCCATTCGGAGCCCGCTGGCAAAAATTGTCGCCATTTGCTATTCGTTCGGGGTTGGCTTGGGGGACGGAATGAAATCGAAAGCGCTTTTTGCCGGTCTCTGCTGGCTGCTCTGCGGATGCGTGACAACACCCGACAAACCCGAGCCGCCTCTGCACCTGTCATCTGGCATGGGCGCATTTGCGATGGATCTGACCATCGATTCAGAGGCCATCAAGAACCGTTATATATACACCGTTGCGCAGTATGATCCGTCGACGCGCAGCGTCTTGATGCAGAACGGCGACTTACAGTCCGCAGCGCATTTCAGTCACAATTTTCATATCCGTGAGGGTGGTGACGAGCTTTGGGTGGCACAACTGCCGCCGGGCCATTACGCGATCACGGAAATTGAAGCAAAGCTCTCAGCCGGTGCCGGCGGCAGTGAGGTTGCCTATGCCGGCAACCCGCTCGGCCTTCTCGTCGGTGGCCTTGCTTTTCTTGCCATCGCAGAAGGTTCAACCGACATTCTATCCTTCCGGGACGAGTATGGCAGACTGCTCCCCGATGCGCCGGTCTTCCGGGTAGAAGCGGGAAAAGTGAGTTATGCGGGGCATCTGACAGTGGACGTCGATCCGCGAAAATCCACGTATCCCGAATATGACAATGAAGGTCAATGGGACGGCAGAAGCACAATCACGAAGATCGAAAACCGCTATATGGCGGACTACCGCTATGATACCGCCGATCTGGCGAAACATCAGAACCGCCTGAATCTAGCCGCCTACCCGGTGCTGCAGCAGCCTTTATCCGTATTCGCCGACAGACGCTTCGTACTGGAAGATTATCCGGATGTTGATCAGCCGCCGCGCTCACTCCCCCGGGCAGCAGGGACCAGGCTTGCTATCATCCAGACACCAGCAGCCCCTCAGACCATCCCAGCTGTCCGAACGTCAGCCCCCGTCAAACCAGTTGTGCCTCCGGACGCCTCACTGCGCAGCAAAACCAGGGCCGAGCTCCAGCAACTCTTTCTCAATGGCGCAATCAGTGCCGCGCAATATGAAGCTGTCCGTAAAGCCGCGAATTAATGATCCGGCCTCAAGAGCGGGCCTTATTTCTTCAATGCCCCTGTTGGCACCATCTTTCGCCAGAGCGCTGCAATCCACCGCCCGAGCCGTTGCCAGCGTCTGACTTCACCGCCGAGTAACATCTTGCCTCCCGGGGCCAGCTGGACTGGCCTCCTGTTTATTGTGCCGCCACAGCCCTTGCCGCTGCCGCGATAGCTTCTTCCGTCTGCGCCAGATCCGTTTCGGTCAGGGCAAGCGAGATATAGAACTTGCCGGGTGACTTCAGAATGCCATGCTTTCGCAGCACCGCATTGAAGATATCGGCCTGCTTCGGATCGCCTTCCGTACCGTCGCGGTAATTCTTCACCGGTTTGCCGGTGAACACCACATCGAACATCACCGGCTCGCCCACCACCTGATGCGCCACCCCGGCAGCGCCAAGCTCACGGCTGAGCGCCGTCATGATTCGCGTGCCATTGGCATAGATTTTCTCATAGGCCCCCGGACGCTTCAGGATCTCCAGCGTTTTCAGTCCGGCAACGCTGGCCACGGGGTTGCCGCTGAGCGTGCCGATCTGGAAAGTGAACCCGTCGACGCCGACCTTCGCCTTGTCGAAATGCGCCATGATCTCGGCCGATCCGGCGATGGCCGCCAGCGGGAAGCCGCCGCCGATCACCTTGCCCATCGTGCAGAGATCCGGCGTGACACCGTACTTTTCCTGGCCGCCGCCATAGGCGAGCCGGAAGCCCGTCACCACCTCATCGAAGATCAGCACGATGCCGCGCTTGGCGGTTTCCTCGCGGAGCATCTCGTGGAAACCCGGCTCCGGCGGGATCAGGCGCTGTAGCGGCTCGACGATCACCGCCGCGATCTCATGCCCGCGCTCTTCCAGAATACCCCGGACAAAGTCGACATCATTGAAGGGCGCCACCAGCATGCCGTCGCGCACCGCTTCCGGGATCCCGGCGGAATCCGGCACGGCGAGCGGGAAGTTCACCCGCTTTTCCGGTGCCAGCGACATCAGCGCATCCCCGGACATGCCGTGATAGCCGCCCTCGAATTTCAGGATCTTCTCCCGGCCCGTATGGGCGCGGGCAAGGCGCATGGCATACATATCCGCCTCGCTGCCGGTGGAGACAAACCGCACCTGATCGGCGCAGGCCACAGCCCCGGCAATCTCCTCCGCCAGCTGGATGCCGTGTGCGTTATTGGCAAAATAGGTGAAGCCGTGGGCGACCTGCTCCTGCACCACGTCCAGCACTTCGGGATGAGCGTGGCCCACCAGCATCGGGCCGGAGCCGATCAGGTAATCGACATATTCCGTGCCATCCGCGTCCCAGACATGCGCCGCCTCGCCCCGGGAGATCACCACGCTCGGGTCGAAATTCCCGAAGCCGCCCGCCGGGAGCACTTTCGCCGCACGGTCTTGCCAATCCTTCAGGGGAATAGTGTCAGTCATGTCCGGAGCCTCTCTTGCGCATGGTGTCTGAGACTATCTTAGGCATGGGCTCCGCAAGAGCGACAATGCCGCCTTGATCACGTCTCTGATGCCGGTGCGGCGATCAATGCCCTGAGCTTGCGGGCCACGAAAACATAGATAACGGAGAGACCCGTGCACCAGAGCATCATCACGATGCCCTGCTGTTCCAGCGGAATACCGTCATCGATCCGCAAGCCCGTGATCGCCGGTCCGATGGCGGTCGAGAAGACCATTGCCGAGACCGCGAGCGCCCGGATCGCGCCGAGATTGCGGGTGCCGTAAATCTCCGCCCAGACCGCCCCGTTGAGAGCGCTGGAAAAACCGGAGCCAAAGCCGACACAGCCGAGCACCACACCCCAGATCCAGACCGCGTCGCTGGTTTGCAGCAAAACGATCCCGAGCCCGATCGGCAGCAGAAACAGCGGCAACAGGGCAAGCGCGCCGAAACCGTCTATGATCCGGCCCGCGATGAAGACGGCGGCAATGGCACACAGGGCATAGGCCGGGTAGCCCGCCGCCATCTCAACCAGGCTCCAGCCCTTCTCGGCGGAAACATGCGACTGGTGGAAGAACACCACGGTGCCGATGAAAGCCGGCGTCAGGATGCCCGGGAAGAGTGCCCAGTAAGACCAGTGCCGCAGCGCTTCCGGCCGGGTCCAGTGCCGGCCGAGCGCGCCCGTCGTCAACCCGCCCGTCTCGCCCCCCTGAGGCTCCCGGTCACGGGCAAAGAGGAACCAGAGCGCGCCGCCAAAAACGATCAGGATCACCGCGGCAGCCATCAGCCAGGTACCGCGCCAGCCGACAAGGGCAATGGCCAGCACCGCAATGGCCGGCAGGACTGCCTCACCCAACCCGTACCCGAGAGAGGTGATGGCAAGCGCCCGTCCGCGCCGTGCCTGGAACCAGCGCGCCGTCGCCGTCATGCCGACATGGCTGATCATGCCCTGCCCGAAGAAGCGCAACCCGAGCACCGCCAGAAACAGCGCCCACATCGCCCCGTGCGACGCCATCAGAACGCAGACAGCAGCAAAACCGCAGATAACGATCATCGCCAGTTTCCTGAGCGGCATCGTGTCGGCGAACTGCCCGCCCTTGATCAGCAAAACGGCCGAGGTCAGCGTCGCCCCGGCATAGAGCGAGCCCCAGGTTCCGTCTGTCAGACCGTGCAGGTCCTTGAACTGGTTCGCGAAGAGCGAAATGAAGAATGTCTGCCCGAAGGAAGACCCGAGCGTGCACAGCAGCCCGGCGGCCAGCCAGCGGGCATTCGAGATGTAAAAGTTGTTCTGGGAACGATCCGGGTCCATTCATCTGCTTGGCGTGGAAGAGCATGCACTGTCAAGAAGATGAATGGTTGAGTGCCGAACGATCAAAAACATATGGCGCCGAATTGCCGCTTGATGCAGGTGCAGGCATCCGATCAAACTGCGGGCAGTCGTCTCAGGCTCGCCATGCTCCTGATGCATCGCTCCGGCACACACATTCCGCTGACGTAAAGGCTCTTCCATGTCCGTTGAGAAAATAGATACGCTCGTTGTCGGCGCCGGTCAGGCCGGGATCGCCATGAGCGAGCATCTCGGCAAGGCCGGCGTGCCTCACCTTGTGCTGGAACGGGACCGGATCGCCGAGCGCTGGAGGTCCTTCCGCTGGGATTCCCTGGTCGCCAACGGCCCCGCCTGGCATGACCGGTTCCCCGGCATGGAATTCAAGGACGACAGCCCCGACGCCTTCGTCGAGAAAGAGAAAGTCGCCGACTATTTTGTCGATTACGCGAAGATGATCGATGCGCCGGTCCGCTGCGGAGTCGAGGTGACGTCCGTGACACGCAACGAAGGCCGGGCGGGTTTCCATGTCGAGACATCGGACGGCGTCATCGAAGCCAACAGCGTGGTTGCCGCCACCGGCCCGTTCCAGACCGCGACGATCCCGCCTGTGGTCCCGGACAGCCTGGGGATCACCCAGATCCATTCCAGCGCCTATCGCAATCCGGGACAGCTCCCGGACGGCGGCGTTCTGGTGATCGGCGCGGGCTCGTCCGGCGTGCAGATCGCCGACGAGCTGAACCGAGCGGGCCGCAACGTCACGCTCGCGGTCGGCCCGCATGACCGCCCGCCCCGCGCCTATCGCGGACGGGACAATTGCTGGTGGCTGGGTGTCCTTGGCAAATGGGAGGCCGCAACGCCGCCCGCCGGGGCCGAGCATGTGACGATTGCCGTGAGTGGTGCGCGCGGTGGAGAGACCATTGATTTCCGCAAGCTCGCGGAGCAGGGCCTCACCCTCGTCGGCCGCGCAGAAGGCTGCAAAGACGGCGTCATGAGCTTCGCCAATGACCTTCGCCGCAATATCGAGAATGGCGACAAAAATTACCTTTCCGTCCTGCAGGAAGCGGACGCCTATCTCGTCCGAACCGGGCTTGCGTTGCCGGAAGAGCCCGAGGCGCATGTCATCGGTCCCGATCCGGACTGCGTGACCAACCCGATCCGTGAGCTGGATTTGAAAGCAGCCGGAATCTCCACGATCATCTGGGCTATCGGCTTCGGGCATGACTATAGCTGGCTGAAGGTCGACACGTTCGACGAGACCGGCAAGCCCCTGCACCAGCGCGGCGTCTCGCGCGAGCCGGGGATCTATTTCCTCGGCCTGCCCTGGCAGTCGCGGCGCGGATCGAGTTTCATCTGGGGCGTATGGCACGATGCCAGGTATGTCGCGGACCAGATTGCCATCCAGCGTTCCTATCTGGATGTCGATGCCGCCGCCCGTGCGCGTGGCGCGGCAAAGCTCTAAACCGACAACACTTGGCGGTCCAATGGTCCGCCTTACCTTTCTTCAAGGAGGCCAGCATGGCGCATGAACGGCTGCGGAAATTCAACACGAAGGATACCTATCCGGAGCAGAAGCTGGACAACGATCTGGCCCAGGCGGTGATCACACGCGGCGGCCGCACGGTCTGGCTGCGCGGCCAGTGTCCGCAGGATCTGGACACGGCGAAAAACATCGAGAGCCACGACCCTGTCGAGCAGACCCACAAGGTGATGCAGAACATCCGCCAGCTTCTCGAAGAAGCCGGGGGCGACATGCATCATCTTGTAAAACTTGTCGTCTATATAACGGATGTCCGGTACCGGGAGGCCGTCTACCGGACCATGGGCGAGTATATCAAAGGCGTTCATCCGGTCTGTACCGGCCTTGTCGTCCAGGCGCTCGCCCGGCCGGACTGGCTGGTCGAGATCGATGGCACCGCCGTCATTCCGGATGAATGATCCGGACGCGTAATCAGGAGTTCCGCATGACTTTCTCCCTTGTTGCCCGCTGCGCCGAAACCGGCATGCTCGGCATTGCCATCTCCTCTTCCTCACCCGCCGTGGCGGCGCGCTGCGCCTATACCCGCGCCGGCGTCGGCGCCGTGGCCAGCCAGAACATCACCGACCCGCGCCTCGGCCCGCTGGTGCTGGACCGGATGGAGATCGGCCTGTCCGCCACGGATGCTATCGAAGCCATGCGCAAGGAGTGTGAGTTCCTCGACTACCGCCAGGTGCTCGCCGTCGACAAGCATGGAGGCACCGCCATTCATTCCGGCGGCAATGCGCTTGGTATCTGGTCGGAAGCAAAAGCCGAAAACGTCGCCTCGGGCGGCAACCTGCTGGCCAACGCGGATGTCCCCGCGGCCATCGTCGCCGCCTTCACGGACTCCAAAGGCCATCTCGGCGACCGGCTGATCGCCGCCATGAAAGCCGGCCTCGCCGCAGGCGGCGAAGCGGGCCCGGTGCATTCCGCCGGCATGCAGATCGCGGACGAACTCGGCTGGCCCGTCGCGGACCTGCGCTGCGACTGGACGGAGGACTGCCCGATCGAGGCAGTGGCGACGGCATGGGAGATCTACAAGCCCCAGCTCGACGCCTACGTCACGCGCGCGCTCGATCCGAGAGAGGCACCGTCCTATGGCGTGCCGGGGGACGAGTGAGCTAATACCGAGTTGTGTCAGCGACAATCGAGACAATACAGATTGTTCGGACAAAACACCGTCAAGTTGGGAATCCGAATGCGCAAGATACTCCAGGCAATCGCCGCGTTAGTCTTGCTAACCTCGTGCCAAACCACCATACCAGACCGAAAGCCCATTCCTATCCAACCTCTGAACGTTGCAAAGAGTAATGGAGCGGTTTCGCTCAAACTGTGCTTTGGCAAACCATTTGTGGCGACGCTGCTCAGTACTTCCGTGCATAGGATTTCTCCAAAGCAGAACAGAATTGCCAGAAGTGCCATAGAGGGGAAGCATTTCAGATCAGTGCTGAGCCTGGAGGACATGACGTTCGCTGAACGGGGGCGCGCCTGCAAGATGTGGCAATTCCAGACCCGACCCGGAATTTACGCGATCACGGAAGTTGGCTCGAAGATTAAGGGTGCTTCATCTGCTGACCTGTCTCTTGGCTTACGACTCATCTACAATCCCGAGAATAAGTGGAGCCACGGCTTTCGGCTCACCAGATTTGTCGACGAATTTGGTGCCGTTCAAGAAAATACCCCGATATTCGAGGTCAGAGATGGCGAGATAACGAGGCTCGGAACCCTCACATTCGACACACATGAAGGGTTCCGGCACGTTCCCATTAAAGACAGTGCGGGAAACTGGGATGGGGTAACGACCAATATGGTAGCGGACAACACGGAGTTCCTGAAATATGAGGAGCCGAGCCCGACAGAACCCGACAATGGCGCTCCGATTGCCGGGCACGTTTCCAGAGTCAGCCTTCAGCCGCTGGTGTCTCTCACGGGACGGGAAACCCTCATCATACAGCCGGACTGACATCGGCTCACGGCATCATGGATTTCAGATCTAAGGTTCCGACATATAATTTGGCGACAACCAGGCTCCACAATTTGCGCGCGATGCTTTAGAAACGGCTGCGGCCGACTTCCGCCCACATCGGCTAAGTTGGGGAATTTGATGCGTCGATATATGACGGCTATTGCGACGGCATGGGAGATCTACAAATCCCAGCTCGACGCCTATGTCACCCGCGCACTCGACCCACGCGAGGCGCCGTCCTATGGCGTGCCCGGGGACGAATAACCCAATAACTGGTTGTGTCAGCGCATCCTGAAACGCTACAGGTTGTGCCGACACGACATTAGAGATTTGGGAAATCGGATGCGCGCCTTCTCGATGGCTCTCGCCTTCGCGCTTTTCTTGACCGGCTGCCAGACGACTAAACCGCTTGGGCCGCAGCCATTACAGAACGGCTATGGCGGAGGGCTGCTTCAGCTTTGTTTCAGCCATTTTTCCGCCAACCGGTACATTACCATTACCCTGCAAAAGATCGCAGCCAACGCCAGCATGCTTGATTACGGACCCGCTGCTTTCAGACTGGAAAAAACACTGCGCCTCCATGAAACACGGGACGTCAGTGGTGGCGCATTCTTCCCCAAAGACAGGCGCCATTGCGCATTCTGGCAGATCCAAGCGCCCGCAGGTGAGTATGCCATCGTCAAAGTGGGCGAAAGGCTTTCGACTGCCGGCAGTTCCGGAGGTTCCCTGTTAGGTGCAGCATTAGGTGCAGTAATCACCGCTGCGATTATCGCCAGCGCTAAGAATGATGAAGTTGTCTTTGTCAGGGCTGACGGCAGCCTGAAGAACGACACACCAACATTTGCAATTCGACCGGGTGAGACAACGCATCTTGGCACAATCATGTATGATGGCGAACAGCAGCCGCGCGAACAACCCAGGCTCGACAATCACGGATATTGGGACGGCCTGAACACCGACACCGTCAAAGTAACGAGACTTATTCTTGCCTATTTCCCAGCCGGGTCCGTGCCGGACACAACCAAGGCCATCGCGGGGAAATATGAAGCCAATCTTCCACGGCAAACCATCTCCAATCTGATCGGCCGTACGATCATCATCGAAGATTTTCCAGAAGACGATCCTCTGACTCAATGAAGATCCGAGCAGGCCGACCTATCAGCATCCCGATATCGAGAAAAAAAATGCGTATCGCGTTCCTGGCCATCGCCGCCACGTTTCTGCTGACCGCCTGCCAGACGATCCAGGAACCGGTCCCGCCCCTGAACGTCGCCAAGGGACAGGGGGTGGCGTCGGTCAAACTGTGCGTCACCGGCGATGTACCCGACCGGTTCTACAGCGCAACAATCAGAGGCGTTGAAACCGTCGCCGCCGCGCCTGCAGCAAGTCAATCAGACTCTCGCAGCGAGACGATTTCCTACCGGAGATATAACTTTCTCGAGGAAGGCCGCGCGTGCCGGATGTGGCAGTTCGCGGCCCGACCGGGACTCTTTGCGGTCACAGAACTCAGGGAATCCTATACCAGCCCCTATCCCGTAATTGGTACACCGACGATGATGCTGACCGCAGCCATCGTCGCCGCCGACAAGAAAGACGATTTCGTATCCTTCACGAATGCCTCCGGGCATCTCACCAAGGACGCGCCGACATTCGAGATCCGCGAAGGACAGGTCAGCCGGCTCGGAACAATCGTTTTCAATGGCCGTTTCGTTTTCCGACAGGTCCCCGTTATTGATAGCTCAGGATACTGGGACGGTCAGACGACTGAGGCCCACCAAGAGCCTAAACTCTCCGTCGAATATCAGGCGCCAGCCGAGAACGAGCCTGACAATGGTGCACCGATCGTCGGTAATATTACCGGGATGAGCATCCAGACTTTGGTCCCTCTTCTTGGAAAAGAGATCATTCTGGAAGAACCGCCGAAGACAGTCCTGCCTCAATAGCTCATCCCTCTGCCGCGACAAACGCGACCGACTGTTTCGCCGTCCGCATCACATGCTTGCGCTTGATCCGCGACTGGAAGAACCGGTTCACCGCCGCCGCCAGAACCGGGACCCAGGGCGCGTCCGGGCGGGCGCGGATTTCCTCGCGGGTGGCGACCGGCAGCTTCACCATGTGGGCGGAGACGATATATTCCGGCTCCGCATGGTCAAAGAGACCGGGCAGCAGGTCCTCGAGGAACGCTTCGGGATCATCCACCGCATAAGGCGCCGTGTCCTGTTGCGCCTCGACATAAGCAGCATTGCGACCGGTAAAGCAGGCCATCTGCAACAGCGCGTCCGGCCACAGCTCCTCATGCCGTCCGCATTGCGCCCGCACCGCGTTGGCGAAGGTGATGCCGTGGGTGAAGTCGAGCCAGTTCACATTGTCCGGCACCGGCCGGTCGTGGCGGGTGCCCCAGTGCGTATCGAAATGCAGCATCTGCCACGCGGCAGCGCCCATCAACGCATCGAACAGGGCAGTGCGATCGCCGCTTGAGCGGTTCGCCCGGTCCAGTGCGCGCGGCACGTTGAGGCTATGGAATTCCTCCGGCGCGACCGGCGCATCGCCTGCCCCGTCCCATGCCTCGCGCGCCGGGCGGTAGGCCTTGAATTCGGGGATCAGGTCCTCCCGGCTGGCATTCACCAGCGCCCGGACCAGCGTCAGATAAAGCGGCTCGGCCAACGCGTCGCCAAGCCGTTCGACGAGCTGCCGTGTCTTGTAGCAATAGATCAGGGAATGGCCGAAATCCTGGTAATGGGCCAGCGCCGCCCGCGTTACCGGTGCGTCCAGCACCTGCCAGCCGGGACCGCGGCAGGCGCCACGCACCAGCGCCACAGCTTCCGCCTCGTCTTCCGCCTCGATGGCATCGACCAGCCGGTCCGCATCGAATGCCGTCTCACCCTCGGGAAACGGAAACCGCTCCCAGCGCAAACTGTCCCAGGCGAGATGAGCAACGATCTCGACCTGCGGGATGATCGAGGAGGCCGCGTCTCCACCGCCATAATCCTCCGCCAACTCCAGCCAGTCCGGCGCCGAGGCGATGGCGTGGGTGGTGCCCCATTCAAACCACTCATGCGTCCAGAGCACCGCTTGCCGCACGGCGTCCAGCGGATCGCCCCCGGCCGCCTTCAGCCGGGCAATCTCGCGGGCCATACGGGTGTAATTATGATCCCGGAAGCTCTCTTCCAGATTGCCGAGCGCGGTCTCGATCCGCTCCGCCGCCGGGGCATCGGCAATATCGACAAAGACGGCGCCGTCCCGGATTTCCGTGGGGTAGATGCGCAAACGGTCGCCTCCGACCTGATTGGCCCCGCTGACCAGATCGAATTTCCAGTTATGCCAGTTGCAGGTCAAACGGCAGCTGCCCGCCGCCTGATCAACAGTGCCTTCAATCAGAGGATAGCCTTCATGCGGGCAACGGTTATTGCAAGCATGCACGTGCCCATCCTCATGAAACAGGGCGATCTGCTTGCCGCCCGCCTTGAAGATCTTCCGCCCCGCCTGCTGCAGGACCGTGAGCGGCATCGCCTCGACCCATTCGGGCTCTGGTCTGTTTTCCATGGCATATCTCCCTTGGGCAGGTCTGCCCGTCAGGAGCTATCTTGCGCCGGGAAATTATTAAATCAAGATTTTTCTTTTTTAATTAAATTGCCGCGTCAATCCCGCATGAACAGGTCCCGCGAGGCGGGCCGGCCGCGCATTCGGGTCAGCAGCCAGAGGATGATCCCGAGCCCGCCGAACACCAGCCAGGCCGGGAACAGCAGGATGGTCACCATGACCGGATGCCAGAGAAAGGGATGCAAATGCCGGGCGATTGCCGGCTCGGCGAGTTGCAGGCTCTCCCGGTGCAAACCGGCCCAGAGTGTCCCCGCATCCATGATGCGCAGCGCCCCCGCCTGGTAGCTCGCGTACCCGTCGCGCGCGGCGAGCGCCAGTGCGATCAGGATCAACAGCAGCGCAATAAACCGAAAAAACCGCCTCATACATCCCCCGGCGCGCCCGAACCGGTTTCCCGGCAGGCTTGCGCGCAACCAATTGATGAGCCCCTAACAGTCTGGAAAGACTACACCAATCGCGCGCCACAACCAATCGTACCGCGCATATCCGGGGGTCAGCGCGGCAACTGTCTTTTTTTCTTCAATTTCAAGCTTCAAATCGTTGCAAAGCCCGGTCGGCTTTTGTATGGTCCGCGCCTCTTCAGGAGGGATGGCCGAGTGGTTTAAGGCGCACGCCTGGAAAGCGTGTTGGGGTGTAAGCCCCTCCGGGGTTCGAATCCCCGTCCCTCCGCCATCGCTTTCCCATATCAATTCATATTTGTAAGGAACGGGAAACCGTCCCGCTTCTGGTGTGCGATTGCCGCCCGGTAGAGGCAACCGATTGCCTCAGACCTATGCAGCCTCACCGCGAATCATGCGGCAGATCGCAAAGCCCGGCCCGTAACCGTTCCCGGTTGACCCGACTGCATGCACAGAGGCGCCAGAAGTTAGGTAAGACGCCGCTCAGGCGGTCACCGGCTGCTCAAGGGCTGCCACCAGGGCCTTCAGGGCGGCTTCGGTGAAACGCCACATATTGGCTTCCCGGTTTCCGTCACCGGTCTCCAGCGTGAAGACCCGGGTCGTCGGGCCGCAGAGCGCGATGCAGGTGTGACCGGCGGCGTCGCCGTAGCGGTTGCCCCTCGGGCCGGAGGCTCCGGTCTCCGCCAGCCCCCATGTGGTGTCCATGCGCCGCCGCATGGTCTCGGCCAGCAGGGCCGCGTAGGGCTCGGAGGAGGAGCGCATGCCCGGGTGCTGTTCAAGCTCGATATCCGTGAAGATCTCGCGGGCCTTGTGGGTGTAGATCACTCCACCGGCGACGAAATAGGCCGAGGCGCCAGGCACCGCCAGGAGGGAAGCCGAAATCAGTCCGCCTGCGGAGGACTCGGCGACGGCGATGGTCTCGCCGCGTGCCGTCAACAACCGTCCAGCGGCTTCACCAAACCCAGCCAAATCACGCATCCTGTCAGTCCTCCCGTCGCACCTTGAATCGCGCTGCCTGTTGATCCGATCAATGTTACCCGCGCACTAGAGCGATGGCCACTGACCGAAAAAGTCCGGCGCGTGGCGGCGGCTACCTTTGCTCCCGGAACACGGTCATCAGCAACTCGGACACCGCAACGGGATTGTTCGGAAACGATCTCCCGCACATGGTGAAAAACCTAGCGGCTGAACGGTGCCGTCCACGGGTTCGCCAGCGTTACCTGTATCTGGGGTCATGCAGGAAAACCCTGCACGAGATTGGTCTCGGGCATTTGTGTTCCCCTGCGACCGACGCGTTCGTCTCAACGATGATATGAGCAGATGAAAAGGTGGATATCGATTTAAGCCAAACGGGGGGGGTGAGGGGATTAAACAATATGCCCTCGTAAAAAGATTACTCGCCATTCGGATGATTTTCTTTGTACCGCTCCCATTGATCTGCTCCAGCGACCTGCAACGCGAACAAACCAATCACCCCGCCAGCAACGTATACGCCAACTGGCACAAGCAAAAGGTTAATCCAAGTTGAAGCGCCATAGTCTGAAAGCCATAACAGCTTATAAGCGCCAAACAAAAATGAACAGATAGCTGTGAACTTGAGTAGAAGCATAAGGCAACGGAACATCTTGTATGTGTGATCTCCAACAGCTACGCGCCGTACCGCCCAACCTACGCCAACTAAGGAGAAAGAGATTGCGACCAAGGCATACGGAGCAACATCTACTTCTTGTCCTCCCATCAGCGCCTGCAAAATACCGAGAAGGAGGAACCAACCCGCGTACATAAAACCCGCACCAGCGAACGCTCCTATACGCTTCATATCGCCCCGTCCATCAAGCCTATAAATCGCAGCGTTTTACACCCTATAGACGCGCATCAAGCACCTCAACCCACTGCCCCTACAACCCACGCCCCAGTTCAACGAGACGCATCAAAATAAATAAAAGTGCTACGTTTCAGTCAGTTCAAATAAATTACGTAGCGTTACTCCTAACTCCTCAAGTCAGAGCTACGACCGCGACATGCTTCGGCCAGCTCCCCTATCTCTGCCCGCGCACTACCGTGCCCGGTAGCGCGCCAGTCGCCTCACCGCCCCGATACGTCACCTTGCCGGAGACGATTGTCGCGTCGTAGCCGGTTGATTTCTGCATCAGGCGCTTGCCGTTCGCTGGCAGGTCGTAGGTGACGTAGGGGTCGGAGAAGCCGACCTTGTCCCAGTCGATGATATTGACGTCGGCCTTCTTGCCGGGCGCCAGCACGCCCCGGTCGGACAGACCGGCGGCGCTGGCCGTGTCGGAGGTCAGGCGGCGGATCACGTCGGTCATCGGGAAGCGGGCCCGGTCGCGGCCCCAGTAGCTCATCAGCCAGGTCGGGTAGCCGGCATCGAGGATGAAGCCGACATGGGCGCCGCCGTCGCCAAGCCCCATGATCGCGTTCTTGTCCGCCAGCATCGCTTCCGGCGCGCTCATGTCGTAGTTCGCGTAGTTCACCAGAGGCGTGTAGATGAAACCGCGTCCCTCCCGCTCCAGCAAAATGTCGTAGGCGACCTCGGGCGCCGTGCGGCCTTCCCGCTCGGCGATTGCCTCAATCGAGTCACTCTTCGCAGGCTCGTAATTCGCGGGCGAGCCGAGCCTGAACATCTTGGAGAAAGAGATCCGGTGGATCAGCGGGAAGGTGCTGTCCTTCACCGGGTCCTCGGAGAGGATCTTCCGACGCACCTCCGGATCGCGCATCGCCGCGACCCGCTGGTCGAGCGGCAGGTCGCTGATGGAGCGATAGGTCGCGGTGCCGGAGAACGGGTTCTGACTGCCTTCGAGGCCCAGCAGGATACCGATCGGGCGCGGCGCCACCACCGGCCGGATCGACAGGCCATCACTCGCCGCCTCCCCCGCCAGCCGCAGCAGGTCACGCCAGAAATCCGGCCGGTTATGGCGCTGGTTCAGGGTGAAGACGGCGGTCCGGCCGCTGTTCTCGACGATGCGACGGAGCATGGCGAACTCGGTTTCCGGGTCCGGCTCGTCCCAGTCAGAGACGATCTCCAGGAACCCGGCCCCGGCATCCGCCATGCCGCGCGCGATGCCGGTCAGCTCTTCCTCCTGGGCGCGCAAGGTCGGCGTGTAGTCGCCGGCGAGGCTCTTGTGGCTGATGGTGCGCGAGGTGGAGAACCCGAAGGCCCCGGCGCGCACGGCATCCGCCGAAATTTCCCGCATCCGGGCGATGTCTTCCGGCGTCGCATGCTCAAGCTGGATCGCCCGTTCGCCCATGACATAGACCCGGACGGCGGCATGGGGCAGCAGCACGCCGAGATCCATGTCGCGCGGCAGCGTCTCCAGCACGTCGAGATATTCCGCGAAACTCTCCCACTGCCAGTTCAGCCCCTCATGCAGGACCGGGCCGGGAATGTCCTCCACCCCCTCCATCAGCTCGACCAGCTTCTCCCGGTCCTCGGGCTTGCAGGGCGCGAAACCGACCCCGCAATTGCCCATGATCGCGGTGGTGACGCCGTGCCAGGCCGAGGGCGCCATATGCTTGTCCCAGACCGCCTGGCCGTCATAGTGGGTGTGAATGTCGACGAACCCCGGCGTGACCAGCTTGCCGCGCGCGTCGATCTCCTCGGCTGCGCTCCGTGCTCCGAAATCCCCGATCCCGACGATCCTGTCCCCGGCCAGCGCCAGATCCGCCTCGACCGGCTCCGCCCCGGTGCCGTCGACGATGGTTCCGTTCCGGATGATCAGTGTTGGCTCAGCAAATTTTGGTTCAACAGACATGGCGCATCCTCCCGATTTTCATTCTCTTTTTCCGGGAGTGTGAGCCTGTACACGCGCCTCGTAAAGTTGCGGGGCGGCATCAGTGTGGTGACGGTTTCCCGAAACACCCGCCACTCTCCGCACCGCTCGCCTGCCGTGCTGCCAAAATTCCATCAATCAGCGCCGCCCGGCTTTGCTAGCCTCACTTCAAAATTTTCAGGGGAAACGCGAAGATGAACAAGAACAGCAAGGTTGCCCTGATCGGGGCCGGACTGATGGGTCACGGGCTTGCCCTCGTGCATGCGATCGCCGGGCATCCGGTGAAGATGACCGATATCAGCGAAAGCCAGCTTGCGACCGGCATGGATCTCGCCGCGAACGCGCTGGAGACCATGGTGTCGGCAGGCAGCATCGCCCGCGCCGACGTTGACCCGATCCTCGCCCGGATCACGCCTGTATCGACCCTCGCCGAAGCGGTCGGCGATGCGGATTTCATCATCGAGGCCGTGGTCGAGAACCGGGAGGTGAAGACCCAGGTCTATGCCGAGATCGAGGCGGCGGCCCCGGCGGTGGCGCTGATCGCCAGCAACACTTCCTATCTCGACGTCTTCCCGCTGGTCCCGATGGGCCTGCAGAGCCGTTTCATCATCACCCACTGGTACACGCCACCCTACATCATCGACCTGGTCGATATCGCCGGCGGGCCGGAGACCGATCCCGTGCACCTGACGGCGATGCGGGACCATTACCGCGCCATCGGCAAGAAGCCGGTGCTGTTCGAACGCTTCATTCCCGGCTATGTCGCCAACCGGCTGCAGGCAGCGATGACGCTGGAGATCACCCGCCTGCTCGACGAAGGCTTTGCCAGTGCCGAGGCCATCGACGACAGCATCAAATACGGCCTCGCCCTGCGCATGGCGACCATGGGCGCGCTGATGAAGGCAGACTTCACCGGCCTCGACATGACCCGCCGCTCGCTCTCCAACAAGATGTACACACCGCCGGAAGTGAAGGGCTACAGCGAGACCCTGGAGGGACTGATCGCGGACGGCAAGATGGGGGTGATGAGCGGGTCCGGCTATTTCGACTATGGCGACATGAAGCCAGACGAGTTGTTCCGGAACCGCGATATCGGGCTGCTGAAGCTGAAGGCGGCGGTCGAGACTGTGGAGGCGGAGACGCCGCTCAAGCCGAAGGGGTGATCCGCATGGATGCGATGGAAACGGACTATGTCGTGGTCGGCGCAGGCTCCGCCGGCTGTGTCGTGGCGAGCCGCCTGAGCGAGACCGGGGCAAAGGTCCTGCTGCTGGAGGCCGGGCCCGCGGACCACAATCCCCTGATCCACATTCCGGCCGGCGTGAAGAGCCTGCTCTATAACGCGAACGTCAACTGGAACTACGCGAGCGAGCCGGAAGAGGGCACGGCGGGACGGGCTATTCACTGGCCGCGCGGACGCGTGCTGGGCGGGTCGCACTCGATCAACGGGATGCTCTATGTGCGCGGCAACCCGGCCGACTATGACGGCTGGGCGCAACTCGGCTGCCGGGGGTGGAGCTTCAGCGAGGTCCTGCCCCTGTTTCGCCGGTCCGAGCGCTACGACAAGGGCGAGGATGCCATCCGGGGGCGCAGCGGCCCGATGCCCGTCGAGGATTACCGGACCATTCTGCCACTGACACACGCCTTCGTACGCGCGGCCCAGGAGGCCGGTTTTACCCTGAACCCCGATTACAATGGCTCGCGGCAGGACGGGGTCGCTTATTCGCAGATGACGCGGCGCGGACGCTGGCGCGCGTCGACCGCACGCACCTTCCTGGCCGAGGCGCGCAAGCGCGCCAATCTGCGGATCGAGACCGAGGCCATGGTGCAAAAGCTGACCTTCGACGGTCTGCGGTGCACCGGGCTGGTGTTTCGCCGCCACGGCGAGGATGTCCGCGTCCGCGCCACCCGCGAGGTGATCCTGTGCGGCGGCGCCGTCAATTCACCGCAAATCCTGCAGCTCTCGGGGATCGGCCCGGCCGGACATGTCGCGGGACTGGGCCTGCCGGTGGTGCAGGACCTGCCCGGCGTGGGCGCCAACCTGTCCGATCACTATGTCACGCGCATCACGCACCGGGTGCGGGACGCGATCTCGATGAACGAGCTGTCGCGGGGCTGGCGGGTGCTGCGCGAGATCGGCCGGTTTGCGCTTTTCGGCACCGGCGCGCTGACCTTCGGCGTGACCAGCGCGATGGTGTTCTGCCGCAGCCGCGAGGGTCTGGAGAGCCCGGACCTTCAGCTCCTGTTCACGCCGGCCAGCTACGATCCGGACAAGCCGCTGGCGCTGGAGCGAGCGCCCGGCATGGCGACGGTGATCTGTCCGACACGCCCCTCCAGCCGTGGCACGGTGATGGCCGCCAGCCCGGATCCGTCGGAGCCGCCGCGCATCAAGCCGAACTATCTGTCGGATCGCGACGATTTGCGCGTGATGCTGTCCGGCATGGAGCATGTGCGCCGGATCTTCGCGGCGCCGTCGCTCGCACGCCACAGCGCGTCGGAACTCTGGCCGGGATCGGCTGCAGCGGACGAGGCCGCGCTCGCGCAATTCGCCCGCGAACGCGGTACCACGCTCTACCATCCGGTCGGCACCTGCAAGATGGGGATCGACCCGATGGCGGTCGTCGACCCGGAGCTCCGTGTCCGCGGCGTCGAGGGGCTCAGGGTCGCGGACGCCTCGGTGATGCCCTATCTGACCACCGGCAACACGAACGTCCCCACCATCATGATCGCCGAGAAGGCGGCGGATCTGATCCGGGCCAAAAGCGCGTAATCGACGCGCGCCCCCGAACTCGCTCTAGGTGCCGTCGATATAAACCCAGTCTGCGCCCTCGCGGCGGAAGCGGCTGGTTTCGCGCACGCGGCCGGTGTGGGTGCCGTTCCGCCAGGTTGCGGTGAAGCGGACGGTGGCGGTGTCGGGACCGGTCGACTCAAAGCGCTCGATCACGAGGCCGGTCCAGACCTGCGCCGGGTCCAGGTCGAGGATCAGGGGCCGCGTCTCCGCCGCCCAGCTCTTCTGCAGGTAGGCCGCGTTGCCCCGGGCGAAGGCACAATAGCGCGAGCGCATCAGCTCCTCCGCATCGCGCGCCGGCGTCCCGGAATGCAACCGGCCGCAGCAGCCCAGATAACTCTTCCCGCTGCCGCATTCGCATGGCTCAAACAAGAGATCCTCCCATCATTTCGCGCCCCATCAGCCCGCACCGAGATCGTCGAGATAGATCCGCACGGCATTCTGAACGTGCCGGAAGCGGTCGCCTCCCAGATGCTTGCCGCCGAACCAGCGTGTCACCACGACGATATGATCGCGCAGCCCTTCCCGCTCCAGCATCCGCAGGATCACCATGCCCGCGCCCGCCTCGCCATCGTCGTTTTTTGACGCCGTATCGGCGGTCAGAAACGCCCAGGTATTGTGGGTGGCCTTGGCGAACTTCTTTTTGGTGCACAGCGTCTTGATAAAGGCCTTGGCCTCCTCCTCGGACGCGCACGGACCGCCCGAGACCGCATATTTGGAGCCTCGGTCGCTGATGATGTTTTCGAGAATACGCATGGCGCAGGCTTAGAGCGATCCGGTGACGGCAGCAAGGGGGCTGCGGCGCACCGCCGGTATTTTGCAAGCATGAAAGGCAACCGCTCCGGTCAGAACTCCGTCCTGTTGGTGTCCTGTACATCGGAAAGAATTTTGCGGTCGAACCCGTGAAGCGGCTGGCTGCGGCTTGCGCTCTGCATCTGCTCCCGGAAGTCGGCAAGCGCCTGACGTGCGGCAGGCGGGAAAGACGCTTCCAGCCGGACAAGGGTTTCCGAAAGCCGGCCGACAACATCCGCGTCAGTGATCCCGTACCGGGCAATCGCGGCGAAGGCCCGGCAGGCCACATCCTCCAGAACGACAGTTTCGGTCAGAAGACGCAACGTGCCGTCCCGGTCCAGTTGCATCTTCGAAGGGATACCCCGTCCGTCTACGCGGCCAAGGACTTCTCCCAGTCTGTCGATGCAGTAGAGCGCGGTTGTCGGGTCATTGAGGCCGGGCGACAGGGAACGCTGAGCCAGTTCCACGATGCGGTGGATGGCAAATTCAAAATCCTGATAGGGCGTCCTGTCCCGGCCGATGACGACCGCACCGCGGAGATGTTCTGCGATCGTGTCCGATACCCGATCCTCCGGATATGCGGTGATCACGCACGCACCCTTGGTGACAAACCGGCCGGGCGGCGCATCGATCCGCAGAACAAGATCATGCTCCTCGGCAATCCCGATCAACGCGTCAACGCCGATATTCTGCACATACCCGCCAAAATCGGCCGCGATCTGCCGGCTGCCCGCATCAAAGTCGCCCGGCATTTGTTCCATGGCCTTTTCGTCCGCTTCAGCCCCCGGCTCCTGCTCAGGCCGTTCGTCAAACAGGCGATCAACAGCGCCGCAGCCTTCGCGCGCGAGTTTGGCCAGCAAAGTTTCGATCCGGATCGAGGTTGCGATGTGATGAATGAAATAGATCAGAACAGCGACACTGGCCGCGGCCAGAACAACACCGAACCCGACCGCCAGATGGGGCACGAAGCTGGAACTCTCCATGCCCCGCACCGACCGCAGCACGAACAGGCAGTACAGGAAGGTCGCGATGAACGTGCCCAACACGATCTGGTTGCTGCGATCGCGCATGAAGTTGTCCAGAACCCTCGGCCCGAACTGCGAGGAAGCAAGTTGCAGCGACAACATCGTGATTGAAAAGATCAGGCTCGCCACCGTGATCATCGAGGTTGCGATCACCGACAGGACCGACCGGGCCCCCTCGGGCCCGAACGTATAGAACGCATTCGCGTCGTCCGTCCGGTCCACATCGCGCAGGGTATCGACCTCGATAAGCAGAAAAGAAAGCGCCACAGCCACGAGAACCATGACGGCGGGCACGAACCAGAAGCTGGAATTCAGCCGGTCCCAGATCGCGATGATTCGGGTTATCGAAAATGAGGCAACCATGACCAACTCTTTCCTTATCGCGAACTGGGTCGCGATCCGGATCGCGAGCTGCCGAACTGACGGCGAAACCGCTTTCCTTCACAGCGAAGGGGTTCATCCAGGGCCGCGCGGCATGAGCATCAATCCTAGAGCGATGGTAAGCGCCGCACCACTCGCTTGATCACCGCACGCAGGCGCAGTCCCTGAACGATCAGAGAGACTGGAACGACGGCATAAGGCCGCAGCCAGGAGCGCGGATTTCTCTGCGGTCTCCGAGAAGGAAAACGCCGGCGCCAGAGACTGATCGGACGGCAAGACGGGTGTGATGAGCGGGTCTGGCTATTTCGACTATGGCTACATTAAGCCGGAGGATCTGTTCCGAACCGGGATATCGGGCTGCTGAAGCGGGCGACGGTAGAGGAAGAGGCGCCACTCAAGCCGAAGGGGTGAAGTTGAGTGAGCCTCCGGCCAATCGCTCGGGCGTCGTGAAATGTTGACCGATGACGATCTTTGAGAACTAGATTGCAAGCATAAATAGTGAAGGTAAGAACATGCAAAATCTAGTGCCGGACCTTGACCTTGCTTCGCAAGAGTATGTCCTTATCCAAGCTTGGAAAAAGACAGCCGCGTATATCCGCTACCATAATTGGTTTGCCGATACATTAGAACTGGACCGGACAGCAGCTGATCTTCCAAAATTTATCAGCCGACTATCCCAGCGACTCAAGGCAGGAAATTATGAGGCCCGCGAAATACGCATCGTCCCGGCCCCGAAGAGTCATACTTGGACGGTCGACAAGGAAAGCTGGAAACCATTAAATAAGCGCGACGTAAAAATTCGACCGCTTGCCCACGTATCACTTTCTGACCAAGTGGTTACCACAGCAATCCTGCTATGCTTAAGTGAGAGGGTCGAGACTCGCCAAGGGAACCCGACCTCATCCCTCCAACATTTAGACCAACGAACATCGGTCCTTTCTTACGGGAACCGTTTATACTGCGATTTCGATCCCGTCAGGCAGACGCTTGTCCACAGATGGGGGTCGACGAAGCTATATCGCGCTTATTTCCAAGACTATCGATCATTCCTTGCTAGGCCAGAGTCCGTTGCGGAAAGTTTGGCGCCTAACACACGATCATTCATCCTTCAAACCGACTTGAAGCAATTTTATGATCGAGTGCGGCCACCTCTTCTGCGTGAGAAAATCGGAAGTTTTCTGACGGAAGATGACGACCCAAGGTTTCGCGATCTCGTCAATCAGCTCTTTTCTTGGCGCTGGGCCGAAAACTCTCGACTTAGGGCCGAAAGTTACGCTCAGACGGCAAACTTGAACGGCTACTCCGAGGTATCTCTACCTCAGGGTTTAGTATCCGCCGGCTTTTTCTCGAATATCGTATTGATCGATTTTGATACGCGGTTGCGCAAACATTTTGGCCAAGAAGTGGTGCCAGGTATCAGGCTCGAAGATTCGTGCCGCTACGTGGACGACCTTCGCCTGACAGTTACCGCAGTTGAGGGAGTGGATGCCGCCGAAATCGAATCACGCTTGTATGCTTGGCTCGGCAGATTGCTCGCGGAAGAGGCCCCTGGACTACTCCTGGCCAAAGAGAAGACAAAAACAGCAAAATTCGGTGGAGAAGAGCGGCAGTTAGTACGTCAGTCTCGAAAAATGGAAAGAATTCAGGCAGCTATTTCGGGGGGCTTTGACGCGGCGGGCGGTGAGGAAGTAATCCAGGCGATTGAGGCACTCGTTCGTTCGCAAATCACCTTAAACGCAGCGACTGAGGAAGAGCGTCCTGTCTCGCTACGAGCAATCTCCGATGTCCAAGATGAAACAATCGGTCGCTTCGCTGCAGCCCGATTTCGATTAACTTATCGCTCGCTTCGGCCATTGCTAGAAGACCGAAAACCATCTGATTTGAGCGATATAGGCGAAGTGGCTTTCAGACGCCAACGCTTGACACAAGATGAATTGGACGAAGAAGCTCGAGCCTTCGCACTTACGCTCATCAGTCGATGGATTGCCAATCCTGCTAACGTTCGGCTTCTGCGTATCGCCTTAGATTTGTGGCCATCTCCTAAGGTTTTGAGAGAAATACTTGGCCTGCTCGAGCCTTATATCGATGGCACTTTTCGGCAAAACCTACCCCGAGAGATCGCATATTATTGTCTAGCGGAGATATTACGGGCCGGAGCTACGGAGACTGGCTTTGTTGAAGACGATGAAGTGCTTCCAAAGAACGTTGACTTGGATGGATATCGGCAAGTTCTCGAAGAAATGGCCACAAAAATTGGATTGAGCAAGAGTAAGAAGGTTCCATGGTTCGTAAGGCAACAAGCGCAACTGTATCTTGCTGTCCACGCAAGAGAGCGCATTAAGCTACCTCGGCAAAGGGCCGCTGAAGATCGTTATCGCCGAATGGTCCGTTTTCTAGCAGGCGAGCATGAATCATTTAACGATGCGGAGTATGCGATCCTGGCAATCGTGGCCCGTCGTTCATTCCTTTCATGCGACGAGGCAGTGGCCCTAGTCGCAAAATCGATCACCGAGCACCGATTTTCCGAAATTGCGGCACGCGACATTGAGTTTGCATGGGATGTCTATCAAGCAACCGATATATCAATCCCCTTCGCAAGCGGTATCTCGGAAGATTTGGGTGTTGTGAAATGGTCTGCAGCACAAGACCGGAAGACGCTAAAGGATATCGTTGCAAGCGATCCACATAATCCGTTGCGAAACGAAATTGGAATTCTGAGTTTCGCTTTAGAGTTTGTTCGCGAGGCGAAGGAAGGACGCGTCCCGCCTATCGTTACCCCCGCGACCATTCAGCTCTCGCTCGAGAAGAGAGGATCATACGAATGTGTTAGGGAGCTTAGTTTTCAGTCCATACCAACGACGCCGAATTATCGTTCAATTTACACTCCTCCGGATTGGGCTTCGAAGGATCAAAAATGGCGTTTTCAACTCGGCTTTCTTCTTCGATACATTCTGACTGCACGCATAGACTTTACTGTCAGCGTTAAACCAGCGTCCTGGAAGGAGGAGGAGCCAATTTACCGACCTACACGAGGCCATTGGCTCCAAAGGTTTTACGGATTTTACAGTAACCACGATGCCTTTGGAGACGACTGGCTTCCAATTTCTCAGTTTACCCAGAACTTCCTATTCTCACTTCTGATTTGGCCCGGCTGTCACACAAGCCATTCGTCTACGGATATGCTGACTATCGACACCACAGAGGAGTTAGTCTCAAAGGAGTTCAGAAAAGCACTCGAGATGGTCGGTAAAGCCACAGGAATTTTGATGTTGCCAGTCGCGGCACCGATACCAGGCATTAGTTCAGATGGACGCCCACTGCGAGGCTGTATAGTTCAATCGGTGACGCCTGAGGTTAGCGATTTCGCGACCTTCGGGCCAGAACTCTCGGCTCCCATGATCCGAAGGAAACACCGAAATCACCTTTCAACCGCTTTGGCTGCAGTCGAAAAAATGCTCGATTTGCGGGACACACACAAAAATCAGAATAAGCGCCTCGACTGGCTCATTCTGCCAGAGCTTTCAGTCCATCCACGTGATGTTAAGACACATCTGATCCCATTTGCCCGAGCTTTCAAGACTGCAATCCTCGCTGGTCTAACTTATGAAGCGATCACACCGGGTGGACTATTGGTGAATTCAGCAATCTGGATCATCCCTCGATTGGTTCCGGGCCAAGGTCTTCAAATCGTTGTCCGACGACAGGGAAAGAAGTTCCTGTCACCTATGGAGACGCCGTTCAATAAATCAAAACCAGTGATCGAAGGTTTTCGACCGTGCCAGTGGCTTGTAGGCTACGAGTGGACCTTGGCGCCGGATGCAGATCCGCTCTGGCTTACTGGGTCGATCTGCTACGATGGCACTGACTTGAGTCTCGTTTCAGACTTGCGTGAACGCTCAGACGTTTTCGCCATCCCGGCCCTCAATCGTGACGTCGGGACTTTTGATCAGATGGCGCAAGCTCTCCATTATCACATGTACCAATTAGTCATCGTGGCGAACAATGGTGCATTCGGCGGAAGCAATGCGCATCTCCCAAAGGGAGAGGCGTTTCAGAGGCAAATTTTCCATACTCATGGGCAGCCGCAAGCAAGCATCTCTTTTTTCGAAATAGACGATATCGCAGATATGAAAAAGCGGCGTCAATCCGGATTCGGACAGACTGGGAAGTGGAAGTATCCTCCGGCCGGGTACTAACACAGCTTTAAGCCACTGTGCGTGCATCCGTTTGCCGACGTTTCGGTTCCTTTGAAATCAGTCAATAGTCAATCGACGCCGGGTCGGCCACTCGCGCAAAGGCAGACAATGGTGATAGCTGTCGCCCCCAACGAAGGGCAAGCACGGTCGGACGCCCTACGAAGAGGGGTGGTAGCCACCCAACAAAACCAAAACAAAACACCGTCGACTAATTCGGTAATGTGTCCTCTGAAACAACAGCAAACTCCGATGACATCCCCGAGAGAGGACACCTATGCATCCCATAATCCTCTTCACCGGCTATCTCGTCATCACGATCACACCGCTTCTCCTCGGCGCGCTCCAAAACCTGCCCCCACGCCCCCTGCTCGATGAAATCGCCACCGGCCTCGGCATGACGGCGTTTGCCATTTTGCTGGTCGAGTTCGTGCTGTCGGGGCGGTTTCGGACGATTTCGGGGCGGATCGGGATGGATGTGACCATGCGGTTTCACCAGCTCGTGGCCCGCACAGCGCTGATTTTCATCCTTGTGCATCCCTATCTCTACAGCGCGGAGTTTTTCGGCACGCCGCTACCGTGGGATGCGACGGGGCAGCTCACGCTCGGCCTCGATACCGGATCGCTAATCACCGGGCTGATCGCCTGGGTCGCACTGCCCTGCTTCGTGCTGATGTCGATTTTCCGCGACCAGTTGCCGTACCGCTACGAGGTCTGGCGGGCGATGCATGCCATTGGCGCGGTGCTGATCGCGGCGGCGGTGACGCACCACGCGCTTGAGGCGGGGCGCTACAGTGCCGACCCGCTTCTGGCAGGGTTCTGGTTCTTGCTGCTCGGTCTGGCCCTTGCATCGCTCGGCTGGACGTACGTGATTGCGCCCCTCAAGGAAGCGGGCCGTCCTTACGAGGTGACGTCGGTCAGGAAGATCGCGCTGAAGACGTGGGAGCTGGCCCTGCGGCCGAAGCGTGGCGACGCGCTCGACTTCGAGGCGGGGCAGTTCGCCTGGATCACCCTCGGCCACAGCCCGTTCTCATTGCAGGAGAACCCGTTCTCGATCAGCTCCGCCCCGGCCGAGCGGCCGGATGTCCGTTTCGTCATCAAGGAAGTCGGGGATTCGACGCGGCGGATCGGAGAGGTGACGCCGGGGACCGTCGCCTGGCTCGGCGATGCGCATGGCAATCTCACGCTCACGGGGCGCAAGGCAAAGGGCATCGCGCTGATCGCCGGCGGGGTCGGCATCGCGCCGCTGCTCTCCATCGCCCGGCAGATGCGCGCCGAAGACGATCCGCGCCCGATGATCATGCTGTACGGCAACCGGGTGGCTGAGCAGATCGTCTACGCGGACGAGCTGGAGGCGCTGTCCGGGCGCCCGAACATGGAGGTCGTCCAGATCATCTCGGAGCCCGGGCCGGGCTGGCGCGGACGGGTCGGGCTAATCGACAGGGAGACCATCGGTCAGGTCTTCGGCTTCGAGGACGCGAACGAATGGCTCTATATCCTCTGCGGGCCGCCGGCCATGCTGGAATCTGTCGAAGACTCGCTGCTGGCGCATGGGGTCCCCGGGGACCAGATCGTCGCCGAGCAGTTCTATTATGATTAGGAAGCGCGCGAGGGGGCAGACATGAACAAGCTGCGACACAGGATCCTGGCCGGCGTCTGGGGAACCAGCGCCCTGCTCATCCTTGCCATTCTGATCTTCGCGCTGCGATAGGGTCCGGCCCGCTGCCGGTCAAAACATGCCGGGGCACAACGGGCCGGATTATCATGAGCCGGGCTTACGCCACCTCGTGATTGCCGAGCATTTCCAGCGCTTTCACCATCGCCGAATGATCCCAGGCAGAGCCGCCATGCGCCGCGCAGGCGTTGAACAGCTCTTGCGCCGTTGCCGTGTTCGGCAGGCTGAGGCCCATTTCGCGGGCGTTGGAAAGGGCAAGGTTCAGGTCTTTCTGGTGCAGCTCGATGCGGAAGCCCGGATCGAAGGTGCGCTTCACCATGCGGTCGCCATGCAGCTCCAGGATCTTCGACGACGCGAAGCCGCCCATCAGGGCCTCGCGCACCTTGGCCGGATCGGCGCCCGCCTTGGAGGCGAACAGCAGGGCCTCGCCGACGGCTTCGATGGTCAGGGCGACGATGATCTGGTTGGCGACCTTGCAGGTCTGCCCGTCGCCATTGCCGCCGACCAGCGTGATGTTGCCGCCCATCAGCTCGAACAGGGGTTTCACCCGGGCGAAGGCCGCTTCGGAGCCGCCGCACATGATGGTCAGGCTGGCCGCCTTCGCGCCGACCTCGCCGCCCGAGACCGGGGCGTCGATATACTCGCAGCCGAGCTCGTTGATCCTGGCCGCGAACTCCTTCGTCGCCAGCGGCGAGATCGAGCTCATATCGACGACAATCTTGCCCTTGGTCAGCGCGCCGGCGATGCCGTTCTCGCCGAACAGGACTTCATCGACCTGCGGCGTGTCCGGGACCATGATGAAGATGGTGTCGGCTTCGGCGGTCACATCCGCCGCCGTAACGCAGGCCTTGCCGCCGGCATCGATCAGCTCTTTCGGCACCTGGCCGAGCGTGTTCAGGAAAACCTCGTGACCCGCCGCAATTAGGTGTCCCGCCATCGGGGTGCCCATGATGCCAAGTCCGACAAATCCAAGTTTAGCCATCTGTTCGTCTCCATCCTTTGACTATATGCCGCGCAGTTTTCCGCGCTTTTCTCCGGCGTTGCGCCGGAGCCTATCAAAAACCGGCAGCGCTTAACCAGCCATGCCGAATTCCTTCGCCAGCAACTCGTAACTCCGCCGCCGCACGCCCTCGTCATGGGCCCAGGTCACCACCGCGATTTCCTCGATATCAAGCCGCGTGGCCAGAGCGCGGATGCGTTCCGCCACAATGTCCGGCGTGCCGACCATCGCGGTCTGGCGCAATTGTTCCATGCGGGCCGTCTCGCTTTCCGAATAAGCCGCCCCCACCGCCGTCTCGGCGCTTTCCAGCGCCGTGTAGCGGCCCCGGTCGCGATAGAGCTGCCAGCGGGCGCGGGAAGCGAAATGATAGTGCGCCTCCTCCTCGGTTTCCGCCGCCAGCGCCCAGACGCAGATGCCGGGGCAGGGTTCGGGAAAGCGCTCGCTCGGCTGGTAGCGGTCGCGATAGATCTGGATCGCTTCCGGGCCGCCCTGCCCCTCGGTGAAGAACCAGGCGAAGCTGTAGGGCAGGCCGAAATGCGCCGCCACCTGCGCGCCGTAAAGCGAACTGCCGAGCATCCAGATCTCCGGCGAGGTCTCGCCCTGCGGATTGGCCTGCACGGCGGCGAAGGGATGGCCTTCCGGCAAGGGCTGGCCGCTGACCCAGGCCATCAGATCCTGCACATCGTTCGGGAACTCGGCCGGGCGTTCGGCCGCGGCGGGGTTGAGCGCGAGCGAGGTCCGTCCGTCGGTTCCCGGCGCCCGGCCCAGCCCGAGATCGATCCGCCCCGGCGCGAAGGCTTCCAGCACGCGGAACTGCTCGGCCACCTTCAGCGGCGCATAGTGCGGCAGCATCACGCCTGCGGAGCCAAGCCGGATGCGGTTTGTCCGCATGGCGATCCCGGCCAGCAGGATTTCCGGCGCGGTGCCGACGATGGTCGGGTGGGAATGATGCTCAGACACCCAGAAGCGCTTGTAGCCGAGACTCTCGCACAGCTCGGCCATGGCGACGGTGTCGCGGATGGTCTGCCCGTGCGACTTGCCGACGCCGGCGACGGATTGGTCGAGAACGGAAAGATGCAGCAAAGGCAGGCTCCTTCTGGCGAGAGCTTCGGAAAAGCGGATCGCAAGCATAGAGGCTTTCGCGCGCTGTCTCCTTGCCGATCCGCCACGAGACTGTTCCCGCCCGCAACCTTGCCGCATCCGCGCCGCGTCACCAACCCGCCCCGCACATCCTTGCCGCAGGGCGGAAATCCGACGGAAATCCGGCGCATTCCGCTGGCGCCCGCGATCCACCATCCCTAGTCTTGCATCACTCTTCTTCCCGGCGGCCGCGCGCCGGGTATACTTCCCCCCTGGTCACTTCAGGCAAGGC